>C687J26845_10001003_pt1 | contig 17949 bp, 18 predicted proteins | sample RifCSPlowO2_12_FD_26845 | JGI IMG/M metagenome (IMG submission 26845)
AATCGAGGACCAGGGACCGGCTCGCGGCCGGCGAAGTGGGCTTCGTCACTGCCGGCATCAAGGAGCTCAAGGGGGCGCGAGTCGGTGACACGTTGACGGTGGCGGACAATCCCGCCGGGGAATCGTTGCCGGGCTTCAAGGAGATCAAACCGCAGGTATTCGCCGGCCTCTATCCAGTGGATCCCGGCGAGTACAATGCGCTGCGTGACGCGCTGGAGAAGCTTCAACTCAATGATGCATCCCTCAGGTTCGAGCCGGAATCGTCCCAGGCGCTGGGCTTCGGGTTTCGCTGCGGCTTCCTGGGGCTGTTGCACATGGATATCGTCCAGGAGCGGCTCGAGCGCGAGTACAACATGGCGCTCATCACGACCGCGCCGACGGTGGTTTACCAGGTCGCCCTGCGCGATGGCTCGGTGATCGAGATCGAGAATCCGTCGAAGCTGCCCGATCCTTCCAGGGTCGAGGAGGTCCGCGAGCCGATCATCACGGCCGCCATCCTGGTGCCGCAGGATTATGTCGGCCCGGTTATGACGCTGTGTACCCAGAAGCGGGGCACGCAGCGCAATATGCAGTACCTCGGGCGCCAGGTCATGCTCACCTACGAGCTGCCGCTCAATGAAGTGGTGATGGATTTCTTCGACAAGCTGAAGTCTGTTTCGCGCGGCTACGCCTCGCTTGACTACGATTTCCTCGAATACCGGGCCGGCGATCTGGTCAAGCTCGACATCCTGATCAACGGCGACCGCGTGGACGCGCTGTCCCTGATCGTGCACCGCGACAACGCGCAGTATCGCGGTCGCGAACTTGTCGTCAGGATGCGTGAGCTGATTCCGCGCCAGATGTTCGACGTCGCGGTGCAAGCGGCGATCGGCTCTCACATCATCGCGCGCGAAACAGTCAAGGCGCTGCGCAAGAACGTGCTTGCGAAATGCTACGGGGGCGACATCACGCGCAAGAAGAAGCTGCTCGAGAAGCAGAAGGCGGGCAAAAAGCGCATGAAGCAGGTCGGCAACGTCGAAATCCCGCAGGAAGCATTCCTTGCGATTCTACAGGTGGAGAAGTGATAGGTAATGGGCAATGGGTAATGAGCCATGAGTAAACACGAGCGACCTGCCGCAGGCGTAACCACCCATCACCCATCACCCATCACCCATCACGAAAAGGACAAGAAGTGAACTTCGCCCTGATCATGTTTCTGCTGCTGGTATTCACCGGAGCGATCTGGCTGCTCGATCATTTCGTTCTAAAGCGCAGCCGCCGTCCCGACCAGCCCGAACCATGGTGGGTCGAGTATCCGAAAAGCTTCTTTCCGGTCATTCTGATCGTGTTCCTGTTGCGCTCATTTCTGGTTGAACCGTTCAAGATTCCATCCGGTTCCATGCTGCCGACGCTGCTCGTCGGGGATTTCATTCTGGTGAACAAATACACATATGGGATCCGGCTTCCGATAGTCAACCTGAAGCTCATCGACGTGAGCGAGCCGCAACGCGGCGAGGTCATGGTGTTCCGTTATCCGGAAAATCCGTCGCTCGATTACATCAAACGGGTGGTCGGGCTCCCCGGGGATAAAATTACTTATCGCAACAAACGGTTGTCGATCAATGGCGAGGAAGTCACTGTCGCCCCGGCCGGCGAGTATAATTACGTGGAATCGGGCTTGAACTTCGTGTCCGCGCGGCGCTTCAACGAGAAACTCGGCAATCACCGGCACGCGATCCTGGTCCAACCCGAAACACCGAGCCTGCAGTTGAGCGGCGTGCGCCTGTTTCCTTTTCGCGATAATTGCACTTACAATGACACCGGATTCACCTGCACCGTGCCGCAGAGACATTACTTTTTGATGGGAGATAACCGCGACAGCAGCAGCGACAGCCGCTACTGGGGTTTCGTGCCGGGAGAAAACATCGTCGGGAAGGCGTTTCTCATTTGGTGGAATTTCGACGAATTCAAAAGGATTGGCCGATCGATCAACTGAGGGGAAGATCATGCGCAAACAAGAAGGCTTGACCTTGACGGGCTTCATGGTATGGGCCGTGATGCTGGTATTTGCCGCACTGTTGGTTTTCAAGATCGGACCGGCGTACATGGACTACTTCACGCTCCAGAAGACGTTGAAAGTTGTCGCCAGTGACCCGACATTGCAGAGCGGCCAGCGGCAGGCCATCGAGAACGCGTTCCAGCGCAGGGCAGACGTTGAGTACATCAGCGCGGTCAGCCCCAGTGATTTGCAAATCGAGAAGGACGGCGATCAGTTGGTTATCAGCATAGAATACGCGGTGCGTGTACCGCTGTTCGCAAACATGAGCATCTGCCTCGATTTCAACGCAAGCTCCGCCAAGTAACGTGGACGGGGCGCCTGCCGATCCGTGATGGACCTCGAAGGCTTCTGTCGCAGAATCGGCCATTCGTTCAACGATCCCAGGCTGCTGCGGCAGGCGCTGACTCATCGCAGTTACAGCGCCACGCACAACGAACGCCTCGAGTATCTCGGCGACAGTGTCGTAAACTGCGTCATCGCGCTCGAGCTGTACCACAAGTTTCCGCGGCTTTCCGAAGGTGAATTGTCGCGGCTGCGCGCCAGTCTGGTCAATCAGCAATCCCTGTCAGCCGTTGCTCGGAAATTCAGCTTCGGCGAGCAGATCCTGCTCGGTGAAGGTGAGGTCAAGAGCGGCGGTTTTCGGCGGCCGTCGATCCTCGCTGATGCGGTGGAAGCCGTGGTTGGGGCGGCTTTTCTTGACGGCGGATTCGACGCCGCCCGGAGCTTGGTGGGTATGCTGTTCACCGATGCGCTCGCAACAGTCGATCCCCAAACCACCGGCAAGGATCCCAAAACGCTGCTGCAGGAATACCTGCAGAGCCGACGCATGGCGTTGCCGCAGTATGCGGTGGTTGCCAAGCGCGGCGAGGCTCACGAACATGTGTTCCAGGTCGAATGCGTGATCCCCGCGCTCGATATCCGCTCGCTGGGCGAGGGCAGCAGCCGGCGCCATGCCGAACAGAACGCGGCGCGCCAGGCATACGAACTCGCGACCCGCGGATGAGTGAATCCGCCCATCGTGCCGGCTACGTCGCGATCGTCGGCCGGCCCAATGTCGGGAAATCCACGCTGCTTAATCGCCTGGTCGGCCAGAAGATCAGCATTACCTCGCGCAAGCCCCAGACGACCCGGCAGCGCGTTACCGGGATTCTGACGCGTGACGACGCCCAGCTCGTTTTCGTCGACACGCCGGGTTTTCAGACGCGGCACGCCTCGGCGCTTAACCGTTTCATGAACCGCAGCGTGACCCACGGCCTGAAGGACGTCGATGTCGTGTTGTGGGTGATCGAGGCCATGAAGTTCGACGAACGCGACGCAGCGCTGCATAAAATGTTCCCGCGGCAAGCGTCGTTGGTGCTGGCGATCAACAAGGTCGACCGTTTGCGCGACAAGAATCTTCTTCTGCCTTTCGTCAGACAACTCCACGAGCGGTTCAGGTGTTCGGCGATCGTGCCGGTCTCGGCACAGAAGGGGCTGCGAATCGAGGAGCTCGTGAACGCCATCGTGCCGCTGCTGCCCGTGGGCACGCGGCTGTTCGAGGAGGAAGAAATCACCACCTCGAGCGAGCGCGTTCTGGCCGCGGAGTTGATCCGCGAAAAACTGTTCCGGTTGTTTGGCGATGAACTGCCGTATGCGACCGCCGTGGAAATCGAACGCTACGAGACCCGCGGCAGCCTGCGGCGCATTTACGCCGCGATTATTGTCGACAAGGACAGCCAAAAACCGATCGTGATCGGCAGTCGCGGGGCGAAGCTGAAATCGATCGCCACCCAGGCGCGCAAGGACATGGAAGCGCTGTTTGGCGGCAAGGTGTTTCTGGAGGTATGGGTGAAGGTCAAGAGCGGTTGGGCGGATGACGAGAGCACGCTCAAGCGCATAGGATATGACGCATAAGTCCCGCCACGACGGGCAGCCGGCATTCGTGCTGCACAGCTACCCGTTCCGGGAAACCAGTCTGATCGTCGAAAGCTTCACGCGCGACCGCGGGCGCGTCGCGTTGGTGGCGCGCGGCGCAAGGCGCCCCAAATCGACGTTGCACGGGGTGCTGCTCGCATTTCAGCCGCTGCTGCTGTCCTGGTCCGGAAAAATGGACCTGCGCACGCTGCACAAGGCGGAATGGGAAGGCGGTTACACGCCGCTCAAAGGCCTTTCCCTGATCTGCGGCTTCTATCTCAACGAACTGCTGCTCAAGCTGCTCCCGCGTGACGATCCTCACGAACAGCTGTTTGCGGTGTATCGGGAGACGCTGGAGGCCCTCGGCCGCAATGACGACCACGCGGTGACCCTGCGCCGCTTCGAAAAGAACCTGCTGCGCGAACTCGGCTACGGACTGATGCTTGACCGCGATGCGGAAACGGGTGCTCCGATCAGGGCGGAGCTGAGTTATACGTATGTCATGGAGCGCGGACCGGTCGTGCAGCGCGGTGATGCAGCGCGAAACGGGGTAGAATTGACCGGGCAAACGCTGATCGATATGCAATCGGACGACTATGCGAGCGCAGCGAGCCTGCAGCAGAGCAAGCTGCTGATGCGCGCGCTGATCAATCATCACCTCGGCAACAAGACCCTGCACACGCGACAGCTGTTGCGCGACCTGCAAGCGCTATGATTCTTCTGGGCGTCAACATCGACCACGTGGCGACGCTGCGCCAGGCGCGCGGCACCCGCTACCCCAGTCCGATCGAGGCGGCGCTCGTTGCCGAGACGGCGGGCGCCGATTACATTACTCTGCATCTGCGCGAAGACCGCAGGCATATCCAGGACGAGGACGTGACGATCTTGCGGCGGGTGCTCAAGACGCGCATGAACCTGGAATCGGCCGTCACCGAGGAGATGATCAAGGTCGCCCTGCGCGTAAAGCCCCACGATGTTTGTCTGGTTCCGGAAAAGCGCTCGGAACTCACAACCGAGGGCGGGCTGGACGTGAAGAATAATTTCGAGCGGGTGAGGAATGCGGTGCGCGATCTCGGCGCCGCCGGCATCCGCGTGTCATTGTTCATCGACGCAGACGCCGTTCAGATCGATGCCGCGCACGGGACCGGGGCGCCGATCGTCGAACTGCATACCGGGCGCTATGCGGACGCCTACACGACAGACGGGGAGGCCGTGGAGCTCGAAAAGATTCGCACTGCGGCCGCATACGCGGCGCGGAAGGGGCTGCAGGTCAATGCCGGACACGGCCTGAATTACCAGAACGTGCAGCCGGTCGCCGCAATTGCCCACGTACGCGAACTCAATATCGGGCACGCGATCGTCGCCCATGCGCTAATGGTCGGTTTCGCGCAGGCGGTGCGCGAGATGAAAAGACTCATGGAGTCGGCGCGATGATCTACGGCATCGGCATCGACGTGATCGAGCCGCAGCGCGTGGCGCGGCTGATGGATAAATACGGCGAGCGATTTGCACGTCGGGTGCTGACGCCGCTCGAGTGGCCGGCCTATCAGAAAACGGCGCGGCCGGTGCTGTTCATCGCCAATCGCTTCGCAGCCAAGGAAGCGTTCTCCAAGGCGATGGGAACCGGTTTTCGCTATCCCGTGACGTTGCAGTGCATCAGCGTGGTGCAGAACAAGGTGGGTAAGCCGGGACTGACTTTTCATCCCAACCTGGAGCGCCTGGTCAAGGACCGCGGCATTGTCAGCCACCACGTGACCATCAGTGACGAGGCGAGTCTCGCCTGCGCCTGCGTGGTGCTGGAGGCGGGGGCATGAGCACGCCGACCATGGCGCTCGGGCCGGTGGTGCTCGACGTAGCGGGCACCGAGCTTACGCCGGACGATCGCCGCCGGCTGCTGCATCCGCTCACAGGCGGCGTGATCCTGTTTTCGCGCAACTACGCCACGCCCGAGCAGCTGCTGAGACTGACCGCCGAAATTCACGCGTTGCGCAGTCCGGCGCTGATTATCGCGGTCGATCACGAAGGCGGCAGGGTGCAGCGCTTCCGGCAAGGCTTCACAGCCATACCTGCCATGCGCGAACTCGGGAAGGTCTGGGACGCGAATCCGCAGGAGGCGAAGCACTTGGCGCACGAGGTCGGATTCGTGCTCGCCGCGGAATTGCGCGCGCACGGCGTCGATCTGAGCTTCGCGCCGGTACTTGACGTCGACCACGGCAACAGCAGTGTCATCGGCGATCGCGCGCTGCATTCGGACCCGCAGGTGGTCGCCGAACTGGCGCGCGCGCTCGTGCAGGGACTCCGGCAGGGCGGCATGAGCGCGGTCGGCAAACATTATCCGGGCCACGGCTATGTGCGCGCCGATTCTCACCATGAAATCCCGGTCGACGATCGTTCCTACGCCGAAATCGAACTAAGCGATCTCATGCCGTTCCGCCGCCTGATCGGAGCGGGTCTCGGCGGCATCATGCCGGCTCACGTCATTTACCCTCAAGTTGACTACAGCCCCGCCGGTTTCTCTTCGATATGGCTCAAAAAGATCCTGCGCACCGAACTCACGTTCGACGGCATAGTGTTCAGCGACGATCTCAGCATGGCAGCTGCAAGCGTCGCCGGCGGCGTGGTCGAACGCGCGCGCACCGCGCTCAGCGCCGGCTGCGACATGGTTCTAACGTGCAACAATCCCGCCGCTGCCGACGAACTGCTGGCCGGTTTCAATTTCTCCATCCCGGCGGTCAGCCTGGCGCGCCTCGCGCGCATGCATGGCCGAGCGCACGCCGAAAGCATGGTCAAGCTGCGCGAGGACGCTCACTACGTAGACGCGCTGCGTTCGATCGCGGGCCTGGGTCTGAAAAGCGGGGATCTTCCGCTCGCATAGCAGTCTGTTGAAAAACTCCCTCTCCCTTGATGGGAGGGCGGAGGAGAGGGGACGTGCTAATTGACTTTTCAACAATCGCTAGTGTCCCGAGTCGTTAATTCGTTGCACGATCTTGGGCGTAGGTTGGGGTACGCGCAGCGTTCCCCGACATCCGCTGAGCGTCAGGTAGTCACCGATGCGGCAACCTGACCTACACTTTCTCAATGCGAGCGGCTTGAGGAATTCTGCATCGAAATAATGACTCACCACACTAGGTTTCCTACGATGTCTTCGCACCGCCACCGCCCTGCTCATGAAGGCAAGCCGGCGTTCATCGCGGCGCTGATGGTCACGCTGGTCTATGCCGTGATCGAACTGGCCGGCGGCTTGTGGTCGGATTCGCTGGCGCTGGTAAGCGATGCCGGCCATATGTTCTCGGACGCGCTCGCCCTGGCGCTTGCCGCCGTCGCGGGGTGGCTGGCGCAGCGTCCGGTGGGATTGCGTCATTCCTATGGCTGGGCGCGCGCCGAGGTGATCGGCGCCATGCTCAACAGCCTGCTGATGCTGGCCATCATCGTGGTGCTGGTGGTGGAGGCGGTACAACGGCTGCTCGAACCGAGACCGGTGATCGCCGGCGGCGTCATAGTGATCGCGTTCATCGGGCTCGTTGTCAACGGCGTGGTGGTTTTCATGCTGGGCCGCAGCGAGCACAGCCTCAATGCGCGCGCGGCGCTGATCCATGTCATGGGCGATCTGGTAAGTTCCGTGGCGGCATTGATCGCCGGCGCCGTAATCTACGTCACCGGCTGGGTCCTGATCGACCCGATTTTGTCACTGGTGATCGCGGGTCTGATCCTGATGAGCACGCTCGGGTTATTGCGCGACACGCTGCATGTCCTGATGGAAGGCGTGCCGGCTTCTGTCGATCTTGCACAGCTTGGTAGAACGCTGGCGGCGGTGCCCGGCGTGGCGTCGGTCCATGACCTCCATGTCTGGAGCATCACGCCGGGCAGCGTGGCGCTGTCGGCGCACCTCGAAGTGGACGATCTGGCGCACTGGCCGGAAACGCTGGAAGCCGCGCGTGCGGCGCTGCACGACGGTTTCGGCATCGATCATGTCACGCTGCAGCCGGAGCAAGGGGGCGCAGCGCAGCCCCATACTGCAGTGGTCCGCCTATGGCCGCGCAAACCCTAGCCGGGCCTACATCGTGTCCGCCGCTCCCAGCCACGGGCGTTGGCGGCACGGAATCGCAAAGTCCTCGAAGCTTGTCAATGACGGATCCCGTTACGCGCTTTTCGACCGATTGCCGCCTGTGTAACCGCCTGGCGCAGCACCTGGAGGAGGTGCGGTCCGAATTTCCGGATTACCATGCGAAGCCGGTGGCGCCGTTCGGTGACGCTCAACCGAGGCTGCTCATCGTGGGGCTCGCTCCGGGGATGCACGGCGCCAATCGCACCGGTCGGCCGTTTACCGGCGACCATGCCGGTATCCTGCTCTACGACACGCTGCACCGTTTCGGTTTCGCCAATCAGGGCGTGGCGACCGATCCGAAGGACGGCCTCCGCCTGTTTGGCTGCCGCATTACCAACGCCGTGAAGTGCCTGCCGCCGCAAAACAAACCCCTGCCCGAAGAGGTCGGACGCTGCAATGCTTACCTGCGCCGCGAGATCGCCGCACTGCCAAACGGCGCCGCGATTCTCGCGCTTGGAAGCATCGCCCACCGGGCGGTATTGATGGCACTTGGCCTGCGACCGGCGGCGTGTCCATTTCATCACGGCGCGCGTCATGGGCTGCCACAGGCCCGCACGCTCTACGATAGCTACCATTGCAGCCGCTATAATACGCAGACCAAGCGCCTCACAGCGGAAATGTTCCAAGATGTTTTTGCCGAGATTTCGCGGCGTCTGAAAGCCGGCTGATCATGCCTCGACGCGCCCTACCCGGCGTACCGGCAAGCCTCGAAGGGGGAGCGTCCGCCGATGCTCCCGTCACCCTGTCCGATCCAGCGGAAGTCGTTTCCAATCTGCCCCATCTGCCGGGCGTATATCGCATGCTGAACGCGGTAGGGGAGGCGTTGTACGTCGGCAAGGCGCTCGACCTCAAGAAGCGGGTCGCCTCCTATTTCCAGAAAAGCGGCGGGCTCTCGCCGCGCATTCAGTTGATGCTGTCCCAGGTTGCGTCCGTGGAGTCCACGGTCACGCGTTCCGAGGCGGAGGCACTGCTGCTCGAAAACAACTTAATAAAAACTTTAAGTCCTCGATATAACATACTGTTTAGAGACGATAAATCATATCCATATCTCGTGCTCACCGGAAACCGCTACCCGCGTCTGGGATTCCATCGCGGCAGCCTCGATAAACGGCATCGTTACTTCGGGCCGTTCCCCAACGCCGGCGCGGTGCGCGAGAGCATTCAGTTGCTGCAGAAGGTGTTTCGCATTCGCAACTGCGAGGATACCGTATTCAGCAACCGCTCGCGTCCCTGCCTGCTGCACCAGATCAGGCGTTGCACGGCGCCGTGTGTTGGGTTGATCCCCGAAGCCGACTACGCCGAGGACGTTCGCAGCGCCGAACTGTTCCTGACGGGAAAGGAGGACGAGGTGGTCGGGCGCCTGATCGGGCGCATGAACGGCGCGGCGCAGCGCATGCAATACGAGGAGGCCGCCGTTCTCCGTGACCAGATCGCGGCGCTCAGGACGGTGCGCGAGAAGCAGTTTGTGAGCGGCGAATCAGGACGCGACGCCGACATTATCGCTTGCGCCCGCGCGGCGGGCATCACGTGCGTCAACCTGGTGATGGTTCGCGGGGGGCATCATCTGGGCGACAAGAATTTCTTTCCGCGCAACGCCGATGACTGCACCGACGAGCAGGTGATCGAAGCGTTCATCATCCAGCATTATCTGCGCCACGGCATCCCGTCGCAGATCGTCATCGGGACCGCCATCGCGGTCGCTGCGCTCGAACAACTGCTGAGCGGGCAGGCCGGACGCAAGGTGCAGATCACGACCCATCCGGCGGGCATGCGCCGGGCATGGCTTGAGATGGCGTCAAAAAACGCCCAGCTGGGCGCCGCGCAGACCCTGAGCCTGCAGGCGACGCAGGAAGAACGGCTCGCGGCGCTGCAACAGGGGCTTGAGCTGCCCGAAAACGTGCAGCGCATCGAATGCTTCGATATCAGCCACACCATGGGCGAAGCGACCGTCGCGTCATGCGTCGTATACGACAGGTCTGCGCTGCAGAAAAGCGATTACCGCCGCTACAACATACGCGTCAAGCCGGACGATGGATCGCCGCTTGACTCTGGCGCGATGGAACGGACGCAGCGCGCCGTTGATCGCACCGCGATAACGCCGGGCGACGATTACGGCGCGATGCGCGACGTGCTCACCCGGCGCTACCGCAAGGTCGTGTCCGGAGAGGGCAAGGTTCCGGATCTGGTGCTGATCGACGGTGGCAGGGGGCAACTCACTGTCGCGCAAGAGGTGTTCGCCGAACTCGGGCTGAGCGATGTGGCGCTGGTTGCTGTCGCAAAAGGGGAGGAGCGCAAGCCGGGACTGGAACAACTGCTGCGGTCCGGGCGCGATGAGCCGCTCAGACTGAGCAGGGACCATGCCGGGCTGCACCTGATCCAGCAGATTCGAGATGAAGCGCACCGGTTTGCAATCGAGGGCCACCGTGCGCGGCGCGGCAAGTCACGCACCAGTTCATCTTTGGAGAACATCGCGGGGATCGGCGCCAGGCGCCGCCAGCGACTGCTCGCGCGCTTTGGCGGCCTGCGCGGCCTGTTGTCCGCGAGTGTCGATGAACTGGGGCAGGTCGAAGGGATCGGCCGCAAGCTGGCGGAAAAAATTTATCAGGAACTCCATTAGACCGATGCCGCTCAATCTGCCCAATCTTCTGACCTGGCTCAGGATCATCCTGATCCCGCTTTTTGTCGGCATTTTTTATTTCGAGAAGAGCTGGGTTTCCGCGCCCAACCAGAACCTGGTGGCGACCATCATTTTTACGGTCGCCGCGATCACGGACTGGCTTGACGGCTGGCTTGCGCGCAAGCTCGACCAGACTTCGGCGTTCGGGGCCTTCCTCGACCCGGTGGCGGACAAACTGATGGTCGCCGCAGCGTTGATCACGCTGGTTCAGCTCGAACGGGTGGATGCCCTCATCGCGCTCATCATCATCGGGCGCGAGATGGCGGTTTCAGCCCTGCGCGAATGGATGGCCACGATCGGCGAGTCGAAAAGCGTTGCGGTGTCGTTTCTGGGCAAGATCAAGACCGTCTCCCAGATGATCGCGATTCCGCTGCTGCTCTATCACGATCGCATCGGAGCTTTCAGTCCGCAGCGGGTGGGCACCTGGTTGATCTATTTCGCCGCACTGCTTACGCTGGTGTCGATGGCGTACTACCTGAAAATGGCGTTGCCGCAACTCTGGAAAGCCGGGCGGCCCGGTTGATCGGGGCTGGCGCTTACCCTATAATTCGCCTTTACTTACGCGGGAATAGCTCAGTTGGTAGAGCGCAACCTTGCCAAGGTTGAGGTCGCGAGTTCGAGACTCGTTTCCCGCTCCAGATTTCCGGGGAAAGTGGCTGGGCGCTTTAGTTCCGGCGTAACCTAAAGGTTAGCCTTCACTGAAACGGCCAGCCGTTTTCCCCTTCTGCTTTTCGTTTCAGCGGCGGGGTGGCAGAGTGGTCATGCAGCGGCCTGCAAAGCCGTGGACGCCGGTTCGATTCCGACCCCCGCCTCCATACAACCCAAGAAGTGACGACCGACGGAAAAGCCCGGACTGCTGCGCACGCGCCGTGACTTCAGGCAGTCCACCGGGGAAGGGCGGCGGCGGGGTGATAGTCGCCGCGAGCAGTTCCTCATCCGATTCTTCCCGCCCCCATCCGTACCGCTCAGTGCCGCCGATGGTGACGACATCGGACTGGCCCAATCCGCAGGAAGGAAATGCCGGCTGAAAAACCTGCTTTCCCACTTCTTTCTTTGCCCAGTATCCCAGGCCGGGTAATGGGATGTTGGATTTGCGGCAACGCTTGGTGATCGCGACGTCCGAGATCCCGAACCGTTTCGCGAATTTTCGGAGCGGTTCGGACCATATGATACAGATCGAGGCGGGGGAATTTGTGGCTCATCGAGTGACTCCTTATGCGGCGGCTTTAGGACGGTTTCTTATCTGTATCCTATATGATACAATCGCTCATGATCGAAGTCCGTCAAACCGAGACGTACGCCCAGTGGTTTGAGGGCTTGCGAGATCGACAGGGCGGGCGCGCATTGACGCCCGGATTCGCCGTCTATCTCTGGGCAACCCCGGTGATGTAAAGCCGGCGGGAGAGGGCGTCTCGGAACTACGGATCGACTACGGGCCCGGATACTGGGTGTATTTTGTGCGGCGTGGGCAGGCGTTGGTGATCCTGCTCGCCGGCGGTGACAAGCGCAGTCAGGACCGGGACATTAAATCCGCGATCGAGATGGCGCGAGGATTGTAGGAGAGTGCTATGGCAAAGATCAAAACGAAACCGTGGGACGCGGCGGAACATCTGAAGACCGACGAAGATATGGCCGCATATCTCGAAGCGGCCCTGGAAGACGGAGACCCTGCGTTGGTGTCGGCCGCGCTGGGGGACATCGCGCGTGCCAAAGGAATGACGGAAATCGCACGGCAAACAGGACTGGGTCGCGAGAGCCTTTACAAGGCTTTATCGCCCGAAGGCAATCCGGAATTTTCCACGGTGCTGAAAGTTGTGAAGGCGCTTGGTTTACGGCTTCATGCGACGGCGGAGCATTAACCCCGTGTTTAGGTGATCTCGGCGCCGATTTTGGCCTCGCGACCGGCGCTCGATCGCGCAGCCCCAATCATATGCAAAAACATTGCTTTTTAGTAAACTTTTGCATATGATTGGGGCGTGGCTTCCCTTGACCAATATCTGGATGAACGGCTTGCCCGTGGCCGCGCCTACTTTTCCCGCAAAGAGGCGCTGGACAGGCTCGGCCTAGCTCCGGAAACACTCGCCGTCGCTGTCAGCCGACTGATTAAGAAGCGCCGGCTGGCGAATCCGCGGCATGGTTTCTATTTGATCCTGCGACCCGAAGACCAGCCGAGCGGGGCACCGGACCCGGTGCGCTGGATCGACCCCTTGATGAAGCATCAAGGCATCGACTATCGAATCTCGTTGCTTCGTGCAGCGGCATTCTACGGCTCGTCGCACCAGGCGGCGATGGTTTTTCAGGCGATCGTTCCCAAACAACTACGTGCCTTCGAGATCGGCCGCCACCGACTGCAGTTCGTCTACCAAGCCCCGCATGTTTTCGCCAAGACCAATCATCCGGAGTGGCTGGGCCAGATGAAGAGCGAGGCGGGTTTCGCCAAGGTCGCTGGCGTCGAGCTAGTCCTCCTGGATTGCGCTCGCTACTTTCACCGGGCTGCCGGCATCAACGGCGTCGCTCAGATCGTCAAGGATCTGGGGGCGAAAGCTGATTCCCGCAAGCTGGCCAAACTTGCGGCGGTCTACGAGAACTCTTCTGTCCGGCGGCTCGGCTACCTGTTGGAACTCACCGGCCACGTGCGCCAAGCCAAAGCGCTGGAGCCCTTCGCGAACAAAGCGAAGTCGGTGAAGCCTCTGGACCCTTCGGTCAAATCCTTCGTTGAGTCACTGGCCAGCCAGTCGCTGAAGAACTCAAAGTGGATGCTGATCATCAACGAACCGGTGGAGATTGAATCTTGATCCCGCAGGCTTACCTGCAGGAATGGAGCGCCAAGGCGCCCTGGCCGGATTTGAGGCAGGTCGAGCAGGATCTTGTCATCTGCCGCGCGTTGTGCGACCTGTTTAATTCGCCTGCACTGGCTGGCAAGATCGCCTTTCGCGGCGGCACTGCCATCAACAAATTACTGTTCCGACAGCCGCTGCGCTATTCCGAGGACATCGACTTGGTGCAGACACAGCCGGAGCCGATCGGCACCACCGTCGATGCGACCCGCGAGGCGTTGGCGTGGCTGCCCGAGTCTCTTAAGGTGAGGGTGAGCTGGTAGTAGCCGTCAAGCAAAGGATGAGACAATGCGGCTTGGGGCTTTTTGAGACAGTTGGCGGAAAAAAGTGGTCAGACAGCGTTATTGTTAGATATCATTCAAAATTGCAACGCGCTGTTTTATCAGGAATCGTGCTGTAAGCCGTTGTTGGTTTGCAGGCAATTTCTTCCTGCAAAGCCGTGGACGCCGGTTCGATTCCGACCCCCGCCTCCAAAATCAGCGCCGAAACAGGCTTATGGGCGAGTGGTGGAATGGGTATACACAAGGCACTTAAAATGCCTCGGCGCAAGCCATGCCGGTTCGAATCCGGTCTCGCCCACCAGTTTTTCAGCAGCTAGGAGTTTGTCGGACTTGGCCCCGACAAACTCCTAATGCAAAACCGGCGTGAGGAAAATGGCAAGAGAAAATGATAGATATGCGAATTCGCCATCAGTTTTCTTCACGTTCGACCAGTTTGGCGGGTTTTTTTCGGAATGGTCAGCCGGTTTTGCTTTTAGCAGCCTGTTCGGGCTGTTAAGTCCGACAGGCTGCTAGAGGATGTTGAGCCCGGTTCCTCGCACTAAGTGTGACGCCTGCGGCTGGGTCAGCGCGTTTTCGGCATGCGCGCGGCTCCGAACGAACCGCCGGGTAACCGGTCTTACAGACAGCAACGGAATATTATCGTGATCGTTTTTGACTTAAGCTGCGAGAACAAACATCGTTTTGAAGGCTGGTTCGCCTCGAACGAGGATTTTGAGCGGCAACTCAACGACAGATCGCTGACTTGCCCGTTGTGTGGCAATGGCAAGGTGGTGCGCCTGCCGCATGCATCGTATGTCAATACCGGTAGCCGCGAGCGGCCGGATGGGACACGAAAAAATACCGCACGCGTGCCCGAGCAATACGCTAATCTTGACAGCGAAGCACTCGCAAAATTGATCGATCACGTGATTGAGACTACCGAGGATGTCGGCGCCGCCTTCCCCGAAGAAGCACGTAAGATCCATTACCGCGAAGCGCCGGAACGCCACATTCGCGGTACCGCGTCTCCCAGGGAGGTCGAGGCCCTGCAAGACGAGGGAATAGAGGTCGTCGCGCTGCCGATCCCGGCTCATCGCATGGGCAAGGCTCACTGAGCCGTGGCCGCCCGCGCGGCGGATTCCGTCCCGCGGAAAACCGGCGCCGCCCGACCCTTCTGGTATGGGCGTGACGCAATCGGCTGCTTTTGTTGATGTGCATCAAACCGCGGCGATGACGGCGTGATATTCTTATTCTGAGACTGCAACAACGATTCCGATTTCCATTCATGGAGGGCGTGATGTTCAAGCATATCCTGCTGCCAACGGACGGTTCGAAACTTTCCAACCGCGCAGTCAAGTACGGCATCGAATTCGCCAAGTCGATCAATGCGAAGGTCACCACGGTTCACGTCGTGCCCGAATTTCGCATGGGCGCGGACGAGGGGTTTGTCTCGCCGATGGGCGCTCAGATGAAGAGGCGTTTCGAGGAGGAATCCCGGGAGCAGGCCAAGAAGTTGCTCGCCAAGGTCGCAACAGCCGCAGGAACCGCCGGCGTCAAGTGCGAAACCGTGGCCGTTGTCAGCGATCTTCCCTTTCAGCAGATCATCGAGACCGCAAAGAAAAAGAAGTGCGATCTGATCATGATGGCTTCACATGGCAGAAAGGGGCTCTCCAGCCTGCTGCTCGGCAGCGAAACCGCAAAGGTTCTCACGCACTCGAAGATCCCGGTGCTGGTCGTGCGCTGACACGGCGCATCGCCCCCGATCAAGCGTCCGGGAGAGCGAAGCAGTTTCCGCACACACTCAACCTCAAGACATACGGCGCCCGGCTGCTGGTCGATGCCGGACGTGTGTTGCGCTGGCCACAGCCGCCAGCCATTTCAATACCGCGCAAGCGCCTGCGCCGCGCGGGTCGGATGCTCGATATGAGGAGCGACGAAATCGACGCCGCATCGAGGCCTTACTTCATTCAGATTCTGCGCCTGCGCGGACAGTGGCGCTGTTGCGCTGAGCGACGGATTGATTCGCGCGCGGAATAATTTTGAGGTCGTGCTGCGTCAGATCGGCCCCACGATCGCGGCAACATCCTGGTGCACGGCATCGACAATTACGCCCGTCATAACGCGGTGATCGATGTAGTCGCCCTCGTCAAGCTGTTTCAAGTCGTGCTGGCGTAAGCGGCCCGGCAGGGAATCCAGGATGGCAGTGGCCTGATTGAATTGGAAAACGCTCAAGGCCGGCTCGACAAGGCTGACCGAGAGGTACCTGAATAAACGGTAAGCGCCATTAATACGGAGGTTTATTCCATAAGATCAATGCGATACGGTCTGTTTAGACAGCTCGATAGGAAGGCTGAGGGGCGTGGACGCACGGGAGGGAATATTGTCGAAAAGGATGTTTGGATGCTGATGGTTGTGGCGCAGGAACAACAGGAAAAGCCTTGCTGGATGCATTTGACATATCCTGGATTGACTGTCTAATTAAACTGCCTATACTGTCTAATCATTGCTATGTGGAATATAGACAATTCACGCATCACATGATATCGAGCAAGGAACTGATTGATCGAACGAACATTTCCAGGGCGACGCTCAATAATTACATCGCCATGGGATTACTGCCGCGCCCCTTGGTGAGTACCCCGGAGCGTGATGAGGAGAGCCGTGCGCGTCAGCTCGGATATTTTCCGGACAGCGCGGCCGACAGGGTCATCGAGATACAACGGTTAAAAAGGGAGGGCTACACCATGGCAGAAATCGTAACACGCCTCACCAGCGAGGGGCCGCGCCCAGAAGCACCCGCGGGGACCCGGGCGGTCACGGTGCCGGCGCCGGCGGGCGAGTCTTCCGAAGACGCGCCCCGCCTGACCGTGGAAGGCATCGCGCACCCGGCGTTCATGGTCAACTATAACTTCGAGGTCACCTGGTTCAATGCCGCGGCCCAAAGCCTGCTGCTCGGTACCGCGTCCGGCCTGCCGCCCACCAGCGACCAACGCAATCTGTTCCGTCTGCTCCTCACCACCCGATCGCAGTCGGAACGCAATCGCCTTGCCTTGTTGCGCTTTCATCTCTCGCTCGCGAAGGAAAGGGTGTCAAAAACGACGCTGATGACGCTGTGCCAGGGAGTGCCCGCCGAACGGCTGGCGTTGCTCGATCGCCTGTATGGCGAGGTCGAACCGGAAGAGCCTCGACCGATCCTCGACGCACCGCTCGATATAGAACATACGGACGGCGAGCTCATGACGTGCCGCATGTACGCCGCGTTCTTCCGCGAAGGGATCCTGCTGGTCCTGATGCCGGCGGGACTCGAGAGCGATGATCTGGTGAGTTTTTTGGCGCGTCGCGACGAAGTGATCCGCTCGCTGCTGCGTAAACGGCTGCCGGTGCTGACCGATCTCGCGGTGCTGGTTGCCGATCTTCAGGGCTCGGTAAAGATCTGCTCGGAACTGCCGCCCGAGGAGTATTTCGAACTCATCAACGAAATCTGTTGCGCGATGACGCCTGTTTTTCGCAAGTACTACGGGACGCACGGCAAACACGCGGGAGACGGATTGCTCTACTATTTTTTTCCTCAGCCCGACTCGAACTACATCTTCAATGCGCTGCGCTGCGCCCGCGAGATCAAGGCGGAAATGCAGAAGATCAGCAAGGCGTGGCAAATCCGCAAGAACTGGCTGAATGAGCTTTATCTCAACATCGGGTTGACCGAAGGGCAAGAGTGGCTGGGCACCTTTCAGTCGGCGACCAGTGTGGATTTTGTGGTGCTAGGAGACAGCATCAACCAGGCGGCGCGCATCAGCGACTTTGCGCGTTACGGCGCGATCTGGGCCACCAAGAGCTTCATCGGCAAGCTCTCGGCTGAAGAGCGGATCAAGGTGCGTTTTGGCGTGAACCGAAAATCGCCTGAAGATCGCGAGGTGTTCGTGTCTTCCAGCTATGCGCTGGTGTCGGCCCTCGTGAACTTCGAGATCGCGCGCAACGAAAAACTGCGCGACATCGCCACGCTGCCGGTGACCGAAATCGTCGAAGTCGTGGTTTCGTGACAGGCGGCGGCCGGCGACCGGGCCTCCGCGAACCACGAATAACAGTGAACGAGCTGCGCTCTCTGCTCAGTCCCGCCTCGATCGCGATTCTCGGCGCAT
>C687J26845_10001005_pt1 | contig 17947 bp, 14 predicted proteins | sample RifCSPlowO2_12_FD_26845 | JGI IMG/M metagenome (IMG submission 26845)
GAACGGTCAAAAGCGGCCGGTGGACGTCGTCAAGCAGGAGACTCTGGCCATGACGCTGCGCTACAAGCTCGGGCTGACCGGAACNAAGATCGGCTGCGATCGCGGCGAGTGCGGCAACTGTACCGTGCTGATCGACGACGTACCGNGTTATTCTTGCTCGGTGCTGACCCACACCGTGCGCAATGCCAAAATTACCACCATCGAGGGGTTGGCCGGCTCCGATGGCAAACTCCATCCGGTGCAAAAAGCGTTCGTCGATGAACATGCGCCACAGTGCGGCTTCTGCACGCCTGGGCAGATCATGACGACCGTGGCGCTACTTAAAGTCAATCCAAAGCCTACTCGGGCACAGGCCGCCGAGGCGCTTTCGGGGAACCTTTGCCGGTGTGGTGCCTATAATTATTTCCTAAACGCCGCCATGCGAGCGGCGCGCGGGGCGGAGGTGAGCTGAAATGGCTAGCTATAAACTGATTGGAAAAGATTTCACCGCTCCCGACCTGGTCGGCAAGGTTACGGGAAAGGCTAAATTCGCCGAGGATTTTCGCCCGGCGGGGATGCTCTTCGCCAAGCTGCTACGAAGCCCCATGCCGCACGCGAAGGTTCGCAAGATCGACAGCCGCGCCGCGCTGGCGCTGAAGGGAGTCGTGGCGATCGTGACCGCCGATGATGTCCCGAAAGTTGAGCCACCGCAGGAGCCGATGCTGACCAACGAGCCCCTCTATGCCGGCGAGCCGATTTTAGCCGTGGTCGCGGTTGACGAAACAACCGCGGCGGAAGCGGTCGAGCGAATCAAGATCGATCTCCAGCCGCTCCCGTTCATCGTCGACCCGCTTGAAACTCTAAGACCGGGCGGGCCTGATCCGCGCTCGGACGGCAACGTCGCTGCCCGAGAGCTGAAGCTCCAGACGATCAAATGGACGGCGCGTGATTTTGCCGGCGTCGATCAAGGCAAGCTTCCCATGGGCAAGCCCGCCGAGGAGTGGCAATACGGCGACCTTGAGGCCGGGTTCAAGCAAGCCGACTTTGTCCTCGAAGAAGCATTCGTCACTCAGGCGCTATCGCATCATTCCATGGAGCCGCGCACGGCGATGGCGTACTGGCAAAACGGCAAATTGTATCTTCACGCCTCCTCGCAAAGTGTAACTTTCACGGTGCCGTACGTTGCCAAGCTGCTGGGCATAGATCCGGCGCAACTGGTTTTCATCAGCGAGAACACCGGTGGTGGCTTTGGCTCCAAGGGTACTGGGTATCCTCAGATGGGCATTCCAGCTATCCTGTCAAAAAAGACCGGACGCCCGGTGATGATCCGCGTGACCCGCGACGAGGAGTATGCCTTCGGCAGGGCACGGGCGGGCTATCAAGGCTGGGTGAAAATCGGTTTCCGTAAAGATGGGCGCGTCACGGCTCTTGATCTGTATATCATCCACAGCAACGGCCCCTATGAGGGGTTTCCTGATTTCCGCAGCTCTGGCTTGGCTGTCTCCCTCGCCTATCAGCCCCTGGCGATGCGCTGGCGCGGGATTTCTGTGCTGACCAATAATCCGCCCCGTGGTCCGCAGCGTGGTCCAGGCCCAAATCAGATTGCGGCGGCGATCGAGCCGTTCATCGATAAGGCGGCACGCAAGCTTGGTCTGGACCGGGTAGCTATTCGCCGCATAAATGCCCCTCGTCATGACGGAAAGGTCGGCCCCAAACAAGGTCCGATCACGAGCTCTTATCTGCCTGAAGCGCTGGATAAAGGGGCTGCCCGCTTTAACTGGGCAAAGAAACAGGCTCTCAGCGGCCAGCGGAAGGGAAGCAAGGTTACCGGGATCGGGGTGGGTATGGCAATTCACGGCGCTGGCCGCACCGGTTTTGATGGGTTGGTCTTGATCAAGCCGGACGGCAAGCTCTATATCCACAACGGCGCGGGGAACCTTGGAACATTTTCTTACGCCGGCACGTCGCGTACGGCGGCCGAAGTTCTCGGCATGCCCTGGGATCGCTGCGAGGTCGTTGCCGGCGATACCGGCAAAAACCTGCCGTGGAATTGCCCCCAAGTCGGGAGCATTACCAGTTTTACGTTGACCCGCACGAACTACGTGGCGGCGATGGATGCGAAGAAAAAACTTCAAGAGATCGCCGCCAAAGGGCTCAGCGGCGCGCCGGACGATTTCGAGGTGGGCAACGGGCGGGTTTTTCTCAAGTCGGATTCATCGAAAGGCCTGACCTTCGCCGAGGCCGCACAGCAGGCGATCAAGCTGGGCGGCAAATACAGCGGCAAAGAGTTGCCAAAGGAGCTTAATCCGATCACCGCGCGCGCCGCGACTGGGCTGGCAGGCCAAGGCTTGGTCGGTGTAGCTAAGGATAATCTACCGATCAAGGGGGCGCCTTTCGCCTTTTGTGCCACGTTTGTTCAGGTCGAGGTCGATCTTGAGACCGGCCACGTGGAGATCAAGGAGTGCGTGGAGGTGGCGGATTGCGGTACCGTTATTCATCCAAAGAATTTGGGCAACCAGCTCACGGGCGGGGCCGTGCAAGGCTTTGGTTTCGCTTTAACGGAGAAGCATGTCTTCGACACCAAGCTGGGACTCGCGGCTACCAAGGGGCTTCACGGCGCCAAACCCCTCACATTTCTAGATGTGCCGCTCGACATGCAATGGGAGGCGGTCAATCAACCCGACAAGTACAATCCCGTAGGCGTAAAAGGGATCGGCGAGCCGCCCCTGGGCGCGGCAGCATCGGCGGTATTGTCCGCGATCTCCGACGCGCTGGGGGGTGTTTTCTTCAACCGAACGCCGGTGACATGCGACATGATCTTGAATGCGGCTGAAAAAAAACCGCAGTCGTATAAGCCGCTCGAGGTCAACGTCTGAGAGGAGGGGAAGAATATGGCTATTATCCAGGATATGATGCCGGCCTTTGAGCTGTTCCAACCCGCAAGCGTCAACGATGCCCTGGCTCTGCTAAGCCGGCATGGTAAGGACACTTGGGTATTGGGCGGAGGCATGGACAGCCTCGACTGGTTCAAGGACCGTGTCAAAAAACCCAAGGTGGTCATCGACCTCGGCAATATCAAAGAGATCGAAGGCATCCGCCAGCAAGGAGATGGAGTCGAGATCGGCGCGATGACCACGCTAACGCAGGTTGCCACCAACTCGCTCATTCAGTCGCGCTACGGTCTGCTGGCGCAGGCGGCGCGCAAAGTAGCGACGCCGCAGATTCGCAATCAAGGAACCATCGGCGGCAATGTCAGTCAAGATGCCCGCTGTTGGTATTACCGCGATGGCATGCCTTGCTATCGCGCGGGTGGAAACACTTGCTATGCTGACACTCCGACGGCGATGAACCGCGAACATTGTCTGTTCGAAGCCGATCGCTGCGTTGCGGTGACGCCGTCGGATACCGCTCCGGCCCTAATTGCGCTGGATGCCAAATTCGTCATTCGCAACTCCAAGGGGGAACGCGTAGTCGACGCGGAAGATTTTTTTATCGGCCCGAAGGTCGACATTAAACGAATGACGATACTAAAACCGGGAGACCTCCTGACGGCGATTCGCCTTCCAGCCACCTGGGCCGGCGCGCGCTTTTACTTCGAGAAGGTGAGCGACCGCGAAGCGTGGGATTTTCCTTTGGTCAATGTGGCCTCGGCCATGATCGTCGAGGGCGGGACCATCAAGCAGGCGCGCGTCGTGGTAGGTGGTGTTGCAAATCGCCCGTTAAGGCTCAAGCCGGTTGAGGATAGCTTGCGTGGGGAGCGCGTAAGCGAGGAGACCGCTGAGCTTGCCGGGCAGACGGCCATCTGGGGAGCCAAGCCGCTCAATCACAACCACTACAAAGTCTCGCTGATGAAGAATTTGGTCAAGAGGTCCGTCCGGGGAGTCAAGGTTTAGATGGAGTGGTTTCGGTGGGAGCGGAACCCTTGGGGCCAAGAGATTCTCATCGGGCTTTCCTGGGATCTCATCTGGGTGGCGGTTGCGGCCGGAGCGCTGCTGATCGTGGTCCACGCGCTACTTTATTATTGGCGCTGGCGCGGGGCCGGCACGGGAAAGATTAGCGAGAATCTCCTTGACCAGCTCCCCGAAAGGATTCTCCGCCACTCCGTTACATCGAGGGTTTTTCACTGGGTGATGGCGGCTTCCGTTCTGACCCTTCTCTTCACCGCCTTCCTACCGATTTGGGGCGTCAAGTTTTCCTGGGTAACAGCCCATTGGATTGCCGGCCTCGTGCTCACGGCGGCGATTATTTTTCACATCGTTCACGCCTCGTTGTGGAAAGGGCTGGGCCTGATCTGGATTAACAGCCAGGACCTAAGCGACGGCTGGCTGGTGGTCAAGCAAGCCCTGGGCTCCACTGGGTCAGCGCCAGGAAAGCCGGGCAAGAACCCGCTCGAGAACAAGCTCTTTCATCACGTCGTGGCGATCGCCACATTGGCCACGATCATCACAGGCCTGATCATGATGGCCAAAGTCGACACACCATGGTGGAAGCGCAACCCCTATATTTTGTCCGACGACACTTGGGGGATCATCTACGTTGCGCATGGGGCGGGCAGCGTCGCTCTGATTACCTTCATTATGGCCCACTTCTATTTCGCCGCCAGACCCGAGAAGCGCTGGATCACTCTTTCCATGCTGCGCGGTTGGATCTCCCGCGAGCGTTACCTCGAGCACTATGACGAAAGTCGCTGGCCGGTCGGAGCCGCTGCGAGCGGGGATGCCGCTGCCTCTGCGGCAAGACAGAGCGAAGTTGAGGGATTATGAACCGCTCCATCGAAGACAGGCTTAAAGAGCGCATCGACCAGGTTGAAGCGGCTTACGAGTTTATGCTTGCCTACGCCGCCCAGGGAGTCACGGGAGAAGAAGAAGGCGGCTCGGTAACTGAGATACGCGCGCAGCTAAAACGCGCCGAAGAAGCACTGGAGGGATTGGCCGAGTTGTTCAAGGAAGTGGTCGCGACTCGGGGCCTAAAGCCACCTGAGCCATACAGATCTTTTATTGGCGTGCTAGAGCGCGAGGCCGCCAGCGCACAGGCTGCGATCCGGCTCGCGCTCGCCCAACGCGCCCTCAGCTCGCAACTCATCGACAATCTGAACGCGTTGATTCATGTGCGCTCGCTCCTCACGGATCTTTTTTTCATCGACGAAATTCTCAAACTCCAACAAACCGGATGAAAATTAGTGGAGCCCCACGGCCTTGCGACCGTGGCACCTCTCCACACGCTTCGTAGGAGAGACGCGCTTAGGTCAAGTTTTTACCTTGCCAGTGTCTTGAAGAAACCTTCTTTCTCCAATTCATCCACAATGCTCTCGTCCAAGAGCTTGCTGATATCAATGCTTGCTTTCCCTGTCGTCACACGGTCCATGACGAACTTGGCTGTGGCCGCCGCGCCTTCACGGTTCACGCGCGGCGGGAACTCGAATTTGGGCGTGTAGTAATCATAGGTGCCCTGGATGACGTCGGTCTCCCTTTGCAAGAGCCGTTTCTGGAGCACCGCGATGCCCTTTTTCTTGTCGTGCTTGAGCTGATACACGGCGTCGCTATGGGCTTTCATCATGCGCTTTACCACGTCGCGATTTTTTTCCAGGTAGGGCCGCCGCACGATCATCACGTTCATCGGAAAGGCAGTCTTCAGCTCGCTCAAGTGAAGGAGAATGCGCAGCCCCAATTTTTCCGCCTTGATGGTCTCCGGCGGCGAGAGCACCGTGGCATCGAGCACTTTGGCCGACATGGCGGTCAGCCGAGTGGCGGCGCCGCCGGCCGGCATGATCGTCGCCGACGAGGACGGAATGCCCCATTCGTTCAGCGCCGCGAGCACGGCATACTCGTTGGCGCCGCCGAAGTTGACGACACCGATTTTTTTTCCTCTGAGCTGGTTGGGCTCGCGGATTTCCGGCTGGGTCACCATGCTGAACGGAATCCGATTGAGCGTGCCGCCGACCATGACGAGGTCCGCCCCTTTGAGATTTGCCGCGACGACGGCCGTGATATCGACCTGGGCGAAATCCGTGCTGCCGCCGAGCACTCCCTGAATTTGCCGCGCCGAGCCGCCGACCAGAACCACGTCGCCGTTCAGGCCATATTTCTCGAAAGTCCCCAAGTCCTTCATCGCCCATACGGTCGCCTGAAATCCCGCCGTGCCGCCATAGCTGACGTAGTGACGTTCCTGGGCAAATAGACCCAATGGGGCACCGAGCGAGAAGACGATTCCGAGCAACAGTTTCCCTAACATTGATCTACTCCTCCTTGGCAATAGCGCGCGTCGCGGGCTCGAAGTTACGGTTCAGACTATGCGACGTGTGGTGCTTACAGCTTCTATCGGATCATCTTCTCCTGTCAAGCGACGCACAGCGCCGGGTAATGATTGGGCCTGGTTAAGATCCCTCACTCCGTTCGGGATGACAAGTTGCGCACATGTCATTCCGAGGCGAAGCCGTTGTAGGTGTGCCCCAAGTCGATCGCGTTTGCGGCGATCAATGGTTGAAAGTTCCTAATCTGGAAACAACGTCTTCCACTTTTTTAGAACGGCATCCCTCTGCGTGTCGCTGGCGCGGCTGACCTTAGGAAAATCTTTGTACCAGCCATAGGGTTTGCAGGCGACGATGATAGCCCGAGAATTGCTGAAATGAGCCTTGCTCCTCTTTTCCGGGTCGATGATCGGGTCCAACGGTGTTGACCAGCAGTCCCGGATGATATCGATCGAATTTGCCGGATCGCAACGGGTGCCGATGGCCCACAGCACATCGTCCGTGTTGCTCGGATCGACATCGTCGTCCACGATAATCACAAAACGTCCGTGATAAGCCCCTTCCGGACCGGACATGGCCGCCATAGCTGTTTGTTTTGCGTGTCCGGCGTAGCGTTGGCGAATCGAAATCACCGTGAAATATCTCCTCCCGCCGGGGCGCATTTGCCATACTCCCCTAATATCGGGCACGCCTAACTTTTCGAGCTCGTTCCAAAGGTTGGCCGCGCCGAAAAGGTAAACCGGTGCATCATTGGCCGGTGGCCGAAGCGGCGGTGATCCCAAGATGATCGGGTTGTCTCTGTACAGCACTCGCTTGACTCTGATGACGGCTTCCTTGCGCATGTTCGAGGCGTAATACCCGGTCCACTCACCGAACGGCCCTTCCTCTCGCGCCTCCTCGCTCATGGGAGGGATTTCGCCTTCGACGACAAGCTCGGCCGCGGCAGGAATGGGCAACCCGGTGTGCTTGCCGACCACGAGTTCAACCGGTTTCCCTATCAAGCTCCCGGCCATTGAGTATTCGGAAACGCCCCAGGGTAGAGCCAGAAAAGACGGCATCCAAAGAACCGGGTTGCAACCCAACACGACCGCCACCGGACAAGGTTTTCCTTGATTCCAGTATCTCTCGCGGATCCAGCGCCCTTGATGGCCGGGTGATATGTAGAGGCCCAGGGTATTCCGGTCATGGAGTTGCACACGATAAGTTCCCGCATTGACCCATTCGGACTCCGGTTCCTTCATGATCACCATACAACCGGTGCCCAAGTACCTGCCGCCATCCTGTTCATGCCACTTTGGCGCCGGGAATCGATTTAAGTCCACGTCGTTCCCGTCCATGACGTTTTCCATGACCGGTCCATTCTCCACGCGAACCGGCTCGACTGGCGCTAACGAGCGAAAGAGATCTTTCAGGCGGCGCACAACTTCGATCGGAGATAACTCCGTGTCCAATCCCAACGCGAGGGCGAGTCGCCGCGGCGTGCTGATAAGCCCACAGGCGACTCTATAGCCCGCCGGGTAATCCTTCAGTTCATCAAATAAGAGAGCGGGGCCTTCCCGCTCGTTGACGAGTTCCGCTATCGTGCCGATTTCCATGTTCCAATCAACGGCCGGCACTCGCCGCAACTCGTTGCTTGTTTCCAGTTGCTGGAGAAATTCTCTGAGGTCGCTCGATGGCATGATCGCTCCTCCTTCTATAATCGAGAGTTCAAGGGAAGTTTTAGTTTGTGCGAATGCTAGTATCGGCTCATTTTCGTGTCAATCACAACCGTTGATAGTGGTTCAGTTTCGCCAAAATTTGTAGGGGCAACCCTATGTGGTTGCCCGTTCGGAGGGCAGGCACGTAGGCCCGCCCCTACATCGATGCGGCGTTGAAATCAAACTGAACCACTACCCAACCGATTGACCGCTTGACATCCCGGACAGCCGTTGCTTACAGTTCGGGAAAAACTCCACGCTCTTCCACCCGAGTCCCCTTGCCTCTTTTATTGTGGCTGCTCAATGGGCGTGAGTTTCAATCGGGCAATAGACAGGAGCACGAACTATGTCAGGGATACTATTTCTCTTATGGGCCGCGTCTCTGTTTCTTCCCTCGACTCTCGCCGCGCAAGATCGATACGTAGCCAGCTACGGCGGTTTCTCCGGGTATCAAGTGCCCATCTGGGTTACGAAAGAGCTTGGGTTGCTGGATAAGTACAAAATCAATGCCGAGCTTGTCATGATGCCGGGCTCGAGCCGACAGATGCAGGCCCTGCTTGGCGGGAGCATTCACTTTTCTCAGATCGATGCGACAGCCCCCGTCACTGCGTATCTACAGGGCGCGAATCTTGTCGTTGTCGCCGGTGCCCTCAACAAGTTTCCTTTCAGCGTCGTGGCGCGGCCGGAGATCCGGCAGCCCTCTGATTTGATAGGCAAGAAAATCGGCATCGTGAACTTTGGCGGGCAAAACGAGCTTTCCGTGCTCATGGCGTTAAAGGAATGGAATATACCGAGAGAAGCCGTAAACATTATTCCCGCCGGCCCCTCCGACAGCAGAGTGGTCGCACTCACCACAAAAGCTCTCGACGCAACCGTTCTCGCTCCTCCGCAAACAATCCAAGCGGAAAAACTCGGCTTCAGAACCCTGGTTCATATGAGCGACCTTAAGGCATCGTTTCCCTTGGACACGATCGTCATGCACCGGTCTTTTCTACAGCAGCATCGAGGTGTCGCGAAGAGATTCTTGCAGGCTTTCATCGAAGGACTTCATCAGGTCATGACCAACAAAGAAAAAACCGTGAACGTTTATCAAAAGATTCTGAAACAATCGGACCGTGCTTTAGTCGAGAAAACCTACGATTATTACGCCCCCAAGTTTTCGATGCCGCCGCGCGTCAGCCTGGACGGCTTGCGCACGACCGCGGAATTCGTCGCAAAAAAGGTAAACGTGGACGTTCAAACGATGCTCGACGAGAGCCTGCTTGATGAGCTTGAGAAAGAGGGTTTTTTCAAGCCTTTCAAACGATAAATTTTGGGTCTTCTGGGTTTAGTGTGGAGGAGTATTCACCGAACGAAGGACACAGCTCGGCGAGGCCGCAACCAAAAGGGGACCGTCCCCTTTCCGGAAGGGGGACTGTCCCCCTTCTGTGAGGTTACACGTTGGCGAGATTCTGAACGAATATTACTGGAACGGTCAATTGCCCCGCTTCATCCACTCCCTCGCGTCCAAAGCTTTGCCGGTTACCCCTACGGATTCATCGGAGGCGAGATACAAGAAGATCGGCATGATCTCCTCCGGCGCAGGGAGGGTCAGTGGGTCTTCGTCCGGATAGGCTTCCGCGCGCATGGCGGTCCGCGTGGCGGCGGGATTCACCGAATTCACTCTGATCCCGGAATCCTTCAGCTCATCGGCCAATACCTGGGTGAATCCCTCCAAGCCGGCTTTCGAGCAGGCGTAGGCACCCCAGCGCGCCTTGCCGGTCCGGCCCACCCCCGAAGAGACGTTGATAATCGATCCTTGCCGCTGCTGGATCATAACCTGCAACACTTGTTGGGTTAGCAGAAACACCCCGGTCAGATTGACGCGCACGACTTCCTCCCAATCGGCAATCGGGTAGTCCGCGATCGTGACCCGTGAGCCGAGCAGGCTCGCGTTGTTCACCAGCACATCGATCCTGCCGTAGCGCTCGACCGCCGCGCCGACGATGCGCTGCGCGTCTTCCGCTTTGCCGATATCGCCGGCCAGGCCCGCAATTTCTCCGCCAGCGTCCCGAATGTCGTTCACCGTCCGCGCAAGATCACCTTCCCCGCGGGCGCAGATGAAGACGCGCGCGCCCTGCCGCGCATAGGCCGCTGCAATGGCTTTACCAATGCCGCGGCTGCCGCCGGTGATCAGCGCGACCTTGCCGGATAATTTTTGCCCGCCGTCGCTTTTCATCCCGCAGCTGCTATATCATAGTCGGCAGAGGCATCAAAATCGTGAAAAGTTATCAGAGACTTTTTCTCTTCGCCCTGGCTGTCCTGGCGATGACTGCCCTACTCAGTCCCTGGGCGGCTATGACTTGGGAACAGATCACCGGCATGGTTCCGGGGTGGGAGCGGTATCGATATTCCTTCGGAAAAATCTTCAACCGCTTTTTCATGATTTCCGGCATCGTTCTGTTTTTTTTCTTCCGCCGTTTCTTGAAACTCGGCCCCATGGATCGATTGGGACTGACACCGCGCGCCCTCGCGTGGCCAGACCTTGGGCGGGGCTTCGGCCTCGCCGTCGCTTCGATGGCGAGCCTCGCGCTGATGATGTCGTGGTTGGATGTGTTCGAACCTTTCTTCCGGCTTTCTCTGGCCGATTCGCTAGAGCGTTGCGTTTCCGCCATCCTTGCCGCCGCGACCGTCGGCGTCATGGAAGAAATCCTTTTTCGCGGGGTCATCTTCAAGGGCTTGTTCGAAGAACTGGGACGCGCTCGCGCTTACCTTTTCGCCGCTCTCTTTTATTCCGCAGTTCACTTTGTCAAACCCGGCGATGCCGCCGCATTGGGCCAGCTCGACGCCTGGATCGGGATACGCTATCTGGCCGGCTCATTCCACCCCTTCACGGATCTGACGACGTTGTTTCCGGGGCTCTTGGGACTGTACTTGATCGGCGCCGTGCTCTGCTACGCCTTTGAGCGCACCGGGACGCTTTATCTTTCCATCGGTCTTCACGCCGGCTGGATCTTTAGTCTCAAAACGCTTCGCGTCTTCGGTGATTTCAGGCGCAACGACCTCGGCTGGCTGTTCGGCTCCACCGATCCCAAGATCGTCAGCGGCGTGGTCACTTGGATCGGCATTCTATTGGTCGGCGTCGCCGTCAGCCGGGTCACCCGGCGGCGCGCGCGCCTCTTTCCCGATCCGCCCGCGCGAGCAGCGGCTTAACCTTTTCCGCGACGCGCTCGGCGATCAATCGGTAGCCCGCTCCATTGGGGTGAATCGGATCGCTCTTAAGCTTCGAGTCCGTGAGAATCCCTTTGGTAACTTGCGGCACCAAGAGGGCGCCAAATTTCTCGGCGATATTTTCCATCATCGCGCCGTACTCATCGGTAAAAAGCCCAAGCTTCATTCCGGTGATTACCACCATCGCGCCGTGCTCCTGTATTCTCTGAACGATCGTTTCCAGATTTTTCCTGGTATCTCCGACGGGAACTTGCCGCAGGAAGTCATTGCCCCCCAACAGCAGAATCACCAGGCGGGGATTTTTCTCGAGTACATCGCGGGCGAGACGGTTCAGCGCGTCCGCCGTGGTGTCGCCGCGATGGCCCGCGTTAACGACGGGGGCAGCGATNAACCGGGACAATACGGAGGGGTAGTCCTCGCCCTGACCGGCGCCGACGCCCTCGGTCAGACTATCTCCGAAACAGATGATGGTTTGCCCGGCGGAGCGAAGATTTCGAATCCGGTCGTAACTCTCGCCGCACGACGACAAGGAAATGCCGATCAGCAGGAGCCGGATGCTCCAGTTTGCGCGAAACGGCTTCACTCGTTCCTAACGACGACGCAATGGTTTGGGGCGGCCAATGCGAAAATTCGCTGGCCCTTTTGATAAAGCTCTGAAGGCGGGGAAATGACGCGCAGGGTGAAAGGCTGCGGCGCCAGGTCGACAATGTAATCGATCATTTCGCCGAAGTAAATAAAGCGCCCGATCACGCCGGAAAAAAGATTGTGCCCGGCGTCGGCAAGCCTTTTTGCCGCTCCTTCATCGGCCGTCAAGCGAATGTTGTGCGGGCGCAAGCAGACCGCCGCGGGTCCTTGCTGCGGCCCATGGCCGTCGCCGGCCACGCGAATCTGCACCCCGTCGCCCAACTGCATGCGGTCGCTGCCGATCAACTGGCCGGTCAAGATATTCGCTTTGCCGACGAACTCGGCGACGAATCGCGTGCGCGGTTGATCGAAAATCTCCGCGGGCTTGCCGGCCTGCACCAGCCTTCCCTTGTCGAGCACGGCGATGCGGTCGGAGGTCGCCATCGCCTCGGCCTGGTCATGGGTGACGTAAACCGTCGTGATAGCGAATTCCTCGTGCAGCCGGCGAATCTCAAAGCGCATCTCCTCGCGCAGATTGGCGTCCAGGTTGCTGAGCGGCTCATCCATCAGCAGTATCTCGGGTTCCACCACCAGCGCCCGCGCCAGCGCCACCCGTTGTTGCTGGCCCCCGGACAACTCCGAGGGGTAACGGTCCTTGAGCGATTCCAGATGTACCAGGCGCAACGCCTTGGCGATCTTCTGATCGATCTCGTGGCGCGGCCATTTTTTGAACTTGAGCCCGTAGGCAACATTCTGACTCACCGTCATGTGCGGCCAGACGGCGTAGCTTTGGAAAATCATCGACATCGAACGCCGCTCCGGCGGCACCAGCACAGACGGCGAAGAGATGACCTTATCGCCCACCCGGATTTCGCCACCGTCGGGTTGGAGAAAGCCGGCGATCAACCTGAGCGTCGTCGTTTTGCCGCAGCCGGACGGGCCTAACAGCGCCACAAACTCGCCGTCGGCGATCTCGAGATCGAGATTTTCCACTGCCGCGGCATCGGCGAATTTCTTGGTGAGTCCTCGAAGCGAAACCGTCGCCATAAGATTATTCCCGAGTCGCCACCACGTCCCGGTCCATCATCCAACGCACGGCCAAAATAATGACGAACGAAACCGCCAGGAGAAGAATGCCCATGACCGAGATGGCGCCGATCTGCCCCTCTTCCTTGAGATCGAAGATCACGACGGACACCACCTTGGAGTTCGGCGCAAACAGGAGAATCGAGACGCTCAGCTCGCGGATGACGCCGATGAAAATAAAACACCAGGCGGCGATCAAGCCGGAGCGCGCCAACGGGGCGGTGATATCTTTCAGCGACACCAAGCGGTTGGCGCCGATGATGCGGCTGGCGTCCTCGAGCTCGGTATGAATGCTTTTGAACGTGGACTCGGCCTGGGCAAAGCCGACGGGCATTTCCTTGGTCAGATAGGCGACGAAGAGAATCCAGATCGTGCCGTAGAGCACAATGGGCGGCTGGGTGTAGACGATAAATAAACCCACGGCGAGCACCACGCCGGGGATAACCAAAGGCGCCAGGGCGAAAAAAGTGAGATAGCGCGAGCCTGGAAAAAGATTGCGGTTGGTGATGTAGGCGATCAAGGTGGCGACCAGTGTTCCGGCCGTGGCGGTGAGTATGCCTAATTCGAAAGTGTTGACGATCGCCCTTCGGGTGTCGCTGAACTGAAACAGCGCGAAGCTGAAGTTATTCAACGTGAAGTTGTCCCAGTCCAGCGGCAGCGCCCAGGCCTTGGAAAAGGCGGCCTTTAAGAGAATCCAGTAGGGCAGAAACACCGAAAGGGCGAGAACACATAATACGAGCAGCAGCACGGGCAGCTTTGCCCAGCCGAGCCTTACGAGCCTCCTTTGTCCGCCCTTTCCGCCCACGGTGCTGAAGCCGCGCCGGCCGAGGATTTTTTTCTGCAACGCGATCAGCGCCATGGTCGCGATGAGCAGCGGCACCGAAAAGGCGGCCGCGAGATCCAGGCGCGGCGGGTACTGAAAAAAGGTCCATATTTGAGTGGTGATCGTATGAATGCCCGCCGGTAAGCCGAGAATCGCCGGCGTGCCGAATAGCGATAGCGATTGGAGAAAAGCGACGATAAATCCGCCCACCAACGCGGGCAACGCAAGCGGCAAGGTGATGGTCCAGGCGGTTCTCAGCCTGCGCGCGCCGAGGATCACCGCGGCGTCTTCCAGGTCCGATGAAATCAACTCGCACACGTTGGCGATCATCGAAAACACGTAGGGAAAGCTGTAGAGGGCCATGACCAGGATCAGCCCGGGCATGGTGAAGACGTTGAAGAGCGCATCCTCCGAGCCGGTCATACTTCGGTAGAGCTTGTTGAGCAGCCCGGCGTTTGGGCCGGCCAGCAGCGTCCAGGCGAAGGCGCCGAGGAACGGCGGCGTCACAAACGAAGCCATCACCAGCGCGCGAATGGTTTTCTTCCACGGCAGATCGGTGCGGGTCACCAACCACGCCAACAGCCCGCCAATGACGATCGAGATCAGCCCGACCCAAAAAGAAATGACGACGGTATTGCGGATGGCGGCAAGGTAGGGTCCGTTGGTAAAGACCTCGATGTAGTTGTGAAAGTTAAAGCCATTCTCATCCCACAGGCTGACCTTAAAAATCGCCCCGAGGGGAAAAACCATCAAGCAAACGAGAAACGCCGCCGCGCCGAGCCAAACCGGGAGCGAAGGCTCCCAGCTTTTCAGCCCGAGCCAGCGCCCTTCCCGGGCGCCGGCTATGGTTTCCGTCCCAGCGGTCGGCATGACGTTATACTAGCTTTAAACTTTTTTGCGGAGCGCGCAAATTTTCCCGCGTAAGAAGGGGGACAGTCCCCCTTCCGGAAAGGGGACTGTCCCCTTTGGGTTGCGGCTCAGTCGCCCTGGGCTGCCNGTATTTCTTACGCGCCGAAATACNCGATGAAGCGCTTTTTAATTTCGGCGTTACGCTTTTCCAGTTCGTCGGCGTCGGCCGCCAGCAGCTTCAAATCCTTGAGTTTCGGTTTGTCGGCCGGATAGGTCACCTCGGGATGGCCGGTGTAGAGCCCTTCCTTGTCCGCCAGCAACTGCTGCGACTCTTTGCTGAACATGAACTCGGTGAAAAGTTTCGCTGCGTTGGGGTGGGGTGCGTCTTTGGCGATGGCCGTTGGAGAGACGACCAGCGGAACGCCTTCTTTCGGATATACGATTTTGATCGGATTCCCTTGCTTCAANGTTTTGTAGTAAAAATACTCGGCTCCGTTCACGCCGATCGGCCGCTCGCCCGAGGCGACGACGCCGGCGGGATCGTTGGCGGACTGCGTGATGTGTACTTTGTTCTTCGCCAAGTCACGAAAATAGTCCCAGCCATAGGCGTTCACCAGCGCCAGCACGTGGGTCATGATGATGCCGCTGTAGCCCGGGTGAGCGGTGACCTCTTTTCCGCTCCAGCGGCTGTTCAATAAGTCTTTCCAGGTTTTCGGCGCGTCTTTCTCCGTGACGAGTTTCGGGTTGTAGGCGATCACCGACAGTGTTGCCCGCATGCCGTAGTAAAAACCCGCCTTGTCTTTGAAACCATCGGGAAATGCACCTACGGCCACCGGCGTGAACTTGAGCAGCAGTCCCTTGTCTTTGAGCAGCTCGAAATGGCCGGCATCGGAGGTGTGAATGATGTCGCCATTCTTGATGCCTGCCGTGGCTTCCTGCATGGTCCGTTGCAGCACCCGCTGGGAACCGCTGCGATGCACCTCGACTTCGATACCTTTGTATTTGTTCTGAAAATAATGAGCGATGGCGGTGGAGGAAGGAATCGCCAAAGAGGTGTACCAAACGACCTTGCCTTCCTTGCGCGCTGCCTGAATCAACGCCGCGTCCTGTGCTGCCAAGTGGGACGCACAGAAAATCCCAACGAACAGCGCAACGAAGCAAACACTCTTTTTCATCGCGTTTCTCCTTTTCGCGAAATTTTTGAGCCCGACTACATGATCTCAGCCCCCTGCGGTGCCACGTTTACCCGGAATCAACCGTTCAGTCAATATCCTTATCGACGGCAGCTGCTCCAACCGCTTGATCGTCTCCAGGGCCGCCTCCACTTGATCCGTCGGCAGCGCCAGCCTAGCGTTGGCGCGAAACTTCTCTTCGATGTCCGCGGACGGCAAGGGGTCTTCGAAGCCGCCGCGCGGATGGGGCTGGTTTTCTTCGAGCAGCGAGCCGTCATTCATGAAAACTTTTACGTGACCGGAAAAATGGCGCGGGTAGTCGATGGTCGGGTCGAGCTCGTAGCGAACTCTGCGCGCCAAGTCAAGCACGGCCGGGTCGTGGATCGCCGCTTCGGTGAACTCATCCAGCCCCGCCCTGCCGCGAACGAGCATCACGGCGATGCTGTATGGCAAACTAAATTTAGCCCCGTAGGAACTCACGGGTTTCTGCTTGTCGGCGAGCGGTTCCCACAGCCGGTGCACCGGCCCCTCCGCTGTGCGGCAGACCACTTCGGCAATCTTCTCCGGGGCCGGTGAGAATTTCTCTCTCAGCCTCAAAGCGCAGTCCATGTAGGGATGGGAAATCGAGCCGCAGGGATAAGACTTGAACGTGAGCCGCGGAATTTCCCACTCCTTCCCCAACTCCGTCAGTTTTTCAAAGCGATAATCATTCTCGCCGCCGAAGGCATGAAAGAAGCCATGGGTCCCTTCGAAGACTTTACCAGGGCCGCGAAAACCTTCGTGGGCGAGCAGGGTCGCGATCACGCCGCCGTGGGCCGACCAGCCGGGATGAAGCCGCTTGGTCCAAGTGCCGTCGGCGAGATATTCGATGATNCCGGAGCTCTGGCTGCCGCACAGGCCGAAGGCGTCACCCCACTGTGCCGGCGTGAGGCCATAGAGCTTTCCCGCGGCGGCGGCGCCGCCGAAGGTCGAGCAGATCGCGGTGGGATGAAATCCCCGCGCATGGAATTTTCCCGGCGCCACCAGGCCGACTTTGCATAAGACTTCGGTGCCTGCGATGGCCGCTTCCAAGACCGCCCGGCCATTGGCGTTGACTTCTTCACCCACCGCCAACGCCGTCATCCAGGCGCAGGACCCGGTGTGTACGATCGCTTCTTCCAATGTATCGTCATAATCCAGACCATGGGCCAGGGTACCGTTGGCGATCACCGCGTTGGCGGCGGCGACTTTGTTTTTCGAGCCGATTACCGTGCTCTGCGGCGCTCCGCCGAGCTTTTGCGCGACCCGCGTGACCATGGCGCCGAAATCCATCGTCGACGAGGCCAGCGCCACCCCCAGCGTGTCGAGAAACACCAGCTTCGCTTTCTCGACAACTGCCGAAGGAACGTCGTCAAGCTTAAGCCCGCCGATAAATCGGCCTATCGCTTGCGAGTACGGCTCCACTTCTTGTTCCCCGCCTTTGCGGTCTTGGATTTCTTCTCCGCCTCTCTGCCGCCCGTTAGCGCCCGCAAAAGCGGACTTAAACTCCTGAGTTGCTCGATCCGCGACACGAATTGAATCACCTCTTCGGCGTTTTTGCGCGGCAACACGAGATCGGCGCAGTCACGGAACTTATCGCCCAGCTCAGCCCAGCTCATCGGTTTTTCCGGATGGCCCCGCGCCACGTCGTAGCGTCCTTCGATCATTCTGCCGTTTTTGAGCTTGAGGCGCACCCGCGCGCGCACTTTATCATAGCCGAGCGTTTCCATCTCGTCGTCGACGGAGAGCGTCACGCGCTTCATCATCTCGACGACGCGCTTGTCGCGCACCTTGCGGTCCTGGAACTGGGCGATGCCCGCTTTGCGCTCCAGGACTGCGATGGCCATGCAGAATGGAATACTGAATTTTCCCTCCAGCGCCGTTTTTGGCATCGGATAAATCAGCGCGTTGGGAACGTTCGAATTGGTGCCGACGTCGATATGCTCGATATCCTCGGCGTGAAGGTCATGCTCTTTGACCAGATCGAGGATCAGGTCCTGGGCCGGGTGAGAAAGCGAACCGGAAGGATAGGGTTTGATCGAGATGCCCGGCTCCTTCATGAAGTAGCTGCCGCCGAGCTTGCCGGTGATCTTGCTCTCGTCGTAGCCGCCCGCCATGGCGTTGTAGAAGCCCCGGCGCGCTTCCAGAATGTTCGTCGCCGAACTGAATCCCACCCGGGCCAAAAGCGCCGCGGTAACCCCATTCTCCGCCGCGCGTCCCGCGTGGAGCGGCTTGGTCATGG
>C687J26845_10001015_pt1 | contig 17870 bp, 18 predicted proteins | sample RifCSPlowO2_12_FD_26845 | JGI IMG/M metagenome (IMG submission 26845)
TATGGCTCGTTTATCGCCGTTATTGAAATTGAAACTATCTGAAAAACTACAACAAGGATGGTCAATAAACAACCTTGCGCGGGAACTATCGCTTGCCAAATCAACAATATACTATTATTACCGAAAAATAAACGGCAAAAAATACCAAGAGCCAACTTTTATTTCTTCAAATTCTGAATTGGAAGGCGAAATCAACGGTATATTCGCAGGTGATGGAAGCCAACACTATAATCGGAAAAAGGGGTCTTATCAAGTAAATGTTCATTTTGGAATCAAAAATAAGCGGTATGCTGAATATGTTAAGCAACTCTTCGAGTCATTTTTTGGCAAGCCGTTTAGACTCAATTTAGATGGAGACAATAAGCTTCGATTAAGAATTGAATCGCGGCGCATTTTTCGTTATTTTGAGCAGTATTTATCATATAATAGTAGGGTGAAGCACTGCACGGTTCAACTTAAGCCTGATTGTTCTGCACAATTCAAAATCGGTTTTTTGCGCGGATTCTTTGATACTGATGGATGTTTTTATCAAGACCCCGGCTGTAGAAGAATCAAGCTCTTTTATACAACAACCTCTGAAGTTCTAGCACTTCAAATCAGAGCGTTAATTTCAGATCTTAATATTCAGAGTTCTCTTTACATTCGAACACCTGCTTATGAAAAACCAGTCTATATTGTCAACATTTTAAAAGAAGGCAGGAATAGATTTATAAAGGTAGTAAAACCGCTCAAAGCCCAGCGGGCAGGTAATTCAGCCCGGTAGAATGCTCGGCTGGCAGCCGAGATGCCGGGGGTTCAAATCCCCCCCTGTCCATGTGCTATCTACCAATGCGGCAAACTCAATAGGTGCTGTATTTTTGAATGAGAGTGACATTTTCAAAAGACTTCTTAATTTGCCACTTCAACCCACCGAAGCGATACTGGTCTTCACAGGATACGGTTTTTCTCTTTGCGATAAGGCGCACGAACTTTACAAGGCAGGATATTCAGATAAGCTCTGCGTTTTTGGAGACAACAGCTATCCTTGGAAAGCGAACCCGAAAGCTGATTCGATAGATCACAAGAATTATTTGCACACTCTTCCTGGCGTAAAAGAAGTATTCTGCAATTTAGTGCATACTGGAAACACAAAACAAGCATCAGAAACAGCATTGGAAAAAATGCAGGATTCAGGGTGGAACAGCGCACTTCTAGTCACCTGCTGGTACCATATGCCAAGAGCGTATTCGACCTTCGTTAAAGCAATGCTACTGCGAGGAAAAGACCTACATATTGTTCCCGCGCCGTACGAGCCTTCAGTTTGGGCAGATACCGATCAGATACTTGAGATGAGCTGGACAGACGCTCTCAAACAAGAGAAAGAACGAATCGAACGCTACCGCGCGCAAGCAGACGTCGCGACAAAAGAAGAGCTAAGCGCATATATTGAAATGCATTTCAACCAATCGACGTTCATCAGTCAACGATTCTTGAACACAAAATAATCATTTATTTTTTTGAGAACACCCTAATTGCCTGAGGGAGGATTCAACGCCACATTCGCAGAACGCACTTCGTGATCGATAACCGTATTTACCGCAACCTCAAGACTGTGCAATTCAAGCTCCTTTTCCATAGAATGCGATTCGGCAAGAGAATTAAGCAAACTAAAATAGTTCGTTGAAAGATTTCGCGCCTCTTCTGACTCTATCCAGACAAGCTTTCCAGCAGGGTCAATTGCAGGATTTGTCAAAATGCTAAGCTTTTTTTTGACGAGCGCAAGACCATTCAATTTGCCATTGACACCTTCAAAACTAAGCCGCTGCATATCATTATCCTCGCGCGCTTTCTTTAGCTTTTGGAAGAACCCACTTTGTTCCTGTTTCATTATACTAGAAACAGTATTATCTTGCAAAGAACGCACTTTTTCCACTAAGCTCCTTAGTTTTGAACGCACATTAGCGTCAGCGCCATCGAGCGCAGGCTGGTCGATAGGCGATTGATTAAGCTGATATATCATCTCAGTTACAAGCACATCCTCATCTTCCATTATGAGAAGCCGAGCCGCAGGATGAATAGATTCATCCTCGAGAATTCGCAGAACGTTCGAGTAGAAACCCGCCCATTCTTCCCTATCCTGAACTCGCGGCAGAATCGACCTTCGCTCTTTTTCGATTCTAACTTTATCCATCAGAAGCCTTTCGCGCTCCGCCAAAACATTACGCTTTTTTCCCAATACTTTGTCAAACCAGCTCATAGTGCCTCTTTTTACTTTTATCTCACTGATGACACGGACAGTCAGCCAATCCTTTCGACTCTACCGATTTCAACGCATCCTCAAGAGAAGGTTCTCCTTCAGTTTTACCCTTTACCACATAAAACCCTACATTTTTCTCATCATTATTGAATATCTTGCGCACAGAATCATACGCGGGACCCTGCCTCACACTGCCCCAGCCATATTGCCGCGACAAATCCTCGTAAAGCCTGCAGGCTTTTGCAGCGCCGATGTCAAACCAAGAAGCCTCGTGCACAAATTCATCCAATTCATTGCTCATACTTGAACAGATGCATGCACTCTTAAAAACGTTTCGCACAATCCTTATTAATGACGCATGGTTCTTCGTTTTCATGTACGATTATACCTATTGGGGTCTAACCAGCCTTTCAGGAATGGACAATATGGCGCTTGAAGAACACTTCCTTCAAGACTCAGCAGAGAAAAAAACAGCGCACATGCGATTTTACGATTTCTCAAAAGACACAGTGGTGCTAGGATACTCTCAGGCAACCGATGCGGTGAAAAAATGGAGTTCTGATTTTCACGTTGTCCGCCGAGCGAGCGGCGGCTCCCACGTGCACGTCGGAAAAAACGTACTCGCATATTCATTCATAGTTCCAAGAGACGGCTCATTCGTCAACCATCAAGACTTTCGGATATATTACGCAGACAAAGTCGCGCAAGCGCTTGAACAAGCAGGACTTTCAAATATAACAACCGATCATCGGGCAAGCACCATAATGAAAGACGGCAAAGTAATCGCAAGCCACGCGGTCACATGGGGCGTCAAAAGCGCGCTTTTGCACGGCCTTATAATGATAGATCCGTACAATATGCAATCCATCCTAAATAGAATCAAACTCAACACAAGGATGATCGGCAACAAGACGTACCATGAGGCAGATGCATTAGCGCACATCCCCACAGTCACTAAATCGTTTTCCGAATTAAAACCCCATGCGACGCCTGAACAAAAAACGCTCTTTTGCAAACAACTACTCACAAACAACATACTTCACTCGGTGGCAAAAACCAATTTCAAATCAAGACTGCTAACTAATGAAGTCCTATCAAAAGCAGAGCTTCTCCAACGAACCAGATACGCGACTGAACGATGGGTGATGCAGCGTGACCCCACATTCACTCCTGAACAAATAGAAGAGATGCCAGGCGAAAAGCTAGATGGACCACTCAACAAAAACCAAGGATATTGCCTTTACATCCAAGTGCCTGATAAAGATTTTAAGAACATGACTGGGCCCGATTAGACCCCAGGCAACGCGCCAAGCGCTTTTCCAATCAGGTAACCCGCTATAGCGGCAGTCATTCCCACAATCGCCATCTCGACACCTGATTTCAACGGCCGAACGCCAGTCATCTTGCCTTTAGCGGCACCTGAAACAAATAAAGTTAGCGTGGATATTATAAGAGTCAAAATAACAGCATCAGCTACGGGCAGCAAGACAAATGAAATAAGAGGAATGATGCTTCCCACAATCGCTGCAAGCCCAACTATAATCGCGTCTCTAACCGGGTGAGCGAACTCCTGCGGGTTAAGCCCAAGCTCATCACGCATCATCGTCTCAACCCAAATCTTCTTGTTGCTAGTGATTTTACGAACTATCTGATCGAGAAGCTTGCCGCTAAAACCTTTCCTTGCATAAATTTGACGAACTTCCTCACGCTCTTCCTTTGGAACAGCCTCAACCTCTTTTTGTTCAGTCTCAAGCTCTTTTTGATAATACTCTTTAGCAGCTTTACTGCTCGTGTACGCAACAGCAGCCATACTAATAGACTCTGCGAACGTTGCCGCAAGCCCCGAAATCATTATCATTTGCGTACTATGCGTAGCCTCGGCCACTGCAAGAACAATGCCGAGCACATTCACAAGACCATCCTGCCCGCCTAAAATAAGATCACGTATGACTGCAGAACCCTTACCGTGAACCTCTTTTCTCATGTTCTTAAAGAACGTTCCTCTCTTTAAAAAAGTTTAGTTACGGCCGTGGAAGACTCTTCGCCAAAGAAGGCTTGTAAAATCTTAGCAGCAAACTATTCGAGACAACGCTAACGCTCGAAAGCGACATCGCGATGCCTGCAAGCAATGGATTAAGAAGAGTGCCTGTGAAAGGATAAATCGCACCAGCTGCCACAGGAATCAAGATAATATTGTACGCGAACGCCCAGAACAAATTCTGCTTTATTTTGCGCATGGTCTTTGCGCTCAATTCAATCGCGGTCACAACATCACGCACATCACTTTTCATCAACACGACATCACCAGATTCTATAGCAATGTCAGTTCCTGACCCAATCGCAATGCCAACATCCGCTTGGCTAAGCGCAGGAGCGTCATTGACACCATCACCAACCATCGCGACCTTTTTGCCACGCTCCTGAAGCTGCTTTACTCTTGAAGCTTTCTCACCCGGAAGAACGTTCGCCAGCACATCATCAATACCTGCCTCTTTAGCTACCGCCCTTGCCACGCGCTCATTATCGCCGGTAATCAACATAACCTTCTTGCCAAGCCTGTGAAGCTCCTCAACTGTTTCCTTCGCGAAAGGCTTCAACTGGTCCGCTACCGCGATAATGCCAAGAAGCTGTTTTGAAGTCGCAAGATACACCACAGTCTTTCCCTGAAGCTCAAGGTCCTGCACTTTTTGTTCGATGCTTTCAACATCAATCTTTTCACCCGACATTAGCCTGCGATTTCCAAGCAACAAATTCTTGCCCTTGTAGCTAGCCTGCACGCCCTGGCCTGTGATAGACTTGAAATGAATCGCCTCAGGAATCGCTATTTTACGCGCCTTCGCAGCATTAAGAATAGCCTCAGCAAGAGGATGCTCGCTCTTGCGCTCAAGAATCGCCGCAAGCTGCAAAAGACCTTCCGCAGAAGACTTGCCCACAGGGACAATATCGGTTACCTCTGGCTCTCCTTTAGTCAAAGTTCCTGTTTTATCGAATAAGACAACCTTTATGTCCCTTGTTTCCTGCAAACTCTTCGCGTTTTTGAACAAAATACCATTCTGCGCCCCCTTGCCGCTGCCAACCATCACCGCAGTCGGCGTTGCAAGCCCAAGCGCGCACGGACACGCAATTATAAGAACCGCAACAAAACTCGTGAACGCAAGCGCCCAATCGCCAAACGTCCACCAAGAAACAAAACTCGCAACCGCTATCAAGATAACCGCGGGAACAAAATAATACGAAACTTTGTCCGCAACTTCCTCGATTGGCGCCTTAGAACCCTGCGCTTCCTCAACAAGCCTCACTATTTGAGCAAGAGCCGTGTCTTTTCCAACCTTTGAAGCGCGCATATAGAATGAGCCAGTCTTGTTCACAGTTCCGCCGATAACAGCGCTTCCCTTCACCTTCTCAACAGGAAGACTCTCACCAGTAATCATGCTCTCATCAACCGAACTTAAACCATCAGTCACAACACCATCAGTTGGAATCCTCTTTCCCGGAGACACCAGCAGAATATCTCCAACTTGAACTTCATCAAGAGATATCTCTTGCGTGAACACTTCATCGCCGCGTTTGCCCGTAACTCTTAGCGCAGTCGTAGGCTGAAGGCTCAACAATTTACGAATAGCATCGCTCGCCTTACCCCTAGCTATAGCCTCAAGCAATTTGCCAAGCAAAATGAACGCCACGATAAGACCCGCGATCTCAAAATAAAGCATTTCCATCGTGTAGCCTTCTTTGCCAACCATCAACATCACGAACACAAACGCGCTGTACAAATACGCAGCTCCAGTACCAACCGCCACAAGACTATCCATATTCGGCACCCTGTTGATAAGAAGAGCGCGAAGACCTTTAGTGTAAAATTCAAAACCTGCAATGATAATTGGAGTTGCCAGCAACAATTGCAGCAAAGCGCTCGTTGTCATCGACAATTCAGGAAGCGGAAGCCCAGCCATGTGGCCCATCGCGAGATAAAGAAGAGGAACGCCAAAAACTGCCGCAATAGACACGCGCTTGCCCCAATGCGCAACCTCAGAATGCACCTTCGTGTCAGCCACGGTTGCGCCATAACCCGCATTCTTGACAGCAGCAATGAGGCTATCAACATTTCCTCCCTTGACTCTTGCTTTGGATGTCGCAAGATTAACCTTGACTTCTGAAACACCCTCAACTTTTCTGAGCGCGCCTTCCACAATCATCTGACAATGCGCGCTATCCATCCCTGAAATCTCAAGAGTGACAACACCAGACTCTAACTGCGTTTGCGCGTTTATCGTCTCATGAGACTCAGTCTTATAGCCTGACTTTTCTATCGCCTCGCGCAAAAGTTTCTCTGACACAAGCTTTGGGTCATAATCAACAAACGCCTTTGATGCAGCAAAATTCACGCTGGCAGATTTCACACCCGCGATTTTTTTCAACGCAGTCTCAATCGTTCTTACGCAGTTAGCGCAGCGCATATTAGAAATGACAATGATAGCTTTGCTCACATCTTCAAATTTAGCCTTGCACTCCGCGCTGCAGAAATAGTAGGTCTGCGACCTGCCTTCAATCTTGAACTTCGCAGTTACCGGATTCACTTCCATGCCACACGAAGGGTCTTTAACCATGCGCCCTATAACTGAAGGAAGCTATATAAACATTATGCACTTAGACACATCTAAGAATATTCTAGCAATCTTTTGAACATGAAAGCACTATCAAGCAGTCCTGCTCAACTTTCTAAGATGCATGAACGTTTGGATATGCTCAATTGTGCTCTTGCTCGCGCCAGCGGATTTGTTCTTATCCTCATACATCAAGTCATCAGCTCTCTTTGCGATAGCGTCGAACTCCTGCGCATACTGCGGTTCATTCCAGCCCCGCAACTCTTCAGGCAAGCGAGCATAAAATAATGAGTGCCCAACATTAATCCTGAATCGAATGAATTCATCTTCCGGTTCGAACACCTTGAACCCATCAGGTTTCAAAGCAGAAGGGTCATAAAAAGGATTCCGGATCCTGATAGCGTCAACTTTCTCTTTAATCTTATCTTCCATTGATTTTGCCGCATCTTCATTCGATAAGTAATGAGCGACAGTCACGAACTCCTCTCCGCCAGCGCGGTACACCGGGTCTTTATCCCGAATCGCGGACTTAATCGCCTTACCAACTTCCTTTAAAACCAAATCCCCGAACGGATGGCCGAACGTGTCGTTTATGCGCTTGAACTTACGCATGTCCATAAAGAAAATCGCGGAATATTTCCCTTGCGCGTAATCCTGCGCCGCCTGTTTCACGTGAACATGCTTTTGAGCGACGTATTCGGCCTGCGAATAAACGCCTATCTCTTTACTGAACAATCCATCATATTTTGCGGTATCCTTCGCGCGCTGCAATTCGCGCCTATCAATCTTATGCCTTCGCGTCGCGGTACAGTGCTTTTCCTGGACTGTTCGCAATTGATACCTGAGCCCTGACTCGTCTTCACGAAGCAGCCTTTTTAGATCATCATACTTAATATTGCGTGCCGCAATAATCGGAACCGGAATCGCAAGAGTTTGCCCATCAATATAGTTATTCCAGAATTCGTCGTCTGAAGCAAATTCATTCTGACAAACGATGATTTTGCGTTCATTTTCAATAGAAACATACGTGTATAAGAACGGCCCCTTATCATCCACTCTAAACGGAAGAAAATCTTTTGAGCCTATTGTGTAACATAACGCTTCAAGCGAAGGCAAGTCAATCTTATGGCACTGCGCTTCTCCTTTCGGTTCCAATGTCCAGACTTCGAGACTCACTGGTTTATTTTCCCCTCAATTCTGGACCCAAGCCTATTAGTAACACTTGCAAACGTATCCTTCTTATCACTATGCATCTCACTCACATGACTTTTTTCCTGAATAGGCACAAAAGTATATAAGCTTTATCACTCTATACTATTTGTCATCAAAAGACCCATAATTTATAAAGTTTTGAGCCTTTCTTTATAATCATGTATATTGACGCACTCATATTCATACTCGGCTGCGCCGCGCTCGTCAAAGCATCAGAATACGCTGTAGAATCCATCGCTCATATCGCAAGAGCGTTTCGTATGACTGAATTCGTCACCAGCTTCATATTGGTGGCACTAATATCCGCACTCCCTGAAACATTCATCAGCGTATTTTCCGCGCTAGAAGGAGACCCAAGCCTTGGCCTTGGAACTTTGCTCGGAAGCAACATCGCGGACTTGACATTAATATTAGGACTTGTCGCGCTAGCGGGTCATCCTATCAGGATACAGAGCCACATAATCCAAAAAGACCTATACTTCGCAGCATTGACAATGCTTCCCATTATCTTGGGATTAGATGGGTTCTTAACACGGCTCGATGCGGTAATATTGCTGGTAGCAGGAACTTCTTTCATTTTCATCCTGCTCGAAGAGAGCATGTATTTTAGGAAACCATACAACGATGGAAACCATTTCTACAAACAACTCGCGATATTCTTCTGCGCAGTCATAGTGCTGTTAGTTAGCGCGAACTTCATAGTTTCAAGCGCGGAATCCCTTGCGATAGGCCTTGGCATTCCAACAGTCATGATAGGACTATTCCTAATAGCCCTTGGCACGACCCTTCCTGAATTCATTTTCAGCCTTCATAGCATCAAAAAAGGGCACGCAGAACTTGCCATCGGCGACATATTGGGAGTCGTAGTTGTCGATGCGACACTTATCATCGGCATCACAGCGCTGGTCATGCCAATCGCAATCAACACATTCTTACTCTCGATGATAGGAATGTTCACCGCTTTCGCAGTCGTGTTCGCACTGCTGTTCATGCGTTCAGATGGAGTCCTAACAAAGAACGAAGGAATGGCGCTGGTCTTGTTTTACGTCGCGTTTGTTGTCGTACAAATGTTAGTTGCGTGACCAGAAAGAAATACCATTAGGCGCAACGCCAACATGAATTGTCGCTAATACTGCGTCATTCTCAATCATTGAAACAGTATTGTCAAGAACATTTGTTACCCAAACTTTTCCATTCGGCGAAACCACAACACCGTGCGGAGCCGAACCAGACTCAATAGTGTCCACTCTTTCTCCCGATGAAACTGATACTTTGAAGACATTTGTTCCGACTGGCTTTCCCAATAAATTGCCCTGATCTGCAACATAAATAAAGTTTCCATCAACTGAAGGGTAGAGTTGAACGGGCCCGGCATTGCCAAGCTTGAAACGGTCAAGCTTCCCTGATTTTACGTCATATCTTGCAAGCTCGTCCTTGTCAAAAACGGAAACGAAAACATAATCGCCGATTATCGCGGATTGCATGAGCATTCCAGAAACGTTCACACTTTTTATCGCATTCGTATTCAAATCAACAATCAAAAGATTACCATCCATGCTGGCAATCGCGGCGAACCCATCGCCAAGCCTAAGACCATGAGGAGCAGAACCTTTCGGAAGACTTATCGAGGACACGCTCCAATCGGCAAAGCTTATTTTGAACAATTCATCAGTGTTGGTAGCGGTTATGTACGCAAATTTACCATCAGACACAACGTGAGCTAAATGAGCGCCAACACCAAGGTCAATGCGCTCCAATATGTCGTGGCTCTTCGCGTCGATTACGACCAACTGATCAAAATGCTCAGACGATTCTTCATCGCCGTGAGCTGATGCCATAACCATTCCACTTGGCAAATTTGAGATGATGCCTGACAAGTCAGTATGACTGTTAGCTTCTGACTCTGCCTCTTCATGAGAACCTTCCTCGTGCTCATCGCCCGAGCCAGAATTCGAAGTCACTAAAACAAGATCACCTGACACTTGAACATTATGCGGAGCGTAATAAACCATCTCGCCATCATGCTCTGCTGCAAGCTTGACACGCTCGATTTCTACAAGTTTAACCGCATCGATAACACTAATAGAGCCGCCTTCCTCATTTGCCACAAAAATCTTTTCTGATACCGGTGAACAAGCGATTAGAAGTAATAGCAATAATCGTTTCATAACTGCCAGAATCAGCCAGAACTTTAAAAAAGCTTTGGAACAATGGCGCCGGCAGGTCTGAAAAACCCTGAGGGTTTTCCAGCCCATCAAAACCTGCTGTTTTGAGGATTCGAACTCTCGACACTTCGCTTGCGCTCGTGTCGGAAGTTCAAATCCTGCGTTGAACAATAAGTAGAATACGCTCTGCGTTAGCAGTGTTATGGCGCCGGCAGGATTCGAACCTCAAACCAACTGCTGTTGGCTGGAGCTTCGAACCTGCGTGACTAGTCCTGTGAAGACACTTCGTGTTGAAAACTTATGGCGCCGGCAGGATTCGAACCTGCGAAGACACTAAGTCAGAGGATCTTAAGTCCCCCGCATTTGGCCGCTTTGCTACGGCGCCGTAAGAGGAAAGCAAACGTGACAATATTTAAAACTGCGCATCAGAACAGGCAAATCTTAAGTCCCCGCATCTCAAAGAAGCCGTGCTTGTTTGAGAGCCAGAAATCCATAGATTTCTTGATTTGGCCGCTTTGCTACGGCGCCGCAAGACGAACTTTCAAACATCGGAAATCTTTTGCGCGGAATCCACTTGCTTTAGCTCGTGTGAGGCGCGCAAGGATTTCCGAGTGCGCTCAAGAACCACGCGTCACGTTTACTTGGCGTTATCATTCCACGCCACCTTGCTTTAGCAGGTGGTTCTTGACAAGACGGTATTTAAATTTACTCCTATTTGACCATATTTATCCAAACGGCCAGAAGATAGTCATTGATTCATACCATTTCGTTTTTGGGGCCGCACTGCTAAGCTCTCTTGCACGCTCATTCACCATGTCCTCAAGCTCTTTTTCAGCGCGCCAAACTTTCGCGACCATCCTTCCAACTTTTTTCAGGCGAAAGAATCCATCACATTCTTCCACGTACCTCATTCGTTTAAGCAGCTCAAAATCGTCGTCTGACGGGTACGCCATATCGTACCCTTTTTCGCCAGCTTTTGATATCAAATCGTATAGTTCCTTGGAAGCCACATTCTCAGATTTTGTTCCTTGCTCCAGAAGGTAAATGGCTCTCAGAGTCCTTTTCTCAGGAGATTGATTCGCAGGGTACATCAGTTCTCCTCAAAAACGTCAGCGAACATTTTCATGAATTTTCTTGTCGCGACCTCAAGCTCTTTTTTGCCTTTTTCGGTCAGCGAGTATTTCTTTTCTTTGGCGCCATCGGATGTCTCTTCTATAAGGGTGCTTTCCTTGAGATATTTGAGAACCGGATAGATTGTGCCAGCGCTTGGCTTACAGCCTTTGCGCTTCTCAAGCTCTTGGCGGATGTCTTCGCCAGAACTTGATTTTTTCTTTATGAGTCTAAGTACAAGAAAAGTCAAAAACCCCTTCATCTCGCACATCGTCATGGTTTTGGTTAGCCTCTTTGGCTATTTATGCCTGCCTTTAATTATCTATCGGTTGTCCGATATATTTATATATTTGTATCGGTTAACCGATATTGCTCTGTTGAGCGGAGAAAAGAACATGAATGGATGCTGTGATGTGAAAAGCGGCTGCACAAACCGTAACTTCCTTACAAAGGAAGAGAAAGCAGAAATGCTAAACGAATACAAAGAAAGCCTTGAAAACGAACTCAAAGGAGTTGGCGAGCGCATAAAAGAGCTATCAAAGAATTGATTTTTCTTTTTTTTAGTTATATTTTTATAATCTTTGCCCTTTCAAAGCGCTAAAAGGGGAAAATGGAATACCGAATAAACATTAAAAAGAAGCACGCATACCTTCTCGCGCTAATGTCCGCATTAGTAATAACAACGCTTCTTGTCAACGCATTCGGCGGCAACAATCCATTAGTATTGGGGCACAGCGCGGGAGAGCTCATAGTTGACGGTACAAGCGTCACTGCGGACAGCCTCAATGGAACACAAATAAACGAATCGGCGCTAAACTGCAGCGCAATAACCGGCAACACATCGCTTTGCGACTCACGAGACGATGGAGGGCTAAACTGCACCACAACAGTTGCGAGCATAAGTCCAACAGCAATCGCGCTTCCTGATTCCTGCGTTGGGCGCGAAGGAACCTGCACGATATCCGTAATGAGCACAACCTCAGCAAGCCCGCTCACCCGAGCGACAGCGAGCTACGGGCGAGTCGGAACGACCTCCGGTGGATTTTGGATAGCGACAGTGTCTGAAACCAATGGCACAACTCCGACAGTTACGACAAGAGTCGGAGAACAAGGCGGAACTTACGAGAACATAATCACGATAAACCGAAGCATCCTTAACATAACTGACGACTTCCCGGGATTCGAGACAATCGAACGCAATGTCACAGCGGACTTTAGCGGCCAGCAATGGAGAATAGGCGTTTGCGGTTAATACCCTAAAATCCCTGCCAAATACTTCTTCGCGTCATCGACATCTTTGTAGAGCGCAGAGGCAAGGGTTCGCTTCCAATTCTCCTCGCCATCTTTACCTTCAATAATCGTCTTCGCGGTATTGAACGCTTCGTTTTTCATCTTAGCGAGTGTGGCTGTGAACGGGTCATCGCCTCCAAGCTCGCGGCCCTTGTAACCTTGCAGTTCAGGAACTTCAAAATCCTCTTTTGTCTGCTGCTCGATGTAATCATCCACTTTGAATTCAGCATCTTTCTTCTTGTGCTTCTCTTCCGCAGCGCGCTCTTCTCTTGCATTATCAAGCGCTTTTTCAAGAGGAGACTTGCCGCCCTTGCTTGTTTTCTTGTCAAGAGGGTCCTCTTCTTCGTTAAGCAAAGTGTACTGGAGCTGGGAGTCCTTGGCTGAAGAATAGTCAGCCAGAATGTCATCAAGATCATAACTGCTATCTTTAGAACGGATGTGAAGCATAGCGAACGAGTGCTCTATGATGCGCCCCACGTGGATTTTTTCAGGACGCTCTTTCGACGTCTTGAATTTAGGATTGTGAACCTCATGATAGACCCTGCCCAATACGCGCCCTATTTGATAGTCATCAGGAATAGCAGCATCGCTTAAGCGAATCTCCAAATCCAAATGCGGTTTATCCTTTGCGCCGAACACGAACGTCAACGCCTCAAACTGGTCAGGACGCAAAGCGAAATCAACCTCGTTTTCATTCAAGAAATCATTAAAATTGCTCAAAGCCAAGCGCACACTATCAACAATATATGTTTGTTTCGCGTCCACATCAACCACCACTTGTAAAGTCTATTTTATGCCGTTCTTGCACAATACACGATTTCTCGAACTCCTATTTAAACGTAATGACCTGCTTTTTAAACAAATAATCAGAATCTGAACCCAAAACCAAACAAAAACAAATGCGAATCAATGCCCCTGTTAGGACTATCTCTTGTTCCACCGTGCGAAATGTGCATATATCTATAGCCCAGCTGAAGAAATACGCCATCATCTTGAATCCTCGCGCCAAAACCGCCCTGGTCTAAAAAGTTGAAACCCGCGTGCCCCTGCTCTCTTGTTCGCATATCAAGATAACCAGGGCCAGCTCCAGCCTCCGCGTAAACGCTAACATTGCCAAACGGATACTCATATCTTCCCATCGGAGTCGCCCCGCGCATAGAACCGCGTTCATCGCCATGAAATTCATAATCAAACGCCTCCACCGATAAGTGGAGATTGCCATGATTTTCATCAAGTCCAATATACTCGTTGACATCCTTGCCGATACGCACGCTGAAAGGAGTTATTTCCTGATCGTTGAACCTGCCATATCCTGTCGAGACTCCCATCTCTAAACCAGAACAACCAGCGAGCGAAACGGCCAACACGGAGCCTAGGAGTTTATTCAGCACTAAAATTCTTACGCTTCCAGAAGTATATAAATCTGAAGACACATTTTTTTCGAACTTTACTTCACATGCGTCGCAACATTCATAAATGCGCACGCGCTTGACAACACACATGCTTTCAAAGCTCTCGCACACTTTGTGCGCACTTGTTCTATCCGGATGCGGAGCGTTAACTTACCACACACCACAAGACCCTATGTACCGCGGACCCACTCCGCTTGACCGTTCAATTGAGGAAAGATTCAGGTACAAAGACGACGATGGCATCGCGCCCATCACAACGTTAGTTCGAAGCGAGAACAGGCTGCTTTATACCCTTGAAACGAGTACGTTCTCTCATTATGATGAAGCTTCACAAAAAGATAGGCAGGTCACGTTCGAACACTACAGAACACGCCTTCGCGAAAACGCGCCGCTTGTTCTTGTAGCGCCAATACTTGGCGGAAAATACGCGATAGAAAGACCGCTATGCGAAACACTTGCCGAGAATGGAATCTCGGCTGTGTTAGTGCACAGGCCAAAACACATGCTAAGATTCGCAGAGTTTGATAATTTAGAAACTTTCCTGCGCTCAATAGTTTCAGATAGACGATGCGTGCTTGACGCGCTTGATTGCGAATACGACCAAATGGGAAGCATTGGAATCAGCATGGGCGCGATAACGAATGTGCCGCTGATAGCAGTTGAGCACAGACTGCAGTACAACATACTTGGAATGCCAGGGGCAAACATACCACTGATACTAATGACGTCAACCGAAGGAAGCTTGGAAGAATTCGTGGAAGAACACTCACGCGAACTATCCAAAAACGCGGATGAACTTTTAGAACACTTCAAAGAAGGATACGAATCAGACCCCGCGAACCTTGCGCCATATATTGATGCCCGCAATACCAGAATGTTCCTTGCATTCTTCGATACAGTAGTTCCTTACGAACGCGGGCTTGAACTGCACGAAGCGCTAGGAAGGCCCGAACTCGACGTTTTGCCAACAGGCCATTATACCGCCGCGCTGTACTATTTTTGGATAAAAGATATGGCAGTAGAGTTCTTCCAAGAGCGATTCGGCGTTGATTCTGATGCAGTAGAATCACGAAAAAACTCCATCCTTAGAAGACACGTCAGACGGCGGGTAAGCTGATTGTTCTCTATAAATACCCCTTTTAAAAAGCAAAGCTTTATAAAGGGTCAATAGGCTTTCTCTATTGCTATTCTGATGTATATTTTCGAGAATAGGGAAGACACGAACAAATGACATTTTCAGAACTGAAATTACCAGCAAATATAGAAAAAGCGCTCAAAGAGCTAGGATACAGCAATCCAACATCCATCCAGCAAAAAACCATTCCTTTACTGTTCCAAGGAAAAGACGTAATCGGACAATCACAAACAGGATCGGGAAAAACAGCAGCATTCGGCCTACCTATAGTTTCACACATGAAACCAGGACAAGGCATACAAGCGCTCATATTAACGCCAACAAGAGAACTATGCGTACAGGTAAGCGAAGCGATACGAGGCTTTGCAAAATACACATCACTCAAAATAATCCCCGTATTCGGAGGAGTAGGCATAGGCTCGCAGCTACACGCCATAAGAACAGCAGACGTAGTGGTCGCAACACCAGGACGACTGCTAGACATAATGCAAAGAGGAGTTAGATTATCAACAGTCAAGTTTTTGGTTCTAGATGAAGCCGACAGAATGCTTGACATGGGATTCATCGATGACGTTGAAAGAATCATACAGTCAACACCGAAGCAACGCCAGACAATCCTATTTAGCGCGACACTATCACCAAAATTGCGATCAATTGTCAATCGGCACATGAAAGAACCCGCAGTCATACAGACAAAAACACAAGTCGATACACACTTGCTCACCGAAAAATCATTCTTTGTGCCATCTGGCGATAAAGTATCCCTTCTTGTGCACTGCCTCAAGAAAGAAACGCCAGGAATCGCGATCATATTCTGCGGAACAAGACACGGATGCGACAAAATCGCACGACGCCTAAGAGCTGAGAAAATAGATGCGACACCAATACACGGCGGACTTGCGCAGACAAAACGAATGCACGTCATAGAAATACTGCACAAACGAGGAGTCGGAGTCCTAGTCGCAACTGACGTTGCCTCACGAGGAATCCACGTCTCAAACGTCTCGCACGTCTACAACTACGACTTGCCGCAAACACACGATGATTACATCCACAGAATCGGCAGAACGGCGCGAGCAGGCGCATCAGGAGAAGCAATCACATTCGTATCGCGCGAAGAAGAACGCGATTACAAGCACATGATGCGAAACCTAGGACGAAACATAACTCCAACGCCCCTTCCGGCATTCGAAAAAATACCGATGCCACAAGGCGGACCTGGCGGACCTGAAAACAACCGCGACTTCTACCGCCATAAAAGACACAAACGCTTCTCAAGGCAACAGGGCGGCCGATAAGCGTGCACTATGGCGACCATAAAAGTAAAAGGATATGAATTCCCAGCCGTCTTAATCAAGGACTCATTCGGAAGACGAGCAGTCCAATACAAGAACGCCATAATACAATCACTAAAGAAAATAGGAATCCTCGAACGCCATACCGACATAGTAATCGAGAACGCGCCGTTCAAGAAAATCGCGGCATCAGCCACATGGTACCACGACGGCCACAGAATGTTCTACCAATATGACGGCGCCAACAATTACGCTGAAAACATGTACATTGTTTCTAAAGTAATAGAGTTCGAAGTCAACCAAGTCGCGCACGGAACCAAACACATGCAAGACTTCATCAACGCATTCGCAGAAGAAGACGACGTAGATGAACAAAGAAAAGCAGCGCGAGAACTGCTTGGCGTCGACCACGACACTAAAGATATGGATTTGATAAACAAGAAATACAAAGACCTTGCAAGAGCGCACCACCCTGACACTCCAACAGGCGATGCTGAAAAATTCAAAGCCGTCAACAAAGCGCACAAAATTCTCAAACGAGAGCTCGAGTAGAGGCCCATAATGGAGCTTCACTTAGCGCCCCTTGAAAACGTAAGCTGCTGGGCATTCCGTAAAGTTTGCGCTGGGGCTACTGACACTTATACAGGAATGCTTTCTTTGAATAATTTGATTAAACGCAACAATACCTGGAAAGAAGTAGATACGTATCCGATAGCCGGGCAAAGACAATGGATACAAATAGCGACCTCCAAAGAAACAGAATGCGCTGAATTTTTGCGCAAGCTCGATGAGGAGCTCAAACGCTTTCCGGAAAAAGATAACGTGTACGGAATACAGCTCAACTGCAGCTGCCCATCACCGCAACTACTACGCATAGGACAAGGTCCAGCGCTAATAAAACGAGCAACAAAAGTCACAAATCTTGTTCGCGAGCTGCTAAAGCAGAACAAATGGAAAGTCTCAGTCAAAGTACGCCTTGGGTTGAATCTAATGGAAGTTCAACAGCGAAAGATACATACACTTCTTTCGTCCCTTGCCACTATAGATAATCCGAACTTCCACGGAGTTTCCATACATTTCAAACACGCACAGCAAAAATCAGCAGACCCATACGATTATTCTTCGCTAAAAGAATTGCTGTCGTATAACGTGCCGATCATCATTAATGGCGGAATAAACAACGCGATTGATTACGTCAAAATAACGCGAGGAGTTGATGCTAAAAACATCCGCGGACTAATGGTCGGCAGAGCCGCGATAGAACACCCAGACGCAATCGCTGCAATCGCGCGTGAACTGTATGGCACTGCGTTCGAAGAACGTGAACTAACCGAGATACGAAGACAATTCTACGAAAACTGCTCTTTGCACGCGCCACAACCCGCGTACCTTGAGAAAATAAAAAAGTACT
>C687J26845_10001017_pt1 | contig 17830 bp, 15 predicted proteins | sample RifCSPlowO2_12_FD_26845 | JGI IMG/M metagenome (IMG submission 26845)
GGCGGGTCTGTAAGCCTGTGCACAGTCAGTTGCGTCGATGAGGTGCGGGGCCCGCCTAGCGTGGGCCTCTCATCAGGAAGGCTGCTGTCGCAGCATGGGCTTGAAGATACAGCAAAGGCATGCCTGTTGTCTGACCGCGAATTGCTCCGGTCTGCTCCGGGCTAGCCGGATTTCCGATAAGCAGTACGGGCGAAGGGCGGCGTCGCGGTTGCGAGTTGGCCATATGGCGGCTTCATTGCCCGGTTCGCCTGACCCGTAGCAGGAGCAGAGCCGTTGCCGCCAGGGCGGTGCCGGCGTAGAAGGCCACTGGGGCGCCATAGGACTGCCACAGCCAGCCGGCGGTCGCGCTGGCCAGCAGCACGGCGATGCCACTGACCAGGTTGAACAGGCCAAAGGCGCTGCCTTTGAGCTCGGCTGGCGTGGTGTCTGCTACCAGCGCTGCCAGAATGCCCTGGCTGAAGCCCATATGCAGGCCCCACAGGGCGACGCCGAGCAGCACCGTGATGACCGAGGCGGCCCAGGCCAGCAGTAGATCGGCGAGGATCAGCAGCAGCAAGCTGGCGCCCAGCAAGGTGCTGCGCTCGATGCGATCCGACCACTTGCCCACCGGGTAGGCCGAGAGCATGTAGAACGCCGCCATCACCACCATGACCAGCGGCACCCAGGCGGCGGGNAGGCCCAACTGNTCGGCGCGCAGCAGCAGAAAGGCTTCGCTGAAGCGGGCCAGGGTGAACACCGCGCCNATGCCGACCACCCACCAGAATGCCTTGGAGAATCGAGCCAGGGATTGCAGGCGCACCGGCGAACGTAACGCCAGGGCACGCNCTGGGCGTGCCGGTTCGCTGACCCCGGCCCAGAGCGTGACCANCGCCAGCAGNGCGGGGATCGGTGCAAACCACAACACCTGGGTGATATCGCCGCTGAACCAGAGCATCAGCAGGATCGCCAGGATCGGCCCGAGAAAGGCGCCGGCGGTATCCATCGACTGGCGCAGCCCGAAGCAGGCACCACGGATAGCGGTCGGGGCCACATCGGCGATCAGCGCATCGCGCGGGGCGCCACGAATGCCCTTGCCGATCCTGTCCAGCAGGCGCGCGATGAAAACCGTTTCCGCCGAGCAGCCAGGGGAAACAGCGGTTTGCTCAGCGCCGCGAGGCCGTAACCAAGCAGCAGCAAGCCTTTGCGCCGGCCGATGAAATCGCTGAGCGCGCCGGAAAACACCTTGACTAGCAACGCGCTGGCCTCGGCCAGCCCTTCTATCAGCCCGACCGTCAGCATGCTGGCGCCCAGCGTACCCACCAGAAACAACGGTAGCAGGCTATGCACCAGCTCCGATGACACATCCATGAACAAGCTGACCAGGCCCAGCGCCCAGATCGTGTGCGGGATGCCCTGGGCGGGTTTGACTGCAAACCTTGGCATGCGCTTGCCTCCCGGAAAGCCGATGCGCGGCGCTGGCTGCCGTTCGCCGCCAATTTCTGCCGCGAACAAGGCGACGACGTGCCTGTCGTGCCGGGCCAAGCCGTACTAGCCTATCCACAGACCTGGTCAGCAAGGGAGCGCTGAGAGTTTGTGAAAGAACTCCCGCCTGTTGCGAACGCCATGCGGCTGTCAGGTGAGTTCAATGAGTAAGGCAGGATGACGTGGAGTACGCCAATGGCCAGTCATGAAAATTCCGACATTTCCCTCGAAGACCTGGCGCTCGAACCCCTCGCCGAGCAAGCCGAGGAGGGGGTGAGCAAGGGCCGAGCCAAGTTCCAGATCGATACCCGCGGTGGTGGCGAACGGCGCAAGGTGCAGGATCGCCGCGCCGATATCCGCTTCCAGGAAGAACGACGGAGTAACAAGGATCGCCGCGTCGGCAGCAATCCCTGGGCGCCGGGCGTGGATATCTGATTTCAGCAGCAGGTGATCGTCGGTTTGGCGCTCGAGCGCCTGTGTTTGCCGCCCTGGGCCGTCGAGTCCCGGATGGAGTCCGGGCAAGCCCTGCGCCGGCGAACTGCTGCAGACTGCCACCAGGCGACTCGCCAAGGGTGCTCACTGCCTCTTGGCAGAGGGTTGCTGGCCGCCGCTGGCCGGTCAGGAAATCATGCTGATCAGCCAGCGGCGGGTTCGGCGCAGCCACCGGTTCGCTGGGCTGTCCTGCCGCGCCATCAGTCTTTTCCAGGCGCTGGATTATCTTGTGGCGCTGGATTGTCCTCTTTGGGCTGGGCCAGTTCATGGTGTTGGAACGCNTGGGCGACAGTGGCCCGCAGTTGCGCGTCGTCCCAGGGTTTGGTGAGGAACTTGTAGATGGCGCCCTGGTTGATCGCCTCGGTCACCGATGTCAGGTCGGTGTAGCCGGAGAGCACGATGCGGATGGTATCCGGATAGAGGTCCTTGACCCGGCTGAAGAAGGCGGTGCCGTTCATTTCCGGCATGCGCTGGTCGGAGAGAATGACCTGGACCTCGTGCTTTGCCAGCAGGGCGAAGGCATCTTGTGCGCGGTTGGCGGTAAGCACGTGATAGCCGTCGCGCCTTAGTACCCGGGTCAGGGCGCGCAGAATATTCTCTTCGTCATCGAGCAGGAGCAGGGTCTGTGTGCTGCTTTCGGCAGCGCTCTCTGCTGCGGGCAGGCGATCCTTGGCGCGCTGCTGGAGGTATTGTTTCAGGGTTGCCAGCGGTATGGGTTTGGCGAAGTAGTAGCCCTGGAATTCATCGCAGTGGCTTTTCTTCAGGAAGGCGACCTGCGCCTCGGTTTCCACGCCTTCGGCGATCACCTTGAGCTTCAGGTGGTGGGCCATGGAAATGATGCCCTGGGTGATCGCCGCATCATGCCGGTCGCTGATCACGTCCTGGATGAAGGAGCGGTCGATCTTGACCTTGTCGATGGGCAGGCGCTTGAGGTAGTTGAGGCTGGAGAAGCCGGTGCCGAAATCATCGATGGCGATGCGTACGCCCAGGTCTTTCAGGGCGTGCAGGGTGAAGATGGCCCGCTCGGCATTCGCCAGCAACACGGTTTCGGTGATTTCCAGCTCCAGCAGTTCGGCCGGCAGCTGGGCCTGGATGAGGCTGCTGCGCACGAACTCGACGAAGTTGGCGCGCTGGAACTGCACCGGTGAAATGTTCACGGCCATCACTGCGCCATTGAAGCCTTGATCGAGCAGCAGGCGGGCATCGCGGCAGGCGGTTTTGAGTACCCACTCGCTGAGCGGAATGATCTGCCCGGTGTCCTCGGCGATGGGCACGAATTGCGCTGGCGAAATAAACCCCTGCTCGGCGTGCTGCCAGCGCAACAGCGCCTCGTAACCGATCACCCGGCCCGTGCGGCTGTCGATCTGCGGCTGGTAGTAGAGCTCGAAGGCTTCGGTGTCGATGGCTTTCTGTAGCTCGTTGCGCAAGCTCACCCGCTCGCTGACCTTCTGGTTGAGATCCTCGGTGTACCACTGATAGTTGTTGCGGCCCTGTTGCTTGGCTTTGAACATGGCCAGGTCGGCNTGCTGGATCAGTTGCATTGGCTGTTCGAGGCTGCCGTCGTTGAGGGTGATGCCGATGCTCGCGGTGATGTGCAGATCGACGCCGCCGACCGTATAGGGCCGCGCGATGCTCTCCATGATCCGGTCTGCCACCAGCAGCACGTCCTCTTCACGGGCCAGGTCCGGCAGGATGACGATGAACTCGTCACCGCCCAGCCGCGCCACNGTGTCGCCTGGACGGACCTGCTGGTTCATGCGGCGCGCCACTTCGACCAGAATCAGATCGCCGGCACTGTGCCCCATGCTGTCGTTGACCGGCTTGAAGCCATCCAGGTCGATGAACATCACCGCCAGGCTGCGCTTGTAGCGGCGGCTGATCTGGCAACCCTGGTTCAGACGATCCTCCAGCAGCGAGCGGTTGGGCAGGCCGGTGAGGACATCGTGGCTGGCGTTGTAGGCCAGTTCGGATTCGTAGCGTTTGCGCTCGGAAATATCGTTCTGCACGCCGATGAAATGGGTGATCTTGCCCTCCTCGTCAGGCACCGGGGCGATATACAGATCGTTCCAGAAGGGGGTGCCGTCCTTGCGGAAGTTGCGCAATACCACATGGGTTTCGCGCTTTTCCGCCAGACCCTGGCGAATTTCGTTGATGCCGGCTTGTTCGCGCTCAGCCCCTTGGAGAAAGCGGCAATTGCGCCCGATGACTTCTTCCGCGCTGTAGCCGGTGATGCGTTCGAAGGCCGGGTTGACGTAGATGATCGGCTGGTCATCGGCCAGCGCATCGCAGACCAGAGCGCCGTTGTAACTGGCTTCCAGGCTGCGCTTGAGCAGGCGCAGCTGCTTGTCCGCCTCCTTCTGGGCGGTGATGTCGCGAAAGGCGACCACCCAGCCCTGCGGTGCATCATCATCGAGCAGCGGGGCGCTGTCGTAGGCGATATAGCGCTCGCCCGGCGATGTCGGCGCCAGCCTGATTTCGCCGTGGTAACTGCTGGTTCGCTGATTATGCTCGCTGTCGTTGAGCGCCAGCGGCAGGAAGCTGGCCAGTGCCTGGCCGAGCAGCACTTGCGCCGGTTGGCCGAGTAGTTCGGCGGCGGTCGGGTTGACGAAGCTCAGCAGGCCCTGGCGATCTACCGCCAGCAGGCCCTCGGCGATGCTGTTGGTGATCGCCGAGGTGAACTCCAGCTGGGTTTTCAGGCGGCGTTCGCCGGTGATCACCGCTTGCATCAGGCGGTTGTTTTCCAGTACCGCGACGGCCATCTGGGCAAACTGCCGGGCAATCGCCAGGTCGTCCGGGGTGAATTCGCCGTCGTACTTGTCCGATAACTGCAGCAGGCCGAAATGGGCTCCGCTGTGGTCGCTCAGGGGCACCGCAAGCAAGCCGCGCATGGGCGGGTGATTGTCGGCACTGCTCAACTCCGGCCAGCAGGGGTGCTGTTCCAGTTCGGCCTGGGTCAGCAGGATCGGCTGATCGATCTCGCCGGTCAGGGTGCAGATGGCGCTGTCGTCGGACGGGTTGGGCGCGTTCTGCCAGGCGGCATATTTTTCCGAGAGCGAGACGGCGTTGATCGACTGGGTCCAGTTGTCGCCCCGGTTCAGGCTCATGGCCGCCTGGTGTGCCCCGAGCAGCAAGCGCAGGCGTTCGCTCATGTAGTCCAGCAGCGATTGGGTGCCCATGATGCTGTTGATGTTGACGGCGGTTTCACTCAGGCCGCGCAGCAGTTCGGCCTGGTGTTCGGAGTGCTGCAACGCTTCGCGCAGGGCGCGGGTCATGCGGTTGCGCTCGCTGATGTCCTTGGCGATGGCGAATACCCCGACAATTTTCTCGTCGATGATGATCGGCAGGTTGGTGATGTCCACTTCCAGCAGTTGCCCGTCGCTGTTGCGGCAGCGAACTTCATGGCTTTGGCTGTCGCCGTTGCTGGCCGAATCGATGTAGTCCTGGATCAGTGCCAGGTCTTCATTGTGTATCAGCATCGACATGTGTTGTCCGAGCAACTGCGCTTCGCTGTAGCCGGATAGTTGGCAGCCTGCCTGGTTCATGCTCTCGAAATTGCCGTTCAGGTCGAACGAAAACACCGGATTGGGGTTGAAGGTGAACAGCGAGCGGTAGCGCTGTTCGCTTGCCTGCAGGCGCAGGCGGTCGTGCTGGCGTTCGATGGCGATGGCAGCCAGCTGGCCGACGGTGGCCATCAGTTGCAGATGCTCGTCGCCCGGGGCGCCGGGTTGCTGGCTGTAGATGGCGAAGGTGCCGAGTACATCGCCGTGGTGGGAGATCAGCGGGATCGACCAGCAGGCATGCAGGCCATGCTGCAAGGCCAGGTCACGAAACTCATGCCAGAGCGGGTCGCTGTCGATGTCTTCGACGATGACCAATTGGCGGCGGTACACGGCCGTGCCACAAGAACCGACACTGGGGCCGATGGCGATGCCATGCACTGCCTGGTTGAAGCTCTCTGGCAGGCTCGGCGTAGCGCCGTGGATCAGGTGTTTCTGCTCTTTATCGACCAGCAGCACCGAGCACAGGGTGCCGGGCGCCTGAGATTCGGCCAGCAGGCAGATGGTTCTGAGGATATCCGGCAGCGCTTGGTCGGTGGAGATCATGCTGAGGATGTCGCGCTGATCCTCGGCGTAGGCTTCGTTGTACACCAGGCGGGTGACGTCATGGGCCACGGCAAACAGGGTGCGGTCGTTCTCCGACCAGCCTGCGGACCAGAGCAGGTGGACAAGGCTGCCATCCTTGCGCCGAGAGCTGTTGCGAAAGCTGTGCTGGGATTCGCCCGCCATGATGGCGTCGACCGTGGCCTGAGTGCGTTCGCGGTCTTCGGGCACGATGAACTGCAGGTAGGCTTGCCCCAGCAGCTCTTCTGGCGAGTAGCCGAGCACTGTGCTGGCGGACGGGCTGACTCGGGTGAAGCGGCCCTGGGCGTCGATCGAGCAGAGCACGTCCATGGAGTAGTCCATGATCCGTTGATTGAGCTCCTGCAGTCGGCCTGGCGGCGCAGGCTGCGCTCAAGCCTCCGGTTGCTCTGCTGCAGGTGTTTGGAGTGCTCGATGGCCAGCAGGGCCAGGCGCTGACTGACCATGATGACGAGGCTGAAGGCCAGGCCGAACAACACTACGATGCCGGGCAGGTGGTTGGAGGTCGGGCTGGCTGTGCCGGCGACCTGGTAGCTGACCAGGCGCCAGTTGTTGGCGGTCGGCCCAAGCATCTTGCTGGTGCCGGTCGCCCCGGGCGGGTGGCTGGTTTTGTCGAACAGCAACTGCTCGCCCTGGTAGATCCTTACGTCGTTGTCATTCGGCTCACTGCCCAGGCCGTCCTGCAGGGTACGGATCAGGTCCAGGCTGGCTACCAGCGTCCAGTCAGGGTGGTCCGGCAAGGACAGGCGGATCGCCATCAGCCCCCGGGGCTGGGCGGCGAGGTCATAGGCCTCGCTCATGTGCGCCTCGCTGTCGTGGGGCAGGCGCTCTAGCCAGGCGCGCGGGCTGGCTTGGCCGAGCAGGGCGGTCAGCTGTTCGGTTTCTGCGTGGCTGCGGCCGAGCAGCCGTTGCGGGCGCAGGTGCTCATCGAGCAGGGCGATCACCCCGATATCGGCAAAATCGCGCAGGTAGTTGCGGCTTTCTTGTTGCCATTGTGCTTGGGTGGGCAGATTGCCGCTGACTGCCCAATGTTCCGCTGTGCGCTGGATCAGTGCGAGACGGGTATCCAGGCTGCTGGTGATCGAGTTCTGCTGCTTGGCCAGCAGCAGCTCGCTTTGTCGGCTGCTCGACTCGATGTTCTGCAGGGTCAGCAGATACCAGACGCTGCAGGTGATCAGGGTGCCGAGGGCGCCGGTCAGGATGGTGCTGCGCACGAGCAGGTGCTGGCGCTCGGTGGGTAGCAGCGTGAGGCAAAGCAGCACAAGGCCCATGGACACGGCGAACAGATTGGCCGGGCGGCTGACGTTGATGTTGTAACCCAGGCGCCAGGCGTCGAGTTCCGGCAGCCAGGATGACAGCAGTGACAGGCCGGCCAGCGCCAGCGCTGCGCAGCCGAGCATGGCGTTCAGGCGCTGGCCTTTGCTGCCCCACTGGCTGCTCAGCAGGCCAATGGCGAGCAGGCAGAACAGCAGGGCCAGGGAGCTGCGCATGCGCTGATAACCGCTGATCAGCGATTGGCCTTGCTCCGGACTGCCGCTTAGCAGGTTGTGCGCCAGGCTGTAGAGCGCCAGTCCGAGCAGCAGGCTGAGTGCCGGGTTGGCCAGCCGGGGTTTCTGCTGGATGCAGCCCAGGAGTCCAAGGCCGAGCAACAGCCCTGCCAGGGCGCTGTCCGGCAGGAGCACCACCTGGGCCGCGTCGGGCTGCCACCAGAACAGGTAATCCAGCAGGCTGATGCCGCTGAGGGCCAGAATGGTGAAGGCCAGAATGTGCAGATAGGCCTGGTAAATCACGTGGTGGGTCTTGATGTCCATCCGCGAGTCCTTATCGATCTGCGCCGGGTAGCGCGGATGATCATCAGTTGGTTTGAGCGTCGTCCAGCTCGTCGATCAGCACTGAACCATCGCTGTCGCGGCGTACTCGGGTAAGGCCTGGATGTTCGACCTCCAGGCGCAGCAATTCCTGCTGCTGGCGATCGAGGGCGCTTTGTTGCTGGCGCACCTGCATGAGCAAGCGCTGGTTTTCGTCGCGCAGGAGAAACAGGTCGATGGCGCCGCGCAACGCGACTTCGATCTCGAAGTCTTCCCAGGGTTTGGCGATGAAGCGGTAGACCTCCGCCTGGTTGATCGCCTGCATCATCGAGTTGCGGTCGCAATGGCCGGTCAGCAGTATGCGCATGGCATTGGGCTGACGCTGCTTGGCGAACTGCAGGTAGGTGACGCCGTCCAGGTGCGGCATCTTCAAGTCGGAGACNATCACCGCGTACTCGTGCTCTGTCAGCGCCTCCAGGGCTTGCTGGACGTCGCTGAAGGCATGCACTTCCCAGTCGTGCGGGCGCAGCACCCGTTGCAACGCCTTGAGGATCTGCGGCTCGTCATCCAGCAGTTGAATCTTGATCATGGCGTCTTCTCCGTGGCCAGCGTGGCATCCTCGGCGGTGCGGACAAACAGGGTGTAGTGGCCACTTTCGCTGGCTTCGAAGGCGATCAGCTTGTCGATTAACAGGGCGGTCAGCGGTTTGCCCTCATTGAGCAGCAGCATGCCGTTGTCGGCGTGCAGGTTGCGGGCCAGCACCATACCAGGCTCCAGGCGGCGGGTATCCAGGGCGAGAATGCTCGGGTCGGCCAGGGTGATGTCCGGCGCCAGCTCGGTGCACAGGGTGATGAATCGCTCGCATAACTGCGGATCGTAGAGGCGTCCGCTGTATTTATTGATCAGCAGCAGGGCTTCATCGCGGCTCAATCGGCGCTCGAGAATGCTACCGCGCTGCAATTCGATGAAATCCACGGCCAGTTTCAGCAGGCGTGAGCCAAAGGGCGTGGCTTCGCCCTTGAGGTGGTCGGGGAAGCCGCTGCCGTCCCAGTGCTCCTGGTGATGACGGATCAGTCGGGCCGCATCCTGCAGTGGTTCCAGGGTCATCAGCAGGTTCTCGCCTTGAACCGGGTACTGCCGGTAGCGCTCGCGCTCCTGCTTGTAGAGCAGATCGGAAGGGCGGCTGAGCAATTGATCGTCCCAGGTCAGCTTGCCGATATTGTAGAGCGCGGCGGCCATGGTCAGGTCGCGGCTGGGGGCGGCGTCGAGGCCGTGCACTTCGGCATAGGCGCGAACCAGGGCAATGACTTGGGTATTGGTCTGCTTGTCCTTGGGGATGCGCTGGTTGACCAGGCTGGAGAACACCTCGGTTGCCGTGACATAGCTGCGCTTGAGTTCTTCGTAAGCCAGGTCGAGCATGTCGGCGGTCTGCTCCAGCTCCGCGGTGCGCGCCATGACCCGCTGTTCCAGGGTTTCATTGAGTTCCTGCAGGCGCTGGTTCTGTTCCAGGCTCAGCGCTTCCAGGCGCACCCGCTCGCGCTCCGAGTGTTGGTAGGCCAGGGCCTGGCGTATGGTCAGGCGCAGTTCGTCGTCGTCCCAGGGCTTGCTGATGTAGCGGTAGATCTGCCCCTGGTTGATGGCGCGAATGGTGGTGCTGATGTCGGCGTAGCCGGTGAGCAGGATGCGCATGGTCTCGGGCCAGTGCTTCTGCACTTCGGCCAGCAGGGTGGCGCCGTCCATGCCCGGCATGCGGGCGTCGGAAATCACCAGGTCGATCGGTTGGCTGCGCAGGATTTGCAGGGCCTGCTCGCCGCCATTGGCGATCTGCACGTTGTAGCCTTCACCCCTGAGGACGCGGCGCAGGCTGCTGAGGATGTTTTCTTCGTCGTCCACCAGCAGGACGTTGGCGATGGTGTTCGGTTCACTCATGGTGAGCGACGTCCTCCTTGATCAGTGGCTGGGCGGGCTGCAGGGCTGGTAACCAGACACGAAAGCGTGTGCCCTGGCCAGGCGTGCTGAACACCTCGATACGACCATTGTGCTTGCGCACGATGTTATAAGACAGCGACAAGCCCAGGCCGGTACCTTTGCCCACCGGCTTGGTGGTGAAGAACGGCTCGTAGATGCGGTTGAGGACATGTGCAGCGATGCCGTGGCCGGTATCCTCCACTTCCAGCCAGACCCAGTCGTTTTCCTGCCCGCTGCGCAGGGTAATCCGGCCGAACTGCTCGATGGCGTGGGCGGCGTTGACCAGCAGGTTCATCATGACCTGGTTGATTTGCGAGGGCATGCATTCCACCGCCGGCAGCTGGCCGTATTCCTTGATCACCTCGGCTTTGTACTTGAGCTCGTTATTGACCACGTTAAGGGTGGTATCGAGGCCACGATGCAGGTCGGCGAGCTGGAATTCATCCTCCTCGAAATGGGAGAAATCCTTGAGCGCGGCGATGATCTTCTTGACCCGCTCGATGCCATCCCCGGATTCGCCGATCAGCGCCTCGACATCGTTGCGGATATAGTCGTACTCCAGGCTGCGCTTGAGCTGCCGCAACTCCTCCAGGCTGACCGCGCCATCCACCGCGTCGATGATTCGCAGCAGGTCATGGACGTAACCGGCGAGGGTCTGCAAATTGGAGAACACATAACCGATCGGGTTATTGATCTCGTGTGCCACGCCGGCAGCGAGCTGGCCGATGGCGGCGAGTTTCTCCGATTGCATGAGCTGGGCATTGGCTTTTTCCAGCTTCATGATCAGCAGTTCCTGCTCGATCTGCTTGCTGCTCAAGGCCTGCAGGGCGGTATCCAGTTGTTTGTTGTCGCGGGCGAATTCGCTGCTGTCGTACAGGATCAGGCCATACAGCGGCTGGCCATCGCTGCGCTTGAATGGAAACAGCAGGGTGCTCTGCAGCATCAGCGGGGCTGGCTTGCCGCAAGTGTCGAATGGCAGCTGAATCAGGTAGGGGGTCTCGCGCCACTCGGTGTAGACATGCTCGCCATGGTCGCGAGCGGAAGCCAGCATCTTGCTCAGGCAGAGGCTGTCGGCTTCCGGGAATATGCGGGTCAGCGGCTGTTGCTGTGCCTGCTCGAGGCGCTTGCCGCTACACTGGGTCACGAAGTTGTTCCAGTGCTGAATCCGTAGCTCGTCATCGAGGATGATCACGCCGATCTCGATGTGCTCAACAAGAGCAGAGGCCAATTCACTTTGGCTGCTATCCATGGCGAACTCCGCTTGGCTATCAGGCCGTAAGTTATTTACGTTGCCTGGGTCGCGTTTTGTACTTTGGTTTTTGACTTTATTTTGACGTCGAAATTATGGTGATGCTGGCCGTTCGCTGCCACACTTATTTTTTATAACCCTGCCACTCAGGTTAGCCTATGGCGCAGTCTGCAACGGATGACTCGGTCATCCAGTATCACTTCGAGTTTGCCGATGGCCGCAGTTGGCAGCATGAGGTCGATTTGGCGGCACTACCCGGTGCGCCAGACGCCGCGCTGCCAGACTGGACGCGCCTCGGATTCCAGCAATGTGGACATTGTCCGCTGCGTGCTGCAGAGACTCCCCACTGTCCTTTCGCCGTAGCCTTGGTGCAGCCGGTCGAGGTGTTGGCGCAGATGCCATCCTATGAGGAGGTGGCTGTGCGTGTGCTGTGGCGGGGGCGGGATATCCGTCAGCGTACCTCGCTGCAGCGTGCCTTCGGTTCGCTGCTGGGTGTGCTTGGCGCCGCTTCGGGCTGTCCCTACACGCGACAGCTGAAAGCCATGGCCTGGTTTCACCTGCCGTTCAGCGGCAGCGACGAAACGCTGTACCGGGTGTTCGGCACTTACCTGCTTGGGCAATACCTGCGCCAGCAGCGCGGCATGAGTGCGGACTGGTCGCTGAGCGACCTGCGTAAGGTGTATCGCAACTTGCGCCTGGTCAATCTGGGTATGACGGCGCGCCTGCGTGCAGCGGCCGGCGAAGATTCGGGGCCGAACGGCATGATCCTGCTCGACTTGCTGGCCGCCGACACCCTGTATTCGCTGGATCAGTACGAGGGCGAACTGGATCGTTTCTTCGAGGTGTTTTTCGAGTAGCTCGAGGTGGAGCGGGGGGCAGCTCAGGCGCGTGGCTGGCGCAGTTCGGCGACTTCTGCGCGCAGGGCTTTCAGTTCATCGAGCAGCAGTTGCTCGGTTTTCGAGGGCGGCGCCTGGAGTGTTTCCTGGTCGTGGGTGGCTTGCATGGCATTGACCACTACCGCGATGAACAGGTTGAGCATCATGAAGGTGGCGATCAGGATGAAGGGCAGAAAGTACAACCAGGCCAGCGGAAACTGCTCCATCACCGGGCGCACGATGCCCATCGACCAGCTTTCCAGGGTCATCACCTGGAACAGNGTGTAGAGGCTGGCGCCGAGGCTNCCGAACCATTCGGGGAAGGCCTCACCGAACAACTGGGTGGCCATCACCGCCGCCACGTAGAACACCAGGCCCAGGAGCATGCCGATGCTGCCCATGCCCGGTAGCGAAGACAGCAGGGCCTGCACCACCCGGCGCATGTTCGGGTTGATCGAGATCAGCCGCAAAACCCGCAATACCCTGAGTGCGCGCAACACGGCGAATGGNCCGCTGGCNGGCACCAGGGCGATGCCCACTACCAGGCAATCGAATACCGCCCACGGATCGCGCAGCAGACCGGCGCCGCGGGCNACGAAGCGCAGTGCCAGTTCGAGGATGAACAGGCCGAGGATCAGCTTGTCCAGTGCCAGCAGCTGGCTCCCCCAGTCGGCCATCAGGCTTGGCGAGGTTTCCATGCCGAGGATTGCCGCATTGAGGATGATCAGGCCAGTCACCAGGCGGGTGATGCCTGGGCTTTCCATCAGGTCGGCCAGGCGCTCGCGCCAAGTGCCGTAGCTCGGGGTCAGGATGTTTTCGGGCATGATTAGCGGTCGTCGAGGGCGAAGGCGGTCAGGGTGAAGGTCGGAATGCCGATGTCTTGGAGTTTTTCCGAGCCGCCCAGTTCGGGCAGGTCGATGATCGCGGCGGCTTCATAAACGCTCGCGCCCATGCGCCGCACCAGTTGTGCGGCGGCCAGCAGGGTGCCGCCGGTGGCGATCAGGTCATCGAACATGAGGATTTGGTCGCCGTCGCAGAGGCTGTCGGCCTGTACTTCGAGAAAGGCCTCGCCGTACTCGCTCTGGTAGCTCTCGCGCAGCACGTCGCCTGGCAGCTTGCCCTGCTTGCGAAACAGGATCAGCGGCTTGTTCAGTTCATAGGCCATGATCGAGCCAATCAGAAAGCCGCGGGCATCCATGGCGCCGATATGGCTGAACTCGGCTTCGACATAGCGCTGGATAAAGCTGTCGGCGACCATGCGCAGGGCGCGTGGCGACTGCAGCAGCGGGGTGATGTCACGAAAAGTCACCCCCGGCCTGGGGAAGTCTGCAACCGGGCGGATCAAGGTTTTGATACTGAATTCGTCGAAAATCATCGTAAGAGTCCTGCCGCTCACTGAAGAGGGCGTGAGGCATCGGCTGTTGGCGACCGACGCTCATGCTGCGGTCAGCCGTCGAGGTTGCCGCCGGCCAGGGCGCAGAGTTCGATGGGGTCGAGAATATGCACCGACTTGCCTTCGGCCTCGAGCAATTGGTTCTGCTGGAAGCGGGTAAATACCCGGGAGACGGTTTCCACCGCAAGGCCTAAATAGTTACCGATTTCGTTGCGCGACATGGCCAGGCGGAACTGGTTGGGTGAAAAGCCCCTGGCGCGGAAACGGGCGGATAGATTGACCAGAAAGGTGGCAATGCGTTCATCGGCGGTTTTCTTCGACAGCAGCAGCATCATCTGCTGGTCGTCGCGGATTTCCCGGCTCATCACCCGCATCAACTGGCGCCGCAGTTGCGGTAGCAGGATCGACAGCTCATCGAGCCGCTCGAAGGGGATCTCACAGACCGACGTGGTCTCCAGGGCTTGCGCCGATACCGGATAGGCCTCGGTGTCCATGCCAGACAGACCGACCAGTTCGCTGGGCAGGTGGAACCCGGTGATCTGTTCTTCGCCACCGTCGCTTAGGCTGAAGGTCTTCAGCGCGCCGGAACGTACGGCGAACACCGAGTCGAAGACATCGCCCTGGCGAAACAGGAATTCGCCTTTTTTCAGGGGACGACCGCGCTTGACGATCTCGTCCAGCGCGTTCATGTCTTCCATATTCAGCGAAAGCGGCAGGCACAAGGTCGCCAGACTGCAATCCTTGCAATGAGCTTGATGTGGCGTATGCAGCTTGATGCTTCCGGACATCGGCGTCGATTCCTAGGTAAAACACGCAATGCTCGTAAGGTTACAGCAGGGTGGCGGTCTCAGCCAGTCGAGGAAAGTCTTAATTGGCTCGCTGAACGCGGCTTTACAGTACCGACTAATGACCGCTGGTTATGCGTTTAGCGGTTGACCGCGGCTTACGCTGCTAAATCACCCGCGAGAAGCGCTGTTGGCTGTCCCGGTTGAGGTAGTGATCGAACAGCATGCACAGTGAACGGACCAGCAGGCGACCGGCGGGGCGCACGTTGATGCCTTCAGCGCTGAGGCTGATCAGGTCGTCCCGGGCCATCTGCTCCAGTTGTGGCCAGATCTCGGCAAAGTACGCGCGGAACTGGATGTCGTGGGCCTGCTCGATCTCGGCGAAACTCAGGTGGAAATGACAGATCAGCTGCTGAATCACCGCGCGGCGTACCCGGTCGTCGGCATTGCAGAGCAGCCCGCGTCGGGTCGCCAGTTGGCCGCTGGCCAAGCTTTGCTGGTACTGATTCAGGTCGCTGTCGTTCTGGCAGTAGAGGTCGCCGATCTGGCTGATGGCCGAGACGCCGAGGCCGATCAGATCGCAATGGCCGTGGGTGGTGTAACCCTGGAAGTTGCGCTGCAGGCTGCCGTCTTCCTGGGCGCTGGCCAGTTCGTCGTCGGCCAGGGCGAAGTGATCCATGCCGATATAGCGGTAACCGGCGGCACTGAGCTGGGTGATGCTGGCCTGCAGTATCGCCAGTTTTTCGGCCGGGCTCGGCAGGTCGTTGCTGTCGATGCGCCGTTGCGGCATGAACCGCTCGGGCAGGTGGGCGTAGTTGAAGAGCGACAGCCGGTCGGGCTGCAGGGCGATGATCTCGTCCAGGGTCAGGGCGAAGCTTTGCGGGGTCTGCTTGGGCAGGCCGTAGATCAGGTCGATATTGACCGAGCGGAACTGCAGGGTATGCGCGGCTTCGACGATGGAGCGGGTCTCCTCCAGGGTTTGCAGGCGATTGACCGCGCGCTGTACCGCCGGGTCGAGGTCTTGCACGCCGAGGCTGACCCGATTGAAACCCAGTTCGCGCAACAGGCCCATGGTCGACCAGTCGGCTTCGCGCGGGTCGATCTCGATGCTGTAGTCGCCGGAGTCATCATCCAGCAGGTTGAAGTGCTGGCGCAGCTGGCTCATCAGGTGACGCAGTTCGTCATGGCTGAGAAACGTCGGCGTGCCACCGCCAAAGTGCAGCTGTTCGACGCGCTGGTTGCGGTCGAGGTGATGGCTGATGATCGCCATCTCGTGTTCCAGCTCACGCAGATAGGGTTGGGCGCGCCCGCGATCCTTGGTAATCACCTTGTTGCAGGCGCAGTAGTAGCAGACGTGCGCGCAGAAGGGCACGTGCACATAGAGTGACAGCGGGCGCAATTCCTTGCGGCTTTCGCGCAGCGCGTGCAGCAGTTCGAATGAACCGACACCGCTGTGCATCTGCACGGCGGTGGGGTAGGAGGTGTAACGCGGCCCGGCCTGATCGTAGCGACGTATCAGGTCCGTATCCCAGTGGATGGCGTCAAGCATGCGGGTAATCCCCGATCAAACTATCAATGCCGGGAGTCTATGCAAGCGGGCTCTTGAGCGTCTTGACCTGTGTCAACGGGAGTTCGGGGCAAGGTCGCAGAGCGGCAGATGAGGGTGCCGGGATGGGGGNAATTTCGGGTTGGGCGACGCGGCCANTTAGCGCATCGACTTATTAGTNGCAAGTAGAGCGCCATTAGATTGGCTTCCCTNCCCGTGCCTCAATGCCCCATCAGCCAGTGTTGATGCGGGCCGGGCAGGGTCCACAGGCCGAAGAGGATCACCAGCAGGCCGCCCGCCATGCGCACGCCCTGTTTGCGCAGCAACGCGGTCACGCGTTCNGCCGCCATGCCGGTGGCCAGCAGCACCGGCATGGTGCCGATGCCGAACGCCAGCATCAGCGCGGCGCTGTCGAGCGCGTCGCCCTGGCTCGCCGACCAGAGCAGGGTGCTGTAGACCAGGCCGCACGGCAGCCAGCCCCACAGGCCGCCAAGCAGCAAGGCGCGCGGCAGGCTGGTGACCGGCATGAAGCGGCGGGTCAGCGGCTGGATGTAGCGCCACAGACCGCGGCCGAGTGCTTCGATGCGGGTCAGGCCGCTCCACCAGCCGGCCAGGTACAGGCCCATGGCGATCAGCAGCAGCGCTGCGACAACCCGCAACAGCATGGCCGCCGGGCTGTTGGCCAGGGCCCAGCCGGCCATGCCGAGGAGCAGGCCGGCAAGGGCATAGCTGAAAATCCGGCCGAAGTTGTAGGCGAGTAATAGCTGCAAGCGTTGCGCGCGCTGTTCCGCCGGTATGGCCAGGGTCAGTGCGCCCATCAGGCCGCCACACATGCCCAGGCAGTGGCCGCCACCAAGCAGGCCGAGGATCAGCGCGGACAACAGCAGGGGCGCCAGTTCAGGCACGGGGCGGCTCCTCGTCGTCGGTTGGCTCGTCGGGCTTTTGCGCCTGGCTGACGCCGGCCTTGTGCATGGGGTCTTCGTCGTCGAACAGGATGCTGTGGGCCGGGCCGTCGAGGTCGTCGTACTGGCCGCTGTCGACGGCCCAGAAGAACAGCCAGATGGCGAAGCCGACNAGGGCAATGGCAACCGGAATNAGGATGTAGAGCGCGGGCATGGGGTCTCCGAATACGGTAAGGCGTAGGGTGGATCGGGGCGCGTAGCTGTCGCTTTTTACGTCCACCCTTGCAACCTTGTGGTGGATCGGTGAAGCGTGATCCACCCTACGGGCTACGGATTGGGGCTGCGGGTCANNCGCAGGGCATTGAGTACCACCAGCAGCGAGCTGAGCGACATGCCCAGCGCGGCCCAGATCGGCGTGATCCAGCCGATGGCGGCGAACGGCAGTACCAGGCCATTGTACAGGCTGGCCCAGACCAGGTTCTCGATGATGATCCGGCGGGTGCGCCGGGCCAGGCTGAAGGCCTGTACCAGGCTGCCCAGGCGGTTGGACAGCAGCACCGCATCGGCGCTGGTTTTCGCCAGGTCGGTGGCGCTGCCCATGGCCACGCTGATATCGGCGCCGGCCAGCACCGGCACGTCATTGACCCCGTCACCGAGCATCAACACCCGGCGACCCTGTGCATGCAATTTGTGCAGCTCCGCCAGTTTGGCGTCCGGGGTCATGCCGCCACGGGCGTCTTCGATGCCCAGTTGGCGCGCCACTTCACCGACCATCGGCGAATTGTCGCCCGAGAGCAGCAGCACCTGCCAGCCGCGCGCGCGGCAGGCGGCGAGCAGGGCGGGGGCGTCATCGCGCAGGCGGTCGTCGAGGACGAACCAGGCCAGCGGGCCCTGGCTGTCGCCGAGCAGCAACCACTGGCCCTGTGCGCCGGGGATCGCCGGCGCGGCCTGGCCGCTCAACTGGCTGACGAAGGCGGGCTGACCAATACGCAGTTGGCGTCCTTCGACCAGGCCCTGCAAACCCNGCCCGGGAATACTGTCGACCTGNTCGGCGGCCTGGGCGGCGCGGCCAAAGGCGCGGGCGATCGGGTGTTCCGAGCGATTCTCCAGNGCGGCGGCCAGGGCCAGGCAGGCATCGCTGTCCAGCTCGCCGAGCGGGTGGATGGCGCTCAGGGTCAGGCGGCCCTCGGTCAGGGTGCCGGTCTTATCGAA
>C687J26845_10001024_pt1 | contig 17751 bp, 22 predicted proteins | sample RifCSPlowO2_12_FD_26845 | JGI IMG/M metagenome (IMG submission 26845)
ACACGGCCTTCCTGTTCGACAAGATCAACTTCCTGATGGACGCCACGGTCGGTTTCATCAACATCAACCAGAACAAGATCATCAAGATCTTCTCGGTGGCCTCGGTGGCGCTGCTGCCCCCCACGCTGATTGCCAGCATCTACGGCATGAACTTTCAGCACATGCCCGAGCTGAGCCAGAAGTGGGGCTACCCGGTGGCCCTGGGCCTGATGCTGCTGTCCATCGTGACGCCCTTCTGGTTCTTCCGTCGCAAAGGCTGGTTGAACTGAGGTGCGCAGTCTGAGTCTGCCGCCACTGCCGCCCGGCCTGTGGCGGGTGATGATGGGCACCGCCTTGGTGGTGCTGAGCTTCAGCCTGCTCAACCCGGTGCTGGCGGTGCGCCTGCAAACGGCCGGGGTCAGCAATACCGCCATTGGCGGCTTTGCCATGCTGTCCTTTCTGAGTGTGGCCTTGCTGATCCCGGTGGTGCCGCACCTGTTTGCCAAGGTGGGGGTAGGACGTGCCTACCGCCTGGGCCTGGGTCTGGAGCTGGTGTCCTGCATTGGCTACCTGCTGACCGACAGCTATGTGCTGTGGTGCGGGCTGGGCCTGATGAGCGGGGTCGGTGCCGCCGCCGCGTGGAACGCCACCGAAGCCTTGATCGCACACAACGTGCCGGCCAGCCACCGCGGTCGCCTGACGGGGTTTTACCAGGCCATCCTGGGCGCGGGCATGGCCATCGGCCCCTTTCTGCCGGGGCTGCTGGGCCTGGGGCCCTTGCAGGCCAATGCCGTGGCCGCGGGGGGACTGGCGCTGGGCCTGAGCCTGACCCTGGTGCCCGCCGTGAGCCAGCTCAAGGCCATGCACGACGACCGAGAACCCATGAGCCTGCTGGCCGCCTGGCGCTTTCGGCCGGGTCTGGTGTGGGCGGCGGTGGTGGGCGGGGTGTTCGAGGTGGGGCTGGGCACCATCACCACGGCCTATGGTTCAGAGATTGGATTGGATCTGGCGGTCGCCACGTCCATCGCGGGCGCGCTGGGCATGGGCAGCTTTGCCTTGCAGTATCCGCTAGGCTGGCTGGCCGACCATGTCGCCTCGCGCCGCCTGTTTGCCATCGGCGCCGGGGTCCTGGCGGTCAGCGGCGGGGCGTTTGCCTTCGCCACGCAGTGGCCAGCCCTGATCTGGATCTGTGCCGCTCTCTGGGGCGCGATGGGCGGCGCGCTCTACACGCTGAGCATGATCCGCGTGGCCCACGACTTTGCCGATTCGTCGGCGCTGGCCGGCACCTCGGCCATGATCGCCGGCTACACCGTGGGCGGCTCGCTGGGCCCGCTGGTCAGCGGCTGGGCCTTTGACCACGTCGGCGTGGTGGGTCAAGGCGCCTGGCTCGCCCTGCTGGCCCTCAGCCTGCTGTGGTTGCAGGGGCGATCGCCCCCGCCGGGTTGACGCGCGGCCATCCCCGCATCACGATTCGTTCAACGCGACATATTCACGCCACACCAGGGCCCACCTACCATCCTAGGGTCTACACCTAGGGTTTTCCTTGATCTGCGACAATCACACAGTCACTATACTTATCGTCAGCATACTGATGATAAGTATGAGATCCATGAGGAACGCACATGAACGACAAGGTTTCGAATCTCCCCGTCCTGGTGGCGGGTGGTGGCATCGGCGGCTTGGCTGCCGCTTTGGCGCTGGTGCGTCAGGGCTTCCAGGTGCAGGTGTTTGAGCAGGCCCCTGAAATCGGCGAAATCGGCGCCGGCATCCAGCTCGGCCCCAATGCCTTCCATGCGCTCGACGCGTTGGGCGTGGGCGAGAAGGCCCGCTCGCGTGCGGTGTTCACCGACTACATGGTGATGCACGATGCCGTGGACGCCAAGCTGATCGGCAAGATCCCCACCGACGAGCACTTCCGCAAGCGCTTTGGCAACCCCTACGCCGTGATCCACCGCGTGGACATCCACCTGTCGCTGCTGGAAGGCGCCCAGGAAACCGGCCGCGTCGAGTTCTTCACCAACACCCGCATCGAGCAGGTCGAGCAGGACGCCGATGGCGTCACCGTGACCGACCAGAACGGCAAGCAGTGGAAGGGCGCCGCCCTGATCGGTGCCGACGGCGTGAAGTCTGTCGTGCGCGCCAAGTACGTCAACGACCCGCCCCGCGTCACCGGCCATGTGGTCTACCGCGCCGTGGTCGACAAGAGCGAGTTCCCTGACGAGCTGAAGTGGAACGCCGCCAGCCTGTGGGCCGGCCCGAACTGCCACCTGGTGCACTACCCCCTGCGCGGTGGCGAGCAGTACAACATCGTCGTGACCTTCCACAGCCGTGAGCAGGAAGAGTGGGGCGTCAAGGATGGCAGCAAGGAAGAAGTGGAAAGCTACTTCCAGGGCATCGACCCCAAGGCCCGTCAGCTGATCGAGCTGCCCAAGACCTGGAAGCGCTGGGCCACCGCCGACCGCGAGCCGGTGCCGCAGTGGACCTTCGGCCGCGCCACCCTGCTGGGCGATGCCGCGCACCCCACCACCCAGTACATGGCCCAAGGCGCCTGCATGGCCCTGGAAGATGCTGTCACCCTGGGCGAAGCCCTGCGCGTGCACAACCAGGATTGGGACGCCGCGCTGGACCACTACCAGCGTTCGCGCATCCCGCGCACCGGCCGCATCGTGCTGTCGGGCCGCGAAATGGGTCGCCTGTACCACGCCAAGGGGGTGGAACGCCTGATCCGCAACGACCTGTGGAAGGGCCGCACGCCCGAGCGTTTTTACGACGCCATCGAGTGGCTTTACGGCTGGAACGTCACCAACTGCCTGGCCCAGGACTGAACTTCACAAGGATCCCTCATGCAAAGCCACGATCGTTTTGACACCCTGGGTCGCCTGGAAGACCTGCCCCAGGACTACCGAGACAACCTGACGCAGCAGAACCTGGTGCCCCTGTGGCCCAGCCTGCGCGCCGTGCTGCCGCCCGAAGTGCCGGCCCGCAAGACCCAGCCGACCCACTGGCCGTATGCCACGCTGCGCCCCCTGCTGATCCAGGCCGGCGAGCTGACCCCGATCGAAAAGGCCGAGCGCCGCGTGCTCGTGCTGGCCAACCCTGGCCACGGTCTGGAAAAGATGCAGGCCAGCGCCGCCATGTACCTGGGCATGCAGTTGCTGCTGCCTAGCGAGTTGGCCCCGGCTCACCGCCACACCCCCAACGCCATCCGCATGGTGGTGGAAGGCGAAGGCGCCTGGACCCTGGTCGACGGCGAGAAGTGCCCGATGAGCCGCGGTGACCTGATCCTCACCCCCACCGGCCTGTGGCACGAACACGGCCACGACGGCGACCAGCCCGTCGTGTGGCTGGACGTGCTGGACCTGCCCCTGGTCTATTACACGGAAACGTCCTACCACCTGGAAGGCCCGAGCCAGTCGGTCAAGCAAGGTGAAGGCGTCAAGGCTTTCGGCCGTGGCGGCGTGACCCCCACGACCGTGTTCGAGCGCAGCAACAAGGCCTACCCGATGCTGCGTTACCCCTGGGCCGAAGCCCGCGCCGCGCTGGTGTCGATCGCCGACAACGAGCCCGACGCCGAGTGCGTGCAGGTCACCTATGTGAACCCGGTCACCGGCGGCGACGTGCAAAACATCCTGGGCTTCTACGCCCTGATGCTGCGCCCCGGCCAGAGCCTGCGCCTGCCGGCCCGCTCGCCCGCCCAGGTCTTCCACCAGATCGAAGGCAGCGCCGACGTGCAGATCGAAGCCACGTCCTTCACCCTGGCCGAAGCCGACACCTGCTGCGCCCCGGGCTACACCGCCGTGACCTTGAAGAACCGCTCGGCCAGCGAGCCGGCCTTCATCTTCGTGGCCGACGAAGCCCCGCTGCACCGCAAGCTGGGCGTGTACGAAAACCGCGGCTGAAACGACACGCGTTTCGCCACCTGAACCAACGGACCGGGGTCGCTGCACAGCCTCCCCGGTCGACGCATGAAAGGCACACCATGACCCCATACCTGTTCAACCCGCCCGCCGTTCAATCCCTGCCCATCCGTGGCAAGGACGAGCAGTTCCCGATCAACCGCCTGTTCTTCGTCGGCCGCAACTACCACGCGCACGCCGTCGAGATGGGCCGTCCGGTCGACAAGTCGGTCGAGCGCCCCTTCTACTTCACCAAGTCGCGCGACACCCTGGTGCTGAGCGGCGCCACCGTGGCCTACCCGCCCGAAACCAAGAACTACCACTTCGAGATGGAAATGGTCGTCGCCATCGGCGCCGAAGGCTTCCGCGTCTCGCAAGAAGACGCCCACAAGGTCATCTACGGCTACGCCGCCGGCCTGGACATGACCCGTCGTGACATCCAGCTGGTCGCCCGCGACAAGGGCCGTCCCTGGGATCTGGGCAAGGACGTCGAGCAATCGTCCGTCTGCACAGAGATCGTCCCGATGGAAGGCGCGATCATCGACAAGGCCGACATCGCCCTGCAAGTCAACGGCGACACCAAGCAGCACTCCAACGTCGACAAGCTGATCTGGAACGTGCGCGAAATCATCGCCGACCTGTCGCAGTTCTATCACCTGCAACCTGGCGATCTGATCTACACCGGCACGCCTGAAGGCGTGGGCGCCGTAGTCCCTGGCGACAAGATCACCGGTCAGGTCGAAGGCGTGGCCGAAGTCTCGCTGACGGTTGGCGCGGCTGAATAAGCCTGGCAGGAGCCCCTCATGAAGCTCTACAACTTCTTTCGCAGCGGCACCTCGCACCGCCTGCGCATTGCCCTGAACCTCAAGGGGCTGCCCACGACGTATGTTCCTGTGGACCTGCGCACCGAGCAGCACCTGAAAGACGAGTTCAAGGCCATCAACCCGCAAGGGCTGGTGCCAGCGCTGGAGGTTGATGGTCAGGTGCTGATCCAGTCACCCGCCATCATCGAGTGGCTGGAAGAAACCCACCCGACGCCCGCTCTGCTGCCCGCTGGGGTGAACGAGCGTGCCCGCGTGCGTGCCCTGGCCGCCATCGTCGGCTGCGACATCCACCCGATCAACAACCGTCGCATCCTCGAGTACCTCCGCAAGGAGCTCGGCGCCAACGAAGACGCCGTGAACGCCTGGTGCGCCACCTGGATCACCGCAGGCTTTGATGCCTATGAGGCCCTCCTCGCCGCCGACACCCAGCGCGGCGAATTCAGCTTCGGCCACACGCCGACGCTGGCCGATGTCTACCTCATCCCCCAGGTGGAAAGTGCCCGTCGCTTCAAGGTCGACCTCGGCCGTTGGCCCCTGATCAGCGCGGTGGATGCCGCCTGCGCCAAGCTGGACGCCTTCCGTCTGGCAGCGCCGGGTCTGCAGCCCGACGCAGCCTGATCGCCCCCTCTCTCTCGTTACGCTCGTTTCCAACGCCACCGGGCGGCGCCACAAGCGCCGCCCGGTGGCCGTGCGTGGCCTTTCCCGCCCATGAGGCGTGAAGGGCCGTGTGCCTTTGCACCTGCGCCCAGGCCAACCGCCTTCGGCGCAGTTTCTCAGCTGGCTTGACCAAGCAAGGCTCACACCATGACCAACGCCCCCAGAACCCTCGACGTTCAGCAGTTCCTGAACGCCCACAAGCTGTCCTGGACTCAGATCAGCACCTTGATCCTGTGTTTCCTGATCGTCGCTGTCGACGGTTTTGACACCGCCTCCATCGGCTTCATCGCCCCCGCCATCCGTGCGGAATGGGGCTTGAGCCCCAGCGCCCTGGCGCCTGTGTTCGGCGCGGGCCTGGGTGGCCTCATGGCCGGCGCCTTCCTCTTTGGCCCGCTGGCCGACCGTTTCGGCCGCAAGACCATCCTGATGGTGTGCGTGGCGTTTTTCGGTCTGGCCAGTCTGGCATCGGCGTATTCGACGTCGCTCGAAATGCTGATCGCGCTGCGCTTTCTCACCGGCCTAGGCCTGGGCGGCGCCATGCCCAACTCGGTGACCCTCAGCTCGGAGTACGCTCCCGAGCGCACCCGCTCGATGCTGGTGATGACGATGTTCTGCGGTTTCACCATCGGCTCGGCACTCGGTGGCGTGGCCGCCGCCCACATCGTGGCCGAATGGGGGTGGCGCGCCGTGCTGGAAATCGGCGGCATCCTCCCGCTGATGTTGCTGCCCTTGCTGGCCTTCGGTCTGCCCGAGTCGGTTCGCTACCTGGTCATGAAGTCCCACAAGCCTGAGCAGGTGCGCAAGACCCTGCAGCGCATCGCCCCGCAAGCCGACCTGCGCGACGTCACCTTCACCGTCGCCGAACAGGCCCACACCGGCTTCCCCGTCAAGCACCTTTTTGCCCCGGCCCTGCGTGTCGGCACCCTCAAGCTGTGGCTGACCTTCTTCATGTGCCTGCTGGTGATCTACCTGCTGTCGAGCTGGCTGCCCACGCTGATCAGCAGCACGGGCATGTCGCTCAAGGACGCCTCGTTGGTCACCGCCATGTTCCAGGTCGGCGGCACCCTGGGTGCCATCGCACTGGGGCCTCTGATGGACCGCTTCTCCCCCACCCGGGTGCTGGCCGTGGTCTATGGTCTGGCCGCCATCTGCACCTGGCTGATCGGTCAGAGTACCGGCAACACCGTGCTGCTGGTGCTGGCCGTGTTCGGTGCGGGCGTCACAGTGTCGGGTGGACAGGTCGGCGCCAACGCCTTGGCTGCGGCGTTCTACCCAACGGCCAGCCGTGCCACGGGCGTGAGCTGGGCCAGCGGCATCGGCCGCATCGGCTCGGTGCTCGGGTCGATGGCGGGCGGCTGGATGATGGCCGCTGGCATCGGCATGCCCACCCTGTTCCTGATCGTCGGCATCCCCTGCCTGATCGCCGGCATCACCATGCTCACCATGACCCACGTGGGCCGCGTGACCTGGGTAGACGCCCACTGATGCACAGGGCTCGTTATCGCGAGCCCTGTACCATCCGATAAACTCGGGCATCTGCACGTGCGGATGCCTTTTTCTTTCACCCTGTCCATGACGCTCCCCTCCGCCCCGATCGATGCCCAAGTGCTCGAAGAAATGCCCGGCTTCTACATTCGCCGCCTGCAGCAAATCGCCGTGGCCATCTTTCTGGAAGAGACGCAGGACTTCGGCATCACGCCGGTTCAGTTCGCCGCACTGACCGCCATCCAGCACGAGCAGGGTCTGGACCAGCGCACACTGGCCGGCCGCATCGGGTTCGACACCTCCACACTGGGCAGCGTGATCGACCGCCTCGAAGCCCGTGGTCTGGTCGTGCGCAGCAACAGCCCCACCGATCGGCGCGTGCGCCTGCTGCACCTGACCGAGGCGGGCGTCAGCCTGCTCTCTGACATCGACCCCAGCATGCGCAAGGCCCAGCTGCGGATGCTCGCGCCCCTGCCCCCTGAGCAGCGCCTCGTCTTCATGGACATGCTGCGCACCCTGGTCGAAGCCAACAACGTGCTCAGCCGGGCACCGAGCCAGGGCTGAGGCCCGCCCCCGCCAACTTCAGATCGCGCAGCAGGCTCTGCAGCAGCGCAGCCGGCACCGGCTTGTGCAACAAAGCCATGCCCTGCGTCTGCGCCTCCTGCAGCCGCTCGGCGGCCGTGTCGCCCGTCACCAGCGCGGCGGGCACCTCCCACCCCAGACGCTCACGGACGGACGCCACCGCCTGCACCCCTGTGTGCGCACGGTGCAGCCGGTAATCGGCCAGCACCACATCAGGTTCAAAGTGCGACAGGCATTGCAAGGCCTCCTCGCTGGACGCCACCACCACGCACTGCACCCCCCAGATCCCCATCAAGTCGTGCATGGCCAGGCGCACACCTTCATCGTCATCGATGAGCAGCACACGCAGGCCGTGAAGGTCATCTGGCGAGGCAGGCAGCTCCTGCGTCACGCGCGGCGGCGTCAATCCCTGAGGCAGGTTCAGCCTAAACACCGTGCCGCGGCCAGGGCACGACACCAACGTGACGCTGACCCCCATGGCTTGCGCCAGACCCTGCACGATGGCCAAGCCCAGCCCCAGGCCATTGCGACGATCACGCTGAGGATTATCGAGTTGGCGAAAAGCCTGAAAGATGCTCTGATGCGCCTCAGGGGGAATGCCGATGCCGGTGTCCCACACCTCGATCACAGCACGCCCGGCACGCTGACGGCAAGCCAGCAGCACCCCACCGCGCTCGGTGTAGCGAATCGCGTTGAGCAGCAGGTTGCGCAGAATGAGTTCAACGAGGCCGGGGTCGGCAAACGGCGTCAGGATGGTGTCGCGCATGCGCAGGTTCAGGCCTTTGTCTGCCGCCCACGGTGCCAACTCGCGCTCCAGTTTGTGGAACAGGGACTGCAAGGCAAAGCTGTGTGGCTGAGGCTGCACCATGCCCGTCGCGACCTTCGAAAAGTCCAGCAGCGTGTTGAGCATCTCGCTGGCCGCCGTGTTCGACGCCTTGGCATGCTCAAGCAACAGGGCCTGCCGCGCATTGAGCCCGGAGCGCCCTAACGAGCCCAGAAACAACCCAGCCGCATGCAAGGGTTGGCGCAGATCGTGGCTGGCCGAGGCCAGGAACAGCGTCTTGGCACGATCGGCCTCTTCGGCCGTTTGCTGAGCCTGCTCGGCCTGGTCCCGTGCCACCTGGGCTTGCTGGGTCTGCTCCCTCAGACGCCGCACCAGATCCTCTTTGTCCATCCGCAAGGCCAGCGCCCGTCCCACGGCAGCCCCCGTCTGGCGTGCATACAAGGCCATTGCCACCAGGTAGAGCATCCCTCCGATCGCCAGCGAAGTCATGACCGGATCCTGCAAGCGCAGCAAGGCCACGACCAACGGCAGCATGCAACTCAGCCAGAACATCTGCGCCAGCCGCCAGACCGGCGCAAACACCAGGAGCCCGGCCGAACTCAGACCCGCCATCACCCCCACCACAATGTGCAGCGAAGCCGGTCGCGCCGGGTCGATGAACAGCAGTGGCAACGCCCCCCATGTTCCCCCAAGCCCCAGACAGAGCCAACCCATGACGCGCACATAGCGCCAAGCCGTGGCCGTGCCGTCCGGCCCCTCCGGTCGTGGCAGACGCCGGTGCACCACGCCCCCCACGGCGCACAAAAGCGTCGTCCACACCGCCCACAGAACGACACCACGGTCCTCCAGGGTGAACCAGAACGCTGCGGCCGTGAGCCAGGCACCCAGCGTGGAGGCGCGCAGCGCCGTGCCCACATTGCCATCCAGCAGCGCCAATTGCGCCGCCAGCAAGCGCGTCGGATCGGAGTGCCTGATGGCCGGGCCACTCAGCCAGGCCGGTGCCTTCATGGCGTCACCCAGCCTCGGGCCAGCGCCTCGGCATAGGCTTGCTGTCGACTGGTCGCATTGAGCCGCTCCGTGAGGTGAGAAACCTCTGCACGGACCTCGTTCTCGCTCAACCCCAGTTGACGTGCGATGGCCTTGTTCGGCGTGCCTCGCCCCAGGTAAGCCAAAATGGCGCGCTGACGAGGCGTGGGGGCGTCTGCGGCTGCCTCGCCCACCAAGGCATGCAAACGATCGCGCGACGCTGCGCCCCCCTCCAAAACCCGCATGGGCTCCGAGCGCGGCAACGGCGAGCCCGTGGCAAACGTTGGCGTGCCCGCCAGGGCGGCAAGCACCACCGCGACGATCTCGCGGGCCGAGGCCATTTTGGACACCAGGCCGGCCGCGCCCCGCGCTTGGGCCTGCGTCAGTCGCTCGGTGTCTACCTGTGCGGACATCAGCAAGATCGGGCAACCCGGCAACAGCGTTTGCAACTGGGCCAGGTTATCGAGTCCATGGCCATCGGGCAACTGGATGTCCAGCAAGACCAGGTCCGGCGCGGGACTCACCTCCCGGGCGCTGCTCAAGGCCTGCGCCCAATCGCCAGCATGCCGCAACTCGGCCTGAGGCCAGTACTCACCCAGCATCATCCCCAGCCCAGTACGAAACAGGGCGTGGTCATCCACCAGAAGAAAGCAAGGCGCAGAGAAATTCATGAGCGGGACGCTTGATGGTCGTCAAGTATCGCCCGCAGCGCCCATGTGGAACAGGCCCGCCCTCACGGACAGGCCTGTTTCCCCCCATCAGAGGGTGGCGCGCTTGCCAAGAAATGCCGTCCTCAACGGGCGCGGCGGGCCTTGACGGCGTCGGACAAGACCTTCAGCACCTCTTCCGAGTCGTCCCAGCCGATGCAGGCATCGGTGATGGACTGGCCGTAAGTCAGCTTTGACGCATCGTCCTTGCCCGGCGTGAACTTCTGGGCACCGGCGCACAGATGGCTTTCGACCATGACGCCGAAAACCTTCTTGGAACCGCCCGCCACCTGCTCGGCGATGTCCTTGGCCACCACGACCTGACGCTCATGCTGCTTGGAGCTGTTGGCGTGTGAGAAGTCCACCATCAACGAAGGATGCAGCTTGGCAGCTTCCAGGTCCTTGCACGCCGCAGCCACGCTATCGGCGTCGTAGTTCGGCGCTTTGCCTCCGCGCAAGATCACATGGCAGTCGGGATTGCCCGCCGTCTCGACGATGGCGACCTGGCCGTTCTTGGCCACCGACAGGAAGTGGTGCGGACGCGAGGCCGACTGCATGGCATCGGTGGCGATCTTGATGTTGCCGTCGGTGCCGTTCTTGAAGCCGATCGGGGCGCTGATGCCCGAGGCCAGCTCGCGGTGGATCTGGCTCTCGGTGGTACGCGCGCCGATGGCCCCCCAGGCGATCAGGTCACCGATGTACTGGGGCGAAATCACGTCCAGGAACTCGCTCGCCGCAGGCATGCCCATGCGGTTGATCTCCAGCAGCAGCTGGCGCGCCATGCGCAGGCCTTCGTCGATCTTGTACGACTCATCCATGTAGGGGTCGTTGATCAACCCCTTCCAGCCCACGGTGGTGCGGGGCTTTTCGAAGTAGACGCGCATGACCACTTCGAGCGTGCCCTCGTACTTCTCACGCAGCGCGAGCAGCTTGCGGCTGTACTCGATGGCGGCGGCCGGATCGTGGATGGAACAGGGGCCGATGATGACCAGCATGCGGTCATCCTTGCCATGGATGATCTTGCGGATGGCTTTGCGGGTGTCGCTCACCAGCTTCTCCACGGGCGTGCCGCGGATGGGGAAGAAGCGGATCAGAGCTTCCGGCGGGGGCAGAGTGGTCACTTTGGTGATGCGGGCGTCATCGGTTTCGGAGGTGCGTTCGGCGGGGGGGACCCAGCCGGCTGCGGCACTGGATTTGGCTGTCATGAGGCTTCCTGTCGCGGGTCGAGGTGATCAAAAGACGTCGAAAAAAAACCGCCGGTGGGAACCGGCGGTTTTCAGGATCTGACGTGGTTCGCTTAAAGGGCGTCCACTCCTGCGCCGGTGAGGGGCTGGAGATGAAAGTAGCCAAAATAAAAGCGAACTGCGATGTGCATGCGTATAAATGTAGCACGCTCACCCAGGGCTCACAAGCGAACGGAATGAAGCCTGTCTATCGGTGCGATATAAACCACGCCCAGACAACAAGCGACCGTACGCACCTCAACCCTGGATCTGCTTCAGCAAGGTCGCCGCATCGCTGACGGCCAAACCACCACCCTGCTCGTCGTTGAGTTGCGTCACCACACCGTCCTTGACCAGCATCGAGAAACGACCCGAGCGCAGGCCCAGTCCCTTGGCGCTCAGGTCCAGCACCAGGCCCGTGGCCTTGGCGAAGTCACCGCTGCCATCGGCGAGCATGCGCACCTTCCCGGCCGCGTTCAGCTCACGGCCCCACGCGCCCATCACGAAGGCATCGTTGACCGCCACGCACCAGATCTCGTCCACACCCGCCGCCTTGAAGGCGTCGGCCGCATCGATGTAGCCCGGGGCATGCTGAACAGAGCACGTGGGCGTGAAGGCGCCTGGCACGCCGAAAATGGCGACCGTCTTGCCGGCGGTCGCCTTGGAGACGTCCACAGGGTTAGGGCCGAGGCTGCAACCTTCCGTGGCCACCTCGATGTACTCGAACAACGTGCCGCCCGGCAGCTTGTCACCGACTTTGATCATGCGTCTCTCCTGAGAATCAAACAGACAATAAAAAAACCGGCTGCCAGTATCACTGGACAACCGGTTTTCGGCAGCCACACCGGGGCGGAAACCCCGGTGACGGCGTGGCGATCAGATCACGAAGATCAGACCAGCTCAGCCTTCTGGACCAGACGGGTCACAACCCAGCTCTTGGTCTTGGACAGAGGGCGGCTTTCGCAGATCTCGACCACATCACCGATCTTGAACTCATTGTTCTCGTCGTGTGCATGGTACTTGCGCGACTTGGCCACAATCTTGCCGTACAGCTCGTGCTTGGCACGACGCTCGACCAACACCGTCACGGTCTTGGCGCGGGCATCGCTGACCACCTTGCCCACGAAGGAGCGGGTGACTTTGGTTTGAGCTTCCGTCATTGGGCGGCTCCTTTCTTCTCGGTCAGAATCGTCTTGACACGTGCAATGTCGCGACGGGTCTTCTTCAGAGCCGAGTGATCATTGAGCTGCTGGGTGGCACGCTGCATGCGCAGGTTGAAGTGCGACTTCAGCAGGTCCTTGATTTCGGTTTCCAGTGCGGCCACATCCTTGGCGCGCAGTTCAGAGGCTTTCGCCATAACTTTCTCCTTAGCGCCTGATTAGATGCCGAACTGACGGCCGACGAAGGTGGTGCTCAGCGGCAGCTTTGCAGCGGCCAGCGTGAACGCCTCACGAGCGAGTGCTTCGGACACGCCCTGGATTTCGTAGAGGACCTTACCGGGCTGAATTTCAGCCACGTAGTACTCAACGTTACCCTTACCGTTACCCATACGGACTTCGGCAGGCTTGTTCGAGATCGGCTTGTCGGGGAAGATGCGGATGAAGATGCGACCACCACGCTTAACGTGACGGGAAATCGCACGACGTGCAGCTTCGATCTGACGAGCCGTGATGCGACCACGCTCAGTGGCCTTCAGGCCGAAATCGCCGAAGGACACATCGGCACCACGGGTGGCAACACCCGTGTTACGGCCTTTGTGTTCCTTACGGAACTTGCGACGATTAGGTTGCAACATGTTTATTCTCCTTTCGCTTCGGCGACGGGAGCCTTGCGAACGCGCTTGGCATCAGCGGCAACAGCAGGCTTGTCGCTGCCATCAGCCGGTGCGCCATCCGCACGCGGGGCGCCACGGCCAGGGCCGCCACGACCACCACCAGGACGACGATCGCCACCAGGACGGTCGTTACGAGGACCACGACGGTTGCGACGGTCATCTTGGCTGTCGTCGCCCTTGAGCACAGGGGCTTCGCCATTGGCCAGACGGTCGCCACGGTAGACCCACACCTTCACGCCGATCACACCGTAGGTGGTGTGAGCTTCGGAGGTGCCGTAGTCGATGTCGGCCTTCAGGGTGTGAAGAGGCACGCGACCTTCGCGGTACCACTCGGTACGTGCGATTTCGATGCCGTTCAGACGACCGGCCGACATGATCTTGATGCCTTGGGCACCCAGACGCATGGCGTTTTGCATCGCACGCTTCATGGCGCGGCGGAACATGATGCGCTTTTCCAGCTGCTGCGTGATCGAATCAGCGATCAGTTGAGCATCGACTTCAGGCTTGCGCACTTCTTCGATGTTCACCGAGACCGGGCAATTCAAACGCTTGGCCAGTTCGACCTTCAGGTTCTCGATGTCTTCGCCCTTCTTGCCGATCACCACGCCCGGACGAGCCGAGAAAATGGTGATGCGTGCGCTCTTGGCGGGACGCTCGATCAAGATGCGCGACACAGCCGCGTTCTTGAGCTTCTTCTTCAGGAATTCGCGGACTTCCAGGTCTTCAGCCAGCATCGAGGCAAAGTTGCGATTGGTAGCGTACCAACGCGATGCCCAGTTGCGGGTGACGGCCAGGCGGAAGCCGGTTGGGTGGATTTTCTGTCCCATAGTCAGCCTCTGCTTAGTTGCCCACGGTCACATAAATGTGGCAGGTTGGCTTGCTGATGCGATTGCCACGGCCCTTTGCACGGGCGGTGAAACGCTTCAGCGTGGTGCCTTGCTCCACATAAATGGTCTTGACCTTCAGTTCATCGATGTCAGCACCGTCATTGTGCTCGGCGTTGGCAATTGCCGACTCCAGAGCCTTCTTGATGATGCCGGCAGCCTTTTTCTGGGTGAACTCCAGGATGTTCAGGGCTTGGTCCACCTTCTTGCCGCGGATCAGGTCAGCGACCAGACGACCCTTGTCGACAGACAGGCGAACACCGCGAACGATTGCTTTGGTTTCCATCGTCGCTGCTCCTTATTTCTTGGCTTTCTTGTCGCCTGGGTGACCCTTGAACGTACGGGTCAGGGCGAACTCGCCGAGCTTGTGACCAACCATCTGGTCCTGGATGTACACGGGCACGTGTTGCTTGCCGTTGTGCACAGCAATCGTCAAGCCAATGAACTCAGGCAGGATGGTCGAACGACGCGACCAGGTCTTGACGGGCTTCTTGTCTTTGGTTTCGACAGCCTTTTCGACCTTGGCCAGCAAGTGATGGTCAACGAACGGACCCTTTTTAAGAGAACGAGCCATTTCAGCCTACCTCTTATTTCTTGCGACGCGAAACGATGAACGTCTGCGTGCGCTTGTTGTTACGGGTACGGTAGCCCTTCGTCATGGTGTTCCATGGCGACACGGGGACCTGGCCTTCGCCAGTGCGACCTTCGCCACCACCGTGCGGGTGGTCCACCGGGTTCATGGCGACGCCACGAACCGTCGGGCGGATACCCTTCCAGCGGATGGCACCGGCCTTACCGTATTGACGCAGGCTGTGCTCTTCGTTGCTCACTTCACCCAAAGTGGCGCGGCATTCGATGTGGACCTTGCGGACTTCACCCGAGCGCAGGCGAACCTGAGCGTAGGTGCCTTCACGGGCCATCAGAACAGCGGACGTACCAGCCGAACGAGCGATCTGACCGCCCTTGCCAGGCTTCAGTTCGATGTTGTGGATGGTCGAGCCCACGGGGATGTTGCGGATCGGCAGCGCGTTGCCGGCCTTGATCGGGGCCTCAGAGCCGCTGATCACGGTGGCGCCAGCTTCCAGACCACGGGGAGCGATGATGTAGCGACGCTCGCCGTCGGCATAGCACACCAGAGCGATGTGAGCCGTACGGTTCGGATCGTATTCAATGCGCTCGACCTTGGCGGGGATGCCATCCTTGTTGCGGATGAAGTCGACCACGCGGTAGTGGTGCTTGTGACCACCGCCCTTGTGGCGGATCGTGATGTGACCGTTGTTGTTACGGCCAGCATTCTGGATCTGCGGCTCCAACAGCGCAGCGTGAGGCGCGCCCTTGTGCAGGTGCTTGTGCACGACCTTCACCACGCCACGACGGCCTGGCGAAGTCGGTTTCAGTTTAACGACGGCCATGATTAAGCAGCCTCCCCGGAGAAGTTCAGCTCTTGACCGGCAGCCAAAGACACGAAGGCCTTCTTGGCGTGGTCACGGCGACCGATACGGCCACCAAAGCGCTTGGTCTTGCCCTTCTGGTTCAGGACTTGCACCGACTTCACTTCGACCTTGAACAGCAGCTCGACAGCGGCCTTGATCTCGGGCTTGGTGGCATCGCGCATCACCTTGAACAGCACTTGGCCGCGCTCTTCAGCAGCGGCAGTGGCCTTTTCCGAAATGATCGGAGCGACCAGCACCTTCAGCAGGCGGGCTTCATCGAATTTCAGAGTGCTCATGCGAACATCTCCTGCAGCTTGGCGATCGCACCCTTGGTGACCACGACCTTCTTGTAGAAGACCAGGGACAGGGGATCGGCGTAACGGGGCTCAACCACCAGCACATTGGGCAGGTTGCGAGCGGCCAGGAACAGGTTTTCGTCGACTTCGTCAGCGATCACCAGGACGTGGTCCAGGTTCATGGCCTTCAGCTTGGCAGCCAGCAGCTTGGTCTTGGGGGCTTCGAGGTTGATCGAATCCACCACGGCCAGGCGGCCTTCGCGGGCCAGCTGCGAGAAGATGGCGGCCATACCGGCGCGGTACATCTTCTTGTTGACCTTGTGCGAGAAGTTTTCGTCAGGGCTGTTCGGGAAAATCCGACCACCCCCACGCCACAGAGGCGAGGACGTCATACCGGCACGAGCGCGGCCGGTGCCCTTTTGGCGCCATGGCTTCTTCGTGGAGTGCTTGACGGTTTCGCGGTCCTTCTGGGCGCGCGTACCTTGGCGAGCGTTGGCTTGGTAAGCGACAACGACCTGATGGATCAGGGCTTCGTTGTAGTCACGGCCGAACACGGTGTCGGATGCTTCAACCTTGGAAGCAGCCTGACCTTGCTCATTGAGGAGCTCGAGCTGTGCCATCAGTTGGCTCCTTTCTTGCTCTTGACCTTCACGGCGGGACGCACGGTGACGAAGCCACCCTTGGCGCCCGGCACCGCACCCTTGACCAGCAGCAGTTGACGAGCTTCGTCAACGCGCACGATGTCGAGGTTCTGCGTGGTGACAGTCTCGTCACCCATGTGGCCAGTCATCTTCTTGCCGGGGAACACGCGACCAGGATCCTGCGCCATCGAGATGGAGCCAGGAACGTTGTGCGAACGCGAGTTACCGTGCGAGGCGCGCTGCGAACCGAAGTTGTGGCGCTTGATGGTGCCAGCGAAGCCCTTACCGATCGAAGTGCCTTGCACGTCGACCATCTGACCAGCCTGGAACAGGGCTGCGGGAGCAATGGTGCTACCTGCCTTGTACTCGGCGGCGACTTCGGGAGCCACGCGGAATTCCTTGGTGACTTCACCGGCTTCCACGCCAGCTTTGGCGAGGTGACCGGCTTCAGGCTTGGTAACGCGCGAAGCTTTGCGCGCACCGAACACCACCTGCACAGCGGTGTAGCCGTCAGTCTCTACGGTTTTGACCTGGGACACACGGTTGTTGGACACATCCAGCACCGTCACAGGAACAGCGTCGCCGTCCTCCGTGTAGATGCGCATCATGCCCACCTTGCGGCCCAGCAATCCGATGCGATTGCTAAGACTCATGGTTTTTTCTCCAGCCCCACATGGGGGCCTTTTACACAAACCCGACAACGATTGGCCGGGCCGACCTGTCGATGCCTGGCCGCTGCGCGCACAAAGCGCACACAACAGCAGGACATCTTTGGATTTCTCCGCTTTGCGCGCCCTGGCACTGCTTAAAAAATAGGCAATGGCCAAGCCACCCATTACGGGAAAGCCTGCGATCATAACAAACCCCTCCCGTTTGCGCAAGCGCCGCCGGAAGGGGTGATGAAAAAACCGCCCGAAGGCGGTTTCAACAGCAATTCGGCCGAAGCCGAAGCATCACTGCAGCTTGATTTCGACGTCCACGCCAGCGGGCAGGTCGAGCTTCATCAGGGCGTCAACCGTCTTGTCGGTCGGGTCCACGATGTCCATCAGACGCTGGTGCGTGCGGATTTCGAACTGGTCGCGCGACGTCTTGTTGACGTGAGGCGAGCGCAGGATGTCGAAACGCTGCAGGCGGGTCGGCAGAGGCACGGGGCCCTTGACGATGGCGCCGGTACGCTTGGCGGTTTCCACGATTTCAGCCGACGACTGGTCGATCAGCTTGTAGTCAAACGCCTTCAGGCGAATGCGGATTTTTTGCTGTGCCATGACACACTTCCTTCAATTCAAGAACGATGACGTCCGGCCCTGACCTGGGGCCCGAGCCGGACAGGTGTCATGCGAATCAGTCCAGGATCTTGGCAACCACGCCGGCGCCGACAGTACGGCCGCCTTCGCGGATAGCAAAACGCAGGCCTTCTTCCATGGCGATCGGGGCGATCAGCTTGACGGTGATCGACACGTTGTCACCAGGCATGACCATTTCCTTGTCGGCCGGCAGCTC
>C687J26845_10001025_pt1 | contig 17750 bp, 14 predicted proteins | sample RifCSPlowO2_12_FD_26845 | JGI IMG/M metagenome (IMG submission 26845)
GCTGGCAGACGGGGGGCGTAGTGGCGTTCAGCGCAGTGAGGTTAAGGAGGAGCCCGCAGGGCGGGGGACACGAACGGAGTTGAATGCCACTGCGTCCCCCGTCCCGAAATGCCAGAGCCCCCCGGCGTGCCGACATGCATCTCAACGGTTCTGAAATTCGCCTTTGAAATGGCTGCAATGGGTCTTAAAACAGACATTCACGCCACGTCCAGGTCGCCAACCATTCCCCCATAAAAAAACGCGCCCAAAGGCGCGTTTTTCATGAAAGCAAAATTCTGCTTACTTGGCAATCACACGCACCATTTCCAGGCACTTGTTGGAGTAGCCCCACTCGTTGTCGTACCAGGCCACGACCTTGACGAAGGTCTTGTCCAGGGCGATGCCGGCGTCGGCGTCAAACACGCTGGTGCAGGGCTCGCCGCGGAAGTCGGTGGCCACTACCTTGTCTTCGGTGTAACCCAGCACGCCCTTCATGGCGCCTTGTGAGGCGGCCTTCATGGCGGCGCAGATTTCCTTGAAATCGGCTTCCTTGTTCAGTTCCACCGTCAAGTCCACCACCGACACGTCGGAGGTGGGCACGCGGAAGGACATGCCGGTGAGCTTTTTGTTCAGCTCGGGAATCACCACGCCCACGGCCTTGGCGGCACCGGTGCTGGAGGGGATGATGTTTTCCAGAATGCCACGGCCACCGCGCCAGTCTTTGTTGGAAGGACCGTCCACGGTTTTTTGTGTGGCGGTGGCGGCGTGCACGGTGGTCATCAGGCCGCGCTTGATGCCCCAGTTGTCGTTCAACACCTTGGCCACGGGGGCCAGGCAGTTGGTGGTGCACGAGGCGTTGGAAACGATGGCCTGGCCGGCATAGGTGCTGTCGTTCACGCCAAACACGAACATGGGGGTGTCGTCCTTGGAGGGCGCGGACATGAGCACCTTCTTGGCGCCTGCGGTGATGTGCTTTTGGGCACTGGCCTTGTCCAGGAACAAGCCGGTGGATTCGATCACGATGTCGGCGCCGACTTCGTCCCACTTGAGTTCTGCGGGGTCTTTCACGGCCGTCAGGCGGATCTTCTTGCCGTTGACGACCAGGGTGTTTCCGTCCACCGACACTTCGCCCTTGAAGCGGCCATGCACGCTGTCGTACTTGAGCATGTAGGCCAGGTAATCGGGTTCGAGCAGGTCGTTAATGCCCACCACTTCGATGTCCTGGAAGTTTTGCACCGCAGCGCGAAACACCATGCGGCCGATGCGGCCGAAGCCGTTGATACCAATCTTGATCGCCATAATTTTCTCCAGTAGTTAAAACCAAAAAACCAGTTCGAAACCCAATTACTTACGCAACACTTTTTCCACGGTGTCCGCCACGTTTTCAGGCGTGAAACCAAAATGCTTGAACAGCACCGGCGCAGGGGCGGACTCTCCGTAGGTGTCGATACCAACCACTGCAGCGCAGCCGTATTTCCACCAGCCGTCGGTCACACCCATTTCCACCGCGATGCGGGGCATACCGGCAGGCAACACGGCGGACTTGTAGGCCACGTCTTGCTTGTCGAAGGTGGTGGTGCTGGGCATGGAGACCACGCGCACGGCGATCTTCTTCGCCGCCAGCAGTTCCTGCGCCTTGAGCGCCAACTGTACTTCAGAGCCCGTGGCGATGATGACGGCCTGGGCCTTTTTCTTCAATCCCACTTGCGCTGGCTCAGACAAAACGTAGGCGCCCTTGCTGATGGCGTCCAGGCCACAGGCATCGGGGGCTGTGGCCGATTCGGCCTTGGCTGCGTAGCTGATGTTTTGGCGTGAGAGCAGCAGCGCGGTGGGCTTGGTCTTGTTTTGCAAAGCCACGGTCCAGGCCACCGCGGTTTCTGCGGTATCGCCCGGACGCCACACGTCCAGGTTGGGGATCAGGCGCAAGGACGCGGCGTGTTCGATGGACTGGTGCGTGGGGCCGTCTTCGCCCAGGCCGATGGAGTCGTGGGTGAACACATGGACCACGCGCTGTTTCATCAGCGCGGCCATGCGGATGGCGTTGCGGCTGTAGTCGCTGAAGGTGAGGAAGGTGCCGCCGTAGGGGATGAAGCCGCCGTGCAGCGCAATGCCGTTCATGATGGCCGCCATGCCGAACTCGCGCACGCCGTAGTTGATGTGGCGACCACCGATCTTGTTGCCGTTGGCATCTTCGGTCTGCACCACGTCGCCCGCCATGTCAAAGCGCAGGTTGGGGGNGCTCTTGGTGTTGGTGAGGTTGGAGCCGGTCAGGTCGGCCGAACCGCCCAGCAGTTCGGGCAGGGCGGCGGTGAAGGATTCCAGCGCCAGCTGGGACGCCTTGCGCGAGGCCACGGTCTCGCCCTTGGTGTGGGCGGCAATCACGGTGTCCACGGCGGTTTGCACAAACTTCTTGGGCAGATCGCCCTTCATGCGGCGCAGCAGTTCCTTGGCCAGATCGGGGTGGGCAGCCTTGTAGGCGGCGAATTTTTCATTCCAGGCGGCCTCAATCGCTTTGCCTTTGGCCTTGGCATCCCAATCGGCCTGCACTTCTTTGGGCATTACAAACGGTGCGTGGCTCCAGCCGATGGATTCGCGGGTGAGCTTGATTTCTTCAGCGCCCAGGGGCTCGCCGTGGGCCTTGGCGGTGTTGGCGCGGTTGGGGCTGCCTTTGCCGATGTGGGTTTTGCAGATGACCAGGGTGGGGCGGTCGCTGGTCTTCTTGGCTTCCGTGATGGCGGCAGAGACAGCAGCGGCATCGTGGCCGTCCACCGGGCCCACCACGTCCCAGCCATAGGCCACAAAACGCTGCGCGGTGTTGTCGATGAACCAGGGGGCGACCTGGCCGTCGATGGAGATGCCGTTGTCGTCGTACAGGGCGATGAGCTTGCCCAGTTTCCAGGCGCCAGCCAGGGCGGCGGCTTCGTGGCTGATGCCTTCCATCAGGCAGCCGTCGCCCATGAAGGCGTAGGTGTGGTGGTCCACCACGGTGTGGTCTTCACGGTTGAATTCCTTGGCCAGCAGCTTCTCGGCCAGCGCCATGCCCACCGCATTGGTGATGCCCTGGCCCAGCGGGCCGGTGGTGGTTTCCACGCCGGGGGTGACACCCACTTCGGGGTGGCCGGCGGTCTTGCTGTGCAGTTGGCGGAAGTTCTTCAGCTCGGCGATGGGCAGCTTGTAGCCGGTGAGGTGCAGCACCGCATAAATCAGCATGGAGCCGTGGCCGTTGGACAGCACAAAGCGGTCGCGGTTGAGCCAGTTGGGGTTGGCGGGGTTGTGCTGCAGGTGGTCGCCCCACAGTGCCACCGCCATGTCGGCCATGCCCATGGGGGCACCGGGATGGCCCGAGTTGGCTTGTTGCACTGCATCCATTGCAAGCGCACGAATTGCACTTGCCATTTGTTGGGTATTGGCCATGGGTGGCGACTCCGGGGGTAGGGTTGGAACTTGGGGGAAACCCGGCATTTTACCGGGACGGCAAAATGCCTTGGGATCTCCCTAGCAACGTAGCCGCATCCAACACTCGGTTCTTGGTTTTGAAAGCGTTCAGCAAAGTGCCAAATCCGGGGCATTTCCCCCAGTCGTGTGCGTTGCCGATTACAAACACGCGCAACTTGGCCCGTGTAAGGGCCACATTCAGGATGTTGGGCTTTATAGATGCCCAGTTGCGACTTCCTCCACCAGCATCACCTGGAGCGGAACCCAGCACAATGAATACCACTTCAGCCTCTCGTCCTTGAAAGCGATGAACCGTGCCACATGCAGTCGGTTGTTCCTTGTAAAACAATCGAACTTCCTTAATCACGGTTTCGCATTCCTGCGAGACTTTTCTAAACGGTGAAATGACGAACGCGGTCGAATTCTTTCGGTCCTTGCCGTGTGTTGGCCATCGGCGCTTAAATAGTTCGAGCAGGTCGTACAGAGTATGCATTTCGTCGCGAACGATGGGGCCTACCGCCGACTGTCCGCGAACGTCGATCCAAGCACTTTCACCCAAGACGCAGTCAATGCTTGTGGGATCGGTGTTTGCCTGCACCATCTGACCGCAGTAGGCAATCTCATTTGCAACGCTGAACATCGGATCAACACAACGGCGGTGGGCGCGCAAGGGCAATCCCGTCCAGACACCGTTCTCCGGTGTGGATGCCTCACCTATGTACGCACCCAAAATCATTGTCCGATCCGCAACGGTCTGAGCGGATGCCTGTATTGGTGACCAACAAATTCCTACGCCCTGGCGTTCGCGTAATCGCGCGACCACCGCATTGGGTACCGTCATGACTGGCTCGACCTGTAAAGGATCGCCGATGATGACAGCACGCTTACTGCGCCATAGGGCACCAGCCACCGATTGCGGCGTCGCCTGTCCTGCCTCGTCGATCAGTAACCATCCCAAATCTTCTTGCCCTAGTTTGCCAAATAGACGGTCAAAAGATGCGAGCGTGGTAGATACGACCGGAACCGTGAAAAACAGTGAGTTCCAAAGGACATTTCGGCTGGCTTCTTCTATCGGTTCAGGCAGCTCGCCGACCAACATGGCATGAACCGCACGCAAATTCGCAATGGCTCTACCTTTGCAGGCGAGCAAAGTAGTCTCGTGTAAACGCAGAGCCGCAAGAAAGAGTTTTGCCCGTAGCTCATCAAACGTTGGAGTTACCCATGCACTGGCGAGATGCCGCTTTTGTGCTGGCTGCTCAAAAAACTCTTTGTCAGGAATAACCGACCCTGCCCGTCGAAGATCCTTGAGGCACTCTTGATATTGCTGAACCAGGTCGGTGGCCTCCGTTGTACGGCGCCCAGCGCTGTCGACTTCCTTGCGCCACTTGGCATCTTCCACACGCTTGCTTTGTTCGCTTTGGGCCAGTTTTTTCTGCGCGTCCATTGCGTGGTGCGCTGCCTGCTCTCGCCTATGGAGTGCATCACGCCAAGCGGCTGCATGGGCTGTTCGGCGAGACCTTGCCTCGTTGGTGGCAGCGATCCACTGGCGCATGCGGGCAGTATCGAGTCCTATTGCATGTAACCAACGATCCCAGATACGTGGAGCATCTTGAATTTCAGCATCTGTCAATTGATCTGATGCGATCTGCGCGTTAAGCCGGGCTGTTTGTTCGCGTGTGTCGGCCTCCGCAGAGGAGCTTCGCGCCGCGCTTAGCGCAGTATGCGCATTGAAGATCAATATGTCGCACTGCGCCAAGGCGGCGCCATGACTCGCTTTCAAGCCGCTGATCTGCTTTTTTAGTTTGTTTACCTCACTCTCAGCACGATGCAAGTCAAGCGCCGCCCGCTCCCCAGCAGCGAACTTTGAACGAAGTTTCTCGACCTGAGCGAATGCCGATAAGAATTCATCTTTGGCCTCGTGCCAAGCCTGCCCGGCAGTTGTGTCGTCTTGATTTTCGAGAACACCTTTTATATCGCAGGGTTGCCCAGGAGAATAAGCCTTAGCCGATCCGTACCTATCAAACAGTGCATTGGCAAATGTTCGTCGATTGTCCTTGCTACCAAGTGCCCCGGCAATCAGACCCCATGCGGGTTTGTTGATTTTGGCTGAGTCGAAAACACGCTGAGCTACGTCTGGGAAATAACCCGCATGAGGGTGTTCACTACGGGCAATCTTCTCCCAGGAAGGCAGTTCTTGAGTAATGTTCTTGACCGCTGCATCGTTGTTGCTTGCGACGACAATGCCCGTACCAGCGACGATTTCTGACTTAATCGGATATACATTCATGCCACCAACAATTGTCTTGGCACCAAATGCACGCCATGGCTCAGACAGGGCAGCCAACGCCTTCGCTCGCTGAACGACCACATCTGCGATTACATCTTGGAGCAGGGTTGTCTTTCCTGAGCCCGGTGGTCCGTTCACGGCCAGCAATCCTGCACGGTTGTGCATCTGCCCACAAATTTCCCCAACGGCTGCTTGTTGTGCCAACATCAGGTGGTGGTTTTTTGGAGCAGGCCAGCGACCCACTGGCATTTGAGTCGGTGATACGCATCCGGCCATCGCATCGTGCTGCGTCAATGTGTCACGACGGTGGTCTGCGTTGGATTCCGATCCGAGATAACGGCTAAGGCCAGAACCGAATGAACGACCACTGTCGGCCTGGGCAATCAAGCGATCCAGATCATCAAGGTAGAAAGAATTCAAAAACTCAATGTCGGGGTCAATCTTTGCCGCATCGTCATCCTTACGTCGCTTGCGTAGGCTGGACTTGACCACGAAGCTGAACTTCATTTTGTCGGTGAGGTCTCCCAGTGGTTCAAGTGCGCAAGTCAACTCCTCTTCCAGTTCGCGCCAAGTTATAGAACCGCTAGTGGGCGTATCACAGGTATTGGTCGGAGCGGTAACGGTCGCGCTGGCTGGCCTAGGCTGCGGGCTTGGCAGTTCGATACTCTCCGTTGCGGGTTCCGCGACAGGAAAATTTCCTCGCCTTGATTTGAATGCATCAGAGAAGATTTTGATATCGACGTTCAACCCATCGAGAGTTTTTTTTGTGCGCAATCGCTCTATGCCGATTGAAAATCCGGCTGGCACGAAAGAATCTGGGACCGCATTTCCCGAGCTTGTCACCACAAATGCGCCCAACCATCCGTGCCCACCGATACGCTGCAAATCATCTTCTTGTAGTCGTTCGTCGGGACTCACGACTCGGAGAATTATTTCAGACCACTCTTTGGCACTCGCCACGCCAACGTAAACCGCATGCACCCAGTCCTCATCTGGTGAAAATGAGGTGAGTGTCCCGCTGTGCCCCGGATGCCATGGTAATTTTTCACCAGATGACAGGCGAAAAATGCGAAGACGTTCATTGCTGTCTTTTTCCTTGGGTGCGGGGGGAATGTTAAATATCTCTGTATCGCGCCAGAAACGTAAAACGGCACTTGGCGTATCGGTTTTAGCTTTGACCATCAACGTTCTTTCTGCTCTGTTTTCTTAGAAGGGACGCGCCTCGATTCCAGCAGAAGCCTTGTTTTCTCAAGTTCTTTTTGCAACACCTCAGCATCAGGCAGCACGGTTTTGTAGTTCGCCGCCATGATCTTGTTGGGCAGTCCATCCAGCGCGTACCGCGCCAAAGCATGCCCTTTGTCTGCACACAGAATCAAGCCAACGGGTGGGTTTTCGTCGGGCAATGTCCAGTTTTCTTTGGCGTAGTTGCAATACATGTACATCTGGCCCACGTCGGCATGGGTAAGGCTGCTGAGTTTCAAGTCGATGATGACCAAACAGCGCAAGCGACGGTGAAAGAAAAGCAGGTCAACGCGATACCAAGTCTGGTCGATGCGCAGCCGACGTTGCCGCCCTACGAACGTGAAGTCGCTGCCCAGTTCAAACAGGAAGTCTTCAAGACGGTGAATCAAGGCTTCTTCAAGCTGGCTTTCAGAATATTCGTCTTTGAGGTTCAGAAACTCCAACACGTAGGGGTCTTTGACGGCCTCGTCCGCGCTGATTGCATCTTCTGGTTTTGCAACTGCACCCTTGGTCAGCATGGCCGCTTTGTTTCTGGACAGGGCCGTGCGCTCGTAAAACTGGCTTCCGATCTGGCGATCAAGCTGGCGCACGCTCCAACCACCGCGTAATGCTTCGACTTCATAGAACTGGCGGGCATGGTCGTCTTTGACCGACAACAAACGCACGTAGGCAGACCACGGCAGAGAGAAGGCATTAGCCAGTTCAGACAAACCCAATGGCGCAGACGCTGTCTGCGATTTCTTCGCCACTGCTGTCGTCAACTGCTTTGGAGATTCCGCAGACACCGTCTGCGGAATTGCCCATGTCAGGTAAAACTGGCGCATCTGCTCCAAGTTGCGGGCGGAAAATCCACGTCCGAACTGTTGCGTCAAGTCCAGTGACAACCGCGCTATCAACTGTTCTCCGTATCCTGCACGACGTTTGCCTTTCTGTTCAGCTTCCACAATACGGCGACCAATCTCCCAATAGCTGGCCGTCATCAACGAATTGACGTTGCGGGCGGCGGCTTGCCGTGCGGCGTGGAGCAGTTCAACAATGCCGCTGCGAACGTCAACATAGCCAGCGGGTACGGTGGACGCTTTTTGTTCCACGGCGCTACGACTGGTTTTTTGTGGGGTGGCTTTGCTCATGGCTTGCTTTCCCCCGGTTTTTTCAACAACTTACCCGCTTCGCACGCCAACTCCAAAAAAGCTTTTTGCGCGTTGTCCGGCCTCGCAGAAGTTGTGGTGGCGTTCAGCAGGGTGGTCAACTCGGTAATAACCCGCTCAAGTTCACGATAACGGTACAACTCCGATGCAGCAACCAGCGCACCAATGGGCTTGCCATGTCGCGTAATGACGATCTCTTTTCCGGTCTGCACGTCCACCAATAGTTTGGACATACCAGTACGCACCTCAAAGAAAGGCATGAGTTCGTCTGATGAGAATTTCATGGTTCTGACGGCATTCATGGATGAGCAAAATTTAGCTCAAATTTTAAGTCTAACTGTCGCCCAAGGCGAGAATTCCATGCGCCTGCTTTTCACACCCATGCCCCTGCCTTCGCCACACGGTGGCGGTGGGCATGCGCGGGGTATACGGTGTAGGCGGGGAACGGCGCAGGCCTTGTGAAATGTCACAGGCGAGCCCAGCCAGCTTTTTAAACTGGGACCGCTTCAGGGGGAACTTTCAAATGGCATGGGCGCGCCGCCTGGGCGCACGGCCATGCCGCTAACCCAAGGAGACTCCCCATGAAAAAAACATTGCGCACTCTGGTGTTGGTGGTGTGGGTCGCCCTGCTGGCGCCCCTGGGCGCACACGCCGGTCTGCAAACCCTCAGCAGCCTGTATGTGTTTGGCGATTCACTGTCGGACGGCGGCAACTTCAATGGCCCCGGCGGGCCGGGCGCCTTTCCACCATCGCCTTACGTGGGTGGCCATTACACCAATGGCCTGACGGCGGTGGAGCATCTGTGGCAGGCCTACCACCCGGGGGATGCCAGCTTTGCGCCCTCCAACTTTGGCGGCACCAACTACGCACTGGGGGGTGCCACCACCGGCAGCTTCAACTACAACGCCATCAACCCCAACGTTCCCACAAGCTTGCAGCCCTGGTTTGCGGCACAGGGCGGCGTGGCCAACCAGGTGGCGCAGTTTTCCGGTGCCTGTGATGCGTGCTTCAACCCCGCCGAGTCGCTTTTTGTGGCCTGGGCTTTTCCCAATGATGTGTTCGCCAACGCGGCCCTGGGGGCTGCCGGGCTGCCCCCGGCCACCCTGATCGGCGACGCGGTCAGCAACATCGGCAACGCCATTCTGGCCTTGGCGGGCGAAGGCGCACAGCACTTTCTGGTCCCCAACATGCCCGACCTGGGTGCAACGCCTGGATTCCTGGGCAACACCAGTTTGACCGGCCTGACGGTGGCATTCAACGCCGCATTGGCCACGGCGCTCACGGCGCTGGACCAAAGCCTGAGTGCGGAGATCATCCAGTTCGACACCTTCAGCGCGCTCCAGCAGATTTTGCAAAACCCCGGCGTGTATGGCTTCGACAACGTGACGGACGCCTGTGTGGAAAACCTGAGCAATGGGCAGTGCGACCCGGCCCGCTGGGTGTATTGGGACGGGGTGCACCCCACCACGGCCACCCACGCCCTCTTGGGCGCCGAATTGGCCGCCGCAGTCGTACCCGAGCCCGCCAGCCTGTGGCTGCTGGCAGCGGCGGCGCTTTGCTGGCTGGTCCTGGGCGGGGCGCGGCGTGCGGCGCGCCCAGGCTCCGTCGCAATTGGTGCAGCGCAGGTCGGAAATCGCTTGGCCGCTTGACGGCGGGCGCAGTACTGTGCACCTGCGGCGCGGGCCGTCCGGGCCGTGGTTTCCAAGGAGTGCGAATGGGGTGCTTTCGATCTTTCTGGTGGGTGGTGGGATGGCTGGCCTGCAGTGCGCAGGCCCAGGCCCCGCCCAAGCTGATACGCCTGTCCACACTGGAGTGGCCACCCTACACCGGGGCCTTGTTGCCGCAGCACGGCCTGTCCACCCGGGTGACTTCCGTGGTGGCCAAGGCGGCGGGCTACCGCCTGGTGACGGCGTCCTTCGAGTGGTCCACCACCCTGGAGAAGGGCGAGAAAGACCCCAACTTCGACGGCTATTTCCCGGAGTACAACAGCAAAGAGCGCGAACAGGCCTGCCACCAGTCCCAGCCCATCGGCACCAGTGTGCTGGGGGTGGCTTCGCTGCGCGGCGCGCCCATCGAGTGGAATGCCCTGGCTGACCTTTCCTCGTACCGGCTGGGTGTGGTGGAAGGGTATTCCAACGGGGAAGAATTTGACCAGCGCGTCAAGGATAAACGCCAGCCCGTGGAGCTGGCGCCCAGCGATGCGGTCAACGTCAACAAGCTGCGCAGCGGCCGGATCAAGGGCATTGTCATCGACAAAAACGTGTTGGACTACACCCTGTCCCTCCTGGGCGGAGCAGACCGCATTGCGTTCAGCACGCGCCCCATCGCCGAGCTGAGTTTGCATGTGTGTTTCAAGCGCACCCCTGCGGGCCTGGCCATGCGCGATGCGTTTGACGCCGCGCTCAAAACCACCGACCGCGCCAAGCTGGAGGCCGACTACGCCAGGCTGATCCGCAAGTGAGCGCGGGCCTAGGCCAGATCACAGCGGTACAGCGCCTGGCACAGCGCCAGGGCGCGGGGTGAGCGCACGCGCCAGTCGCAGCGGTTCATGGTGTAGGCCCAGCTCAGCTGCGCCTGGGGGTCGCACCAGCCCAAGGCACCGCCCATGCCGGGGTGGCCGAACGATGCGCCGTGGGGCGAGAAAACGCCCTCCTCTTCTTTCAAAAAGCCCTGCGCCCAGCCCAGGGGCTTGCCCAGCACGGGGTCCGGCGCGCTCCAGCCCTGGCGCTGCAACAGCGGCGCGATGGTCTGCTCGGCCACATAGCGCCGTCCAGCCCAGACGCCGCCCAGGGACCAGGGCACATAGGCGCGCGCCAGACCGCGCGCCGTGGCGGTGGCCGAGGCCCAGGACAGGCAGCAGCGGCGCACCGGCGGCTGGTTGTACACGCCCATGCCACCGGGCGTGGGCGGATTGGTGAAGGCCCGCTGGGCCAGGCCACCCCGGAAAAACGCACGGGCCACACGGGCTTCGGTGCTGCCCCCGCGCAGCGCAGCCCCCACCATGCGCCCCAGGCGCGCGGCCACAGGCACCGGGTACAGCGTGGCCACCCGAGCGTCTTGCGCGGGCGGGGTGCCCATGAAAACATCGGCCTGCAGCGGGTCCAGGTATTCCCGGTGCAAGAACGCACCCAGCGGCTCGCCGCAGGCCTCCTGAAAAAAAGCGTCGGCGTACATGCCGTAACTCATGGCGTGGTAGGCCTGCCCGGCAGGGGGCGTTTCGTCCGCAGGCTGGGCCGCCAACAAGGCACGCAGGGCCGGGGCTTGCGACGGGTCGCAAAACTGCGCCAGCGTCAGGGGCGCGCGCACGGCGGCCAGCCCGGCCTGGTGGTTAAAGAGCTGGCGCACCGTGATTCCGCCCTTGCCCGCCTGCGCAAAGGCGCTCCAGTAGCGCGCCACCGGCGCATCCCAGGCAAACCGGCCCTGCTCGGCGGCCAGGTTCAGCGCCATGGCGGCCAGGCCCTTGGTGGCGGAAAACACCACGATCAGGGAGTCCGCCGTCCACGGCGCGCGGGTGTTGGTGTCGGCCAAGCCGCCCCACAGGTCCACCACCCTTTCGCCCCGGTGGTAAACACACAGGCTGGCGCCGATTTCCTGGCCGTCGGTGAAGGCCTTGGCAAATTGCGCGGCCAAGGGGGCAAAGGCAGGGGCGTACTGCCCGCAGACGGGGCCGGTGGCGGCCATCATGCCGCTACCCCAGGGCGGCGGCCGCGTTTCACGTTCGGGTACGGTGCCAGACCCGATGCGGCCGGGCGCGGGGCAATGCGGAGAAAAAGGGGGCGTGTCATCAAGGCGTGGCTCCTGCAGTGGGCATGGGAAATCGGCACGGGGTGCGCCGATTGTGCTTGCAAATCCGCACTGCGGTGGGCGCTGCCCTGCGCGGCTGGGCTATGCTTTGGGCCTGACTGACTCCCGCCCCCCGGCGCACCCTTTGTGTCCTCTTTGAATTCGCCTCCCACCCCGGCACAGCGCGCCCCCGTTGCCGCCATGGTGCTTGCCGCCGGGCGCGGTGAACGCATGCGCCCGCTGACCGACACCTGCCCCAAGCCTCTGCTGACGGTGCATGGCAAGCCGCTGATGCAGTGGCCGCTGGAGGCCCTGGCGCGCGGCGGGTTTGGCCCAGCCGTGGTGAACACGGCCTGGCTGGGTGAGCAGATTGCGGCAAAGTTTGGAAGCGTTTTAGGCCTCCAGCCCCCGCAGAATGTGCGCAAGCAGCTATCAAATAAGGAGCAAGAGTGCACACCTTTGCAAATCCGCTACTCCCACGAAGGGCGGGACTTTGGCGGTGCGTTGGAAACCGCAGGCGGCATTGCACGCGCCTTGCCGCTGCTGTGCCCGCCCGAAGCGGCGGGGCCGACCCGCGATGTGTTCTGGGTGCTGGCCGGCGATGTGTTCGCCCCCGACTTTGTGTTCACCCAGGCCGCAGTCGACCGCTTCATCGCCAGCGACAAACTCGCCCACCTCTGGCTGGTGCCCAACCCCGAGCACAACCCCAAGGGCGACTTTGGCCTGGCGCTGGACGCCGGTAGCCCGGATGGAAGCGGTCTGGCGCTGAACCTGCCCCCGGACGCCCCCCAGCCCCGCTACACCTACTCCACCATCGGCCTGTACCGCGCCGCCCTGTTCGCGCCGCCTTGGTGCGACATCCCCCCCGGCAACCCGCACGGCAGCAAGGCCGCGCTGGCGCCCTTGCTGCGTGCGGCCATGGACCAGGCCCAGGTCAGCGCCGAGATGTACACCGGTCGCTGGACCGACGTCGGCACGCCGCAGCGGCTGGCGCAATTGAACGGCTTGGCCGTATAGTCCCACCCGGGGCTCGCGCTAGACCTGGAACAGCAGCACCATGGATGCAAGTACGCCTGCGGTGAACAGCCATAGCAAAGGCAGAGATTGCATGCAGATCAAGGCTGCGATACTCCAACTGACACCGTTGAATTTTCTACCCGCCATCATTCTGGTCAATGGAAATCAGCACAGCAGGCCTTATGGTGTGCGTCCGGAATCATTGAGGCAACGTAATGAAAATTGACCAAATATCCCTCAAAAACTACCGCTGTTTTGCAGATTTGTCTGTTGCTTTCCACCCCCAATTGACAGTCATCGTGGCACCCAATGGCCAAGGAAAAACTGCGGTACTGGACGCAATCAAGGTCGCCCTTTGGCCCTATGTGGCAGGGTTCGACATGGGCAGCACCACCAATGACATTACCGGCATCCACAATGACGACGTGCGCCGCGAGCAGGTGCAGTCCCATGAAATGGAATGGCGTCTACCGGCAGATATCCAAGCCATGGGGCGGTTGCAAGTCCGCCAACTTGTGCTCGATGGTACTTTGAGAAATCCAGTACCGGATGCGCGGGGTCTTTTTGCCACCTTTCATCCAGATGTTCCTTGGCAGGGTTCTCGTTACCGCGAAAGCGTGAAGAAGAACACCAAGACCAAGGATCTCATCCTCGCCAAGGCACTGAACATCAACGCAACCGCCAAAGCACTGGAGCAACGCATTTTTTCCGGTGAGCAAAAAACACCTGATGATCTACCCATGTTAGGGTATTACGGAACAGGCCGACTGTGGGCACAAAAAAAACTCACGGCGTCGCACGACAAAGCCGACAGTGAAACCCAGTCGCGCACCTTCGCCTACCGTGATTGCCTGGATCCCGCGTCCAGCTACAAACACTTTGCTGTCTGGTTCAGCCGTATTCACCAATCGTACTTTCAGGCACAGATCCGGAATATTGAAAAACGCTTGCCGCGTTATGCCGACGTTCCGTATGGACTCATCGCACCTTTCAAGGCTGTGCAGCAAGCGGTGAACTCGATTCTCAAGCCGCACACCGGTTGGCATACCCTTGAGTACAGCGCGGAGCATGAAGAATTGGTTTTAAACCACGACCAGCACGGTGAACTCAAAGTCAGCCAGCTCAGCGACGGCATACGCAATATGCTGGCCCTGGTGGGCGACATTGCCTACCGCTGCTACAAGCTGAATGCCCACATGGGTGAAGCGGCGCCACAAAGAACCCACGGCATCGTCATGATTGACGAAGTGGATATGCACCTTCATCCCGGCTGGCAACAGACAGTTCTTACGGATCTGGTGAATGCCTTCCCCGAACTGCAATTCATCGTCACCACCCACAGCCCGCAAGTATTGACGAGTGTCGATGCCTCCTGCATTCGTCTGTTGCATCAGGAGACTGATCCTGAAACTGGACAACAGCAGACGGGTGTAGCGCCTGCCACCATGCAAACACGTGGCGTGGCCAGCTCTGACTTGTTGGCGAAGATCATGGGTGTTGACCCCATTCCCGATGTGCCTGAAGCCAGGATGCTGTCCGAATACCACGCGTTGATCCAGCAAAACCTTCATGCAGACGCGGATGGCATGGCCTTGAGAGCTCAACTTGAAGGGCACTTCGGAGCCAATCATCCGGTCATGCATGAGTGCGAGCGGATGATTCGCCTGCAAGCTTTCAAACAAAAGCTGCCCATCGCCAAGACGGGAGAGTGAATGCACAAGCTACACCGTGACCCTGTGCCACCCGCTTGCCTTGCGCGTTATCAGCACGGACGAGACCCATGGCGCATGGAAAGTCCAACAGGTCCGGAGCGGGTTGAAATTTGGGCAAAACTCAATGCCATGCAAGGCCAGCGTTGCGCTTACTGTGAAGCGGCAACTGTTGAAGGCAATCGCCACATAGAGCACTTCCATCAGCGCAACGGTCCCCATCGTTATCCTCAGGGCACCTATGCGTGGGACAACCTGTTTGGTTCCTGTAACCGGCAAGAAACCTGTGGCAAATATAAGGATCAATGCGGCGGCTACGCGCAAACTGATTTGGTCAAGCCCGATATTGAAGATCCAGAAGCGTTTCTGGTGTTTTCACCGGATGGTTCAGTCCATCCACGGGCCAACCTCTCCCCTGCGGATCGCCACCGCGCGGCAGAAACCATTCGCATCCTCAACCTCAATGGCGTATTGCGGCAAATCCGTTACAGCGAAATTTGTGGTTATGTCCAGACGGCAGAGACGTTTGCGGAGATGGCCTCTCATTTGGATGCATCCGAGTGGCTGCCCTTGTTGCAAGACGAACTCCGCCAAACGGAACAGTTACCCTACGCCACGGCCATCAAGCATGTGCTGACACGTCGCGTCTGAGCACCGACATATCAGCCCACGGAAAAGTCGTAGCGGATAAAGCCGTGGTGGCCGGCCACACGGTCATACAGGCGCCGGGCGCGGCTGTTGCCGTGCTGGGTCAGCCAGTAGGGCGCGGGCCACGTGCTCGATCAGGGCCTGCGCCAGGCGCAGCCAGGCGGCGTAGTCCTGCGGCTGCAGGGTGTCCACGGTGATGTGGACGCGGGGAGCTGCGGTGCGGTGCATCGGATGCTCCTTTAGGTTTTTTGCTGTACCAGGGCGGCCATCTGGGCGGCGGCTTGGGTGCCCAGGCCGTTCAGCCCGGCCGCCACGCCTTGCTGGTCGGGCGTGGGGCGGTTCTGGCTGACTTTCCAGCGGCCCTCCCAGCGCTGCACCGGAATCTCCACCGCGACGATGGCCCGGAGCAGGCGGGCGATGTAGTCGGCCGACGCGTCCGACACCTGCCAGGGCAGGGCTTGCCCGGCCTCATGCACCTGGGTCAGGCGGCTCACCACGTCCAGCACGCGCTCCGGATCGTCCACGGCCTGTGGAATGCCGTGCGCGTGCACCACGCTGTAGTTCCAGGTGGGCACGGCCTTGCCGTGGGCGTGTTTGCTGGGGTACCAGTTGGGCGACACATAGGCCTGCGGCCCGCTGAACACCGCCACCGACGCGGCGCCTGCCGCCAGCGCCTGCCACACCGGGTTGGCGCGCGCCACATGGCCCACCAGCGTGCCGTGCGCGCCCCGGTCGGCGTCCAGCAGCATCGGAATGTGGTTGACCAGCAGCTCCCCCTGGTGCTGGACGATCCAGGTCGCCAGCGGATGGGCGCGCACCAGCGCGTGCAGCGTGGCGGGGTCGGTTTCTTGGAACTGGGCGGGCGAATAGGACATGGCAGTCATGGGGTGGGGCTCCTACAATGGCACTTCAGTTTACAAAGATACGATCCAATTCAAAGGGCCAATACCGCATGATCCAAAGAGCCAATGCGCCCCAGACTGCCGCCCAACCGCGCGCCGAGACAGTGCGCCAGCGGGTCTACCTGGACCTGCGCCGCGCCATCGAGCAAGGCACCTTCAAGCCCGGCACGCGTCTGCCTGCCTCGCGGGAGCAGGCCCGCACCCTGGGCGTGTCGCGCAACAGCGTGCTCTGGGCGCTGGAGCGCCTGCAGTCCGAGGGCTATGTGCAAGCCCGCGTGGGCGACGGCAGTTATGTGGCCGAGGACCTGGGTGCCCTGGGTGCGCCGTCCACGGGCTTGCGCCCGGCCGTGGGCGGTGACCTGTCGCAGCGCGGGCAGCGGATGGCCGACACCGTGCTGCGCTGGAACCCATCCTTGCAGGCGGCGCTGCCCTTTCGCATCGGCGCGCCCGAGGTTGCCACCTTCCCCTTTGCGCTGTGGGACCGGCTGGCGCGCCAGGCGTCCACGGCCCAGCGCATGGCACAAGCCCAGTACCTGGACCCGGCCGGGGCGCCCGCGCTGCGCGAGGCGGTGGCGCAGTGGCTGTGGGTCTCCCGCGGCATCCGCTGCGAGGCCGCCCAGGTGGTGGTGTGCTCGGGCTCGCAGCAGGCCATCGACCTGATTGGCCGCCTCTTGCTGGACGTGGGCGACGAGGCGCTGGTGGAAGACCCCGGCTACCCCGGCATCCGCGCCAGCCTGGGCGGCCACGGCGTGACCGTGCGGCCGGTGCCGGTGGACGCCGAAGGCCTGGTGATCGACCAGGCCGCCGCGCACTGGCCCGCCGCGCGGCTGGCGGTGGTGACGCCCACCTCGCAATTCCCCACCGGCGTGCGCATGAGCCTGAAACGCCGCCTGGCGCTGCTGGACTGGGCCAACGCACAACGCGCCTGGGTGGTGGAAGACGACTACGACGGCGAATTCCAGTACGGCACCCACCGCCTGCCCGCCCTGTGCAGCCTGCCACACGCCGAGCGCGTGCTGTACGTGGGCACGTTTTCCAAAACACTGCACCCCGGCTTGCGCCTGGGGTTTGTGGTGCTGCCGCATGCGCTGGCCGGCGCCTTTGCCATGGCCCGCGCCCTGTCGGACCGCCACGCGCCCGGCGACGCCCAGGAGGTACTGGCCCGCTTCATCACCGAAGGCCACCTGCTGCGCCACCTGCGCCGCATGCGCGAGCTGTACCCGCAGCGCCAGCGCGTGCTGATCGACGCCCTGGCCCAGGCCAGCGCAGGCCGGTTGCAATTGCAGCCCAGCGCGCAAGGCCTGCACCTGCTGCACGAATTGCCAGAGGGCCAGAACGACCAGGCCCTTCCCCTGCGCGCCCAGGCGGCGGGCATTTTGCTGGCGCCGCTGTCGCGCTACACCATCGCCTCCCCGCGCCGGGGCTGGCTGTTCGGCTACGCCGGCTACGACACGGCGGCGCTGCGTGCGGCGGCCGAAAAGCTGGGACAGTTGCTACACATCGGCATAGGGGACAGCCATCACTGACTGCGCCCCTGCCACACCACCCGGCATGCGGGTCCGCACCGGGCGGTTCAAGAAGTTGAGGTCATGAGAATCGG
>C687J26845_10001030_pt1 | contig 17683 bp, 42 predicted proteins | sample RifCSPlowO2_12_FD_26845 | JGI IMG/M metagenome (IMG submission 26845)
GAGTTGAAATTATTAAGTATGAAAATTGAGTCGGATAATCACAAAGAATTATATCAAAGAGTTACCTCATTAGAGGCAAATTATAGAAATATGAAAGAATGGATTATTAAAATTGACAATTGAATACTTTGGCTGACGCAACTGGACTTTCTTTTGCCGCAGCGGCTAATACTGATTACACCTTTGAGTTTAATATTATCTTTCGTTCTTCAACAGGGGCTTCGGGCATAGCATTTGCTGTGAATGGCCCTGCTGGATTTACCACAAGTGTTTTACAAAGGTTTATTCCAACATCATTAACGGCAATAACGAGTGGTTCGGCAAGAGCGTATAATTCGGGGGTTAATAGCGCTTCTATAGACACAGCTAATGTTGATACTTTTGCTCAAGTTAAAGGCATATTAAGAAATGGAGCTACTTCGGGAACATTTATTTTAAGATTTAGACCTGAAACCAATGGAGTTACAGCCACTGTAAAAGCGGGAAGTGTATTGGTTTATAGGCAGATTACAGCTGGTTCTGGTTCTATTATCGGAACAGACACCCAAGTTTTATACTTTGACGGAGCTAATAATCCAGCAGGAGATGCAGGAATGACTTATAATGACGCAACAGATACTTTGACTCTGGCAGGTAATCTTCAAGCGGAGGATTTGCTTATAGAGGATTCTAACGCTTCTCACTATTTAACAATAACAACTACTTCTGATTTAACCGCAACAAGGACTTTAACTTTAGTTCCAGGAGACGCAGACAGGACTATCACTCTAAGCGGTGATTTAACGGTAGAATCCGCTTCATTAGTTAATCAAGACCTTACCACAGATGCTTCTCCGCAATTCACTGCATTAAATATCGGACACGCTACTGACACTACCTTGGCCAGAAGTGGAGCTGGTGATTTAACTATTGAGGGTAATGCTATTTATCGTGCAGGTGGCACAGATGTGTCTTTAGCAGATGGAGGGACAGGAGCATCATTGTCTGATCCTGATGACGACCAGATTATGATGTGGGATGACTCGGCAGGAGCAGTTGTGTTTATGGACATAGGGACAGGACTTACTATAAATGCTACTCCTGTGTTAAGCGTGAATGCTACTTTAGATGATATTTACACCAATGGCAGGTCTATCGTAATGGACTTGGATAAAATTACTTTTGACGCCAATGATGTTTCTAACGACATATTTTTCTTTGATATAGATATTCCCACTGGCGGAGGAACAATAAATCCTTTTCTTTATGATGAGAATATCGTTTACGCTAACGGAAATACTTATACCAGCGTTGTTCATAATATAGATGTGAATCTTAATTTGTCGGGAGTAACTGGCCCGAATACCACAACTTCTACTTGGAGTTGGATAGATATGGATTTGACTTATACCGCAGGCGGGTCGGGAACAAACACATTGGCGTTTAATTTATTCGATGTGGATGTATCTGTAGGCGGTCCTGGCGGAGCAATTTTGAGCGGAAACTTTATCAATTTCAAAGTAGCAACCACTCCGCAATTCTCGGTATCCGCTGTCGGCAATGTCTACGCTTTGGGAACTTTGGAAATAGACGGAGCGGCACAGTTTGATGGAGCAGCGACATTTAATTCTACTGTTAGCGGAATATCAGGAAGGATGGTGTCTCGCCAGATACTGACGCAGGGAACGACAACTTATACCAGTCCGGCAGGCGTAACCAGAATTTTCGTCCAAATGATAGGAGCTGGCGGTGGAGGCGGTGGAGCAGATGCGAGTGCTGGAAATATATCTATTGGCGGAGGAGGCGGAGGCGGTTCTTATGCAGAAAAGATATTTACCGTTACGGCTTCCACTGGCTATACCGTAGCGATTGGAGCTGGCGGTGCTGGAGGAGTGGGAGCGAATGGGGGCAGTACGGGCGATAACACGACTTTCACAGTAGGAGGAACGACTGTTACCTGTGGTGGCGGAGTTGGCGGAGCTACTTTAGCTCTTGGAACTTCGGCTGTCCCTGTTTTAGGAGGAAATGGCGGAGCGGTATCAACCAATGGAGACCTAAACAGCAGAGGAAATGCAGGCGGATTCGGTCATAGGGTTTCGGGCACTATCGCAGTAACGGGATTTGGAGCTTCTGGGTATCAAGGACAGGGTGGAGGAAACTCAAGAGCGACTGTTGGCAATGGAACCGCTGGCACGGGTTATGGAGCAGGAGGAGGCGGAGCTTGGGCGGATAGCACTGTAGACAGGACTGGCGGAGCGGGGTCGGACGGAATAATTATAGTTTGGGAGTATTCAAGCTAATGAAAGAACAAAACGGAAATCACAAAGAATTATATCAAAGAGTTACCTCATTAGAGGCAAATTATAGAAATATGAAAGAATGGATTATTAAAATTGACAATCAGGTTAGCAATCATTTACCTACCAAGATAGAGGAAATGGAAAAAAGATTCAGTAAAAAAGTGGATAGTTTAAATAATCGTTTATTGGTCGGATTGGTTGTTCTGGTGATAACCCAGATTATTTTAAAGATATTTGTATAGCACATTTTATCGGAAGGAGGCGAGGGTCGTGTTATTAAATGTAGAGATTTTTTGCCCCGTTTGCGACAGGAAACTGATTAAGGTGGCTAACCACGAAGTGAGCAAAGCTCCAATTGTTAGATGCCTGTCCTGCAAACGGGAATACGAGGTGAAGGAGGTGTACGCCACCATAGAGCAAAAGAATTTTCAAGAAATCCCTCCACTTTTCCGTGACGACGGCCTCCTGTTTTAAAAGAAGGGAAGCCAGCGATCTAACCTGGCTTCCCCCCTTCCTACTGGGTAGTCGGAAACATCTCTTCCTGAAGGGGTTAGAGATGCGGGTAAGCTATCCAGTAGAGAGGGAAAGGTCGCATAGATTTTAAGAAAAATACATAGATTTATGTTTTTATTCAAAAAGAAAATTAGTGTACCAGAGGGGTTTAAAGGAGATTTAATACCTTCGCCAAAAGATGATAGGGATTACGCCTTATCAAGCGTTAGTCCTATCATTCAAAGATATCCCGAAGTTTGTCCCGCTCCATTTGATTCAACGATTAGCAATCAGGGGAACATTCCGTCTTGTGTCGGTCATTCTTTATCTGGCATTAAGCAGTATTTAGAACTTAAAGAAAAAATATCAAAAGATTTTGACGGGGATTGGCTTTATTATGAGTGTAAAAAGATTGACGGTTATCCTGACCTTAGGGGAACATATTTAAGAGTGGGATTGGAGGTATTAAGAAAAACAGGAGTTAAACCCATAGGAGAAACTGACCCAAGTCCATATAAAATAGAAACTTATGTCCGAAATGATGATGGCAGTTTTGAAGGCATTAAAAAAGCCATCTTCCTTTATGGTATGGTATTGGCTGGCTTTACGGGCAGTAATCCTGGTTGGCAAGGAGAGATAGTAAGAGCTCCTCAAACAGGAGAAACAACTTGGGGGCACGCAATTAGATTAGTGGCGTATGAGAAAAATTATCTTATAGGACAAAATAGCTGGGGAGAACAAGCTCATAACAAAGGGTGGTTTAAAATACCAAGCAGTTATTTGCCCTTTGAAAGCTGGGTAATAGTATTAGACAGGCCAACTACTTTGGCTCCACAACCGATTAAAACGGGTTGGGCGGCTGTGAATTATATTCAATTATTAAATGGAATTTGGAAAACAATCGCTAATCTAAATGTAAGAAGTGAAGCTGGGACGGGATATCCTATTTTGAAAACATTGATAAAGGGTAGTGTGGTTCAATTAACAAATAGCCCACGCAAGTCCAATAATGGATTTGTATGGGCAGAGATAATAATTTAAAGGTCGTTAAAAATAATGAAAATAGAAATTATGAAAACATATAGTTATTGGATTACATTTAAAAAGGGACTCGTGTCTTGGGTAGTTTTCTTTGTGGGTGCGGCAATTATGAGTTTGATGGGCGAGTATTCGCAATATATGGATATTACCTTAGGAGCTTTGCTGATAATGATTTTGAATTGGCTGAAGCATAAATATCAGGTAAAATTGTTATAGTGGAAAACTTCCTTGACAGAACTTTTTGATAAGTCAAAATAGATATAAACACCTGTCCATCGCTTAAACTAATGAGGCGTAGGGATAAGATTGATAGGCAGGTAGAAGAGAGGACTACGGCTCTTCAAATATTTCAACGCCTCCCATTCTCCGCCCAATCTTAAATGATAAAGCCAAGAGTATGGCGGGCGGGGAGTGGTTATTAAACTTATGAAATTAAAAACTTAAGAGGTGTTCTCGCTTCCGCAGTTTTACTGCCATTATCAATTATCAATTTGGTCGTCAGCGAACCGACTGCCTCTCCAATCGAATATCCAGAAACGGAACGGCTAATCCTTGTTCAGGGGAATAGCGTGAGGAATATATCGTCTTTGGACATCAAACGCCCCACGGAGGAGATTTCAAAGGGGAAATGGGTATCTAAAGAAGCTATTGAGAGTGCTGTCAGACAAGAATATCCCGAAAATCCTGACTACTTGCTTGCTGTCATAAATTGCGAGTCGGGTTTAGACAATACCAAAATAGGAAAAGCGGGCGAGGTAGGATTGTCTCAATTCAAAATCGGCACTTGGAATGCTTTTAACAGACAGAGAGGAACTGATTTAGATATTTATAATCCTTATCATCAAGTAGAGTTAATGGCTTGGAGTTTCCGTAACGGCTTGCAAAATCATTGGAGTTGTATAAAGTTAATATGAAAATCTTTTGCGCCGGTTGCGGCAGAAGTGTCAAAGGCCGAATAAAGTTTAGGAAATGTCAAAATTGCAGAATTTCCGAGTATAATTCACTAATCAAAAATAAAAAAATGTTTAAAAATCAAGAAGAAACTCCCGTAGAAGAACCAAAAGAAGATTTAGCCGAAGAAAAACCCGAGGCGGTAGAAGATACAGAAGAAGATTTAGCGGAATAATTACTTGGCTCACCCCTACGTATCCGCAGTTTTGTGGTAATGAGAACAACTCTTATCTGGTTTATAACCAAAAAGAGACACATCTTATCTATAAACCTTGTAGAATTGCGGAAAACGAGGGGTGGGCTAATTGTGCATAACTAATTTGACAGCTATTCTTGGATAAATTATTATTAAGTATATGAAACTTTGGATTAATAAATTTGTAAATAGCATTCCGACATTAGGGAAATTTTCCAAAGTTTCATTTCTAATGTCGGAATTTTGTTTATAAAAATATGGAAGATAAAATAAAAATACAAGACGAGAGCGGAGATAGAAAATACTTCTCTACAATTCCGCACTATATTGTTAATCACTCAAATGCTTATGAGCAATCTCTTTATTTAATAATGAAAAGATTTGCCGGAGAAAATAGAACTTGTTGGGCTTCTCTTAATACGCTTTCAAAAATGATGGGGGTTCATAAAACAACAACATCTAAGACAATAACAAAACTTTTAAAAAGAAAATGGATTAGAGAAATAGAACCCGTAAAAGTAAAAGGTGGAGAGGTTAGACAATTTGTAATAGTTGATTTATGGAGAAAAGCTATTGAGTTTTATGAAAAAAGCAAAGGTGGTGCTGAAATGACCAGTAATGTAAGTGGTGCTCAAATAGACGAAAGTGGTGCTGTGGTAGACGAAAGTGGTGCTCAAACCGACACAAAGAATATATATAAAGAAGATATATTAAGAAGAACATTAGCAACGCCAAGCGTTGCAGAAAGAAAAGACCAAGTTATATTTGATTTAATAGAATTATTTAAAATAGTAAATCCATCTTATGAGCAATTATTTAAAAACAAGACCCAGAGAGCTGCGATGGCTCGGCTTGTTGAAAAGCACGGGGCGGAAAAGGTAGAGCAAATGATTATGGTTTTAGAAAAGACGAATATAATGCCATTTTCGCCAAACATCCAAACGCCATTGCAATTAGAGAGTAAGTTGGGGCAGTTAATGGCATTTATCCAAAAAGAAAAGTTAAAAATTAACAAAAACAACACAATAGCGATATGAGAGAATACTACTTATTACACATAATAGGGCAAAAAGAACCAAGAGATTTGGGTTATGAACAGGGAATGAAATTAGCAATGATTTTAATAAGTCCAAATCAACCAAAATTTGTTTTAATTGATGATAGTGTAATCGCTGTTTCTTCTATAAGTGGCTTAGAAAAAATAAATGAATCATTTGAATATCCTTCCTATTTGAATCATTTAAAGAAAAAAGTGCCAGAATTAACCGAAAGTGAAAAAGAAACTTTGGAAAAATATACAGCTATGAAAAATCAATTATTAGGACAAAAAGAAATACCACAGCTAAATTAACTAACTCAAAAAGAAGTATAAGTATGAAAGCCGTAATTGGTAGATATTATAAGAAACTTAAAGACGCTGAAAAATATGCCGAAAGTATGCGTAAAATGTGGAAAGGTAGGATTGCTTTTTATGTATTTTGTTACGATAAAGGTTATTTGGTAATTTCTGAAAGTGCCGCAAGGGCTTGTTTTCCTGATTTAAAATTTAGCTTTAAGGATAGGAAGTATAACCAAGAGAAATAGTATGAAAGATAATTACACCGAAGATTTTATCAACAAGGTAATACAAGGCGACTGTTTAGAGGTTATGCCGAAAATTCCTGACAAGAGTATTGATATGATACTTTGCGATTTACCTTATGGGACGACTGCTTGTAAGTGGGACACAATTATTCCTTTTGAGCCATTATGGGAGCAATACAAGAGAATTATAAAAGACAACGGGGCGATAGTTCTGACTGCTTCGCAACCTTTTGCCAGTGCTTTAGTGATGAGTAATATCAAGATGTTTAAATATTGTTGGTATTGGGAAAAAGAAAGACTAACAAATATAGCCCAAGTTAAAAAACGAGCAGGGAAAACTGTTGAAGAATGTGTTGTATTTTACAAAAAACAGCCAGTTTTTAATCCACAAATGATAGAATATTTTGGGGATAAAAGAACTAATAAAGTAAAAAATGGGGTAATGGGTAAATTAATTGATAATAATACCAAAAAAGTAAAAGAATATAACGATACTGGCTTTAGATATCCAACCCAAGTATTAAAAATACAAAGAGATATATTAAAATCTAATCTCCATCCCACTCAAAAACCAGTAGTCCTATTTGAATATCTAATTAAAACATACACCAACGAAGGAGATTTAGTTTTAGATAATTGTGCGGGGAGTGGAACAACAGGATTGGCGGCAATAAATACTAAAAGAAATTTTATCTTAATAGAAAAAGAAGAAAAATACTGCAAAATCGCCAAAGAACGACTAAGACAAGAAGTATTATTATAATAATAGAAGAAGTAAAATAATGATTAAAGAAAAAGTAATAGAACTAAAAATCCGTAAGGGTCAGAAATGTTGGCTCTGTAAAAAAGAAATTAAAAAGAGCTGGTGCTACAATTTACATTGGTGGCACGATAAATGCAAAGAACGAGACACTATAAAGAATATGAGAAATTATCTTAAAAAACACAATGCCGAAGCGAAAAGAAAATAAATTAAAGGTGGGCGGTAAATACGAAGTAGAATGGTTAGATACTTTTTCTTTTAATGGTTGGTATGATGATAAAGAGTTGGAAGAAAAGACAGAAAAAATGAATTATTTACAAAAGTCGGTAGGGATTTTAGCAAAAGAGGACAAAAATTGGATAGTTCTTGCTACACACGAAAATCCGAATGAGAGTTTTTTACGATGGGGGCACCCAGATTGGATTCCCCGTGGGTGCATAAAAAGTATAAAGAAATTATGACCAAAGAAGAATATCAACAAGCCATAGAAGAATTAGAAATACAAAAAAGAATATGTGATTGGTATGATGATTTAGAAGAGATGCCAGAAGAAGAAAGGTCGCAGTTTGTAAGTTGTTTCGGGGAAAAATCATATTTTGAAGAAGAAAATTAAATGTTCGTATTGTTCTGATTATATTATGGGCCGTATTTATGAATTATTGGTGCGGTCATATAAGCTCAAAAAAGGAGAGAAGGTCTGGTTTAGAAAGTTGTTGGTGGATCAGGGTTGCTACTGGAGATATGAGAAAGTGGATAACTTCCTTGATAGGGCTTGACAGGGTTTGTGGGTATAATAGAATGGAATTGTCAGTATGGTTGCTGTGGAAAACTTAAAAGGTTAGTTCTTTGAAAACTGAATAGGAGAATGTTGAAAAACAAAGTTGAAGTAAACATATATGAAAAACTTAACAATAAGTGTTCGTTCTCATTTTTCAAAAGAGCAATTAGAAAACTTACTGGATACCGCCGGAAGGGGAGCAAGTTATTGGTGCAATAATAATTTAGAATATCCGAGTAAGGTTCAAAAGGTTTTATCTGGCGAAAGCGTATCAATAATGGATATTGAAAAAAATAAACATTATTGGTTGAATTTAAAAGCGGTTAAAAGGGGATTGACAACGATGGCTAAAAAAGAGTCAAAACATTTTGCGGATTTTATCTCGGAAGATTTCGACCAAACAACTGGAGATATTTTTTTGCAATGTTGTTTGTTCGGCAAAGTGATTTACGGATAATTAATTATTAATCTCTCCTATTCAGTTTTTAGAGAATTAAATCAATGGAAAATCCCAGTCAAAAAAGAAAAAGACAAATAAGAGATAAAGAGATATTAAAGCTATATCCCGATTTAACAATGAGAGAGATAGCGAGAAGATACAAGATTAGCGTGGAAAGAGTAAGGCAGATATTAGAAAAGTTAAAGGTCGTAAAACAATAGAATAAAAAAACAAAATGCACAACGAAATAGCTAACATTTTAACCGATATGTCCGAATTAGCAGAAGACGTAGAAAAGAATGCAATAAGCGATGAAGACATAACAGCGGCAGTTATAGGAATCGGTTTGAAGATTGATAAATTCAAAGTCGGTAAAAACGAAACAGAAGCAGAGAATTTAGAAAATAAAGAGTCGAATAAATAGTTGGTTGCTTTAGAAAAACTGGTGATTATTTGGGGGTGGGCAGCTAATCAGCAGTCCCTTCCCAAATTTAAAAAATGTATTCTGAAAAACGAAAAATAATTGACAAAACTTATAGAGAAAAATATCCCCAAAAAATAAAACAAAATATGTTATCTAAACACGAAAAAGCAATGTTCTCCTTAACAGAAAAAATCGCCTATGACAAAGGTAAAAAAGCGGGTTATGCACGGAAAGAAAGAGAATTAGAAAGAGAAACGGAAGATATGATTGAAAATATGTATCAACAGCATCAAGTCGAAGAAAAAATACAAAGCCCTAAAGATGAATCAAACTTCTATGAAGAATAAAAAAGAGAAAATTATAGAGATCTGCCGTTCTTTTTCGCAGAAGCTGAACACGGGGAATTACACTACTGCCGATTTCTTTGCTTCTTTCAAGCAGGAAGCGTTAGAAAGCGAAGCGGTGGAAGTATCGGAAAAACTGTTAAAATTCGCTCAAGACGAAGTGGAAAAATCGGTTAACAACTTTAAACTGGAAAATACTCCACTAAAAGAATTGACTCAAGAAGAAAAGCAAAGTGCCGAATGGCAAGGGCAAAATGATTCAAAAGAGAAAAATCAAGCCGAAAAAGAGTCGTGGAAAATATCTGAATTAGGAGCGGTTAATTTAGAAACATTATGACAATACCAGAAGTTTGTCCTAAATGCCAAAATAGGATAAAACATATACCGCAGGGAATTTCAAAGCGGACGGGCAAACCCTATAACGAATTTTGGGCTTGCGAAGTTAGAGATTGCGATTTTACTTGGCGGAAACCAAAGGAAGATAATGAAGCATTAACCGGGCTTAGAGAGATTTATAAGTTATTACAGGAAATCCAAAAAGAGCAAAGACAATTTTTCAGGATTTTTAAGGATATGCCTGATTCCTATGAAGAATAAAAAAGAAAAAACCATTAAAGAACAATGATAGAAACTACTTTGCTTAGAAAGCCCTTATTCGGTTCGGTATATGGTGTTCGTAATAAATATGTATTTCAAGCTTTAAATGATCCTCCATTAAAAGTAAGAACCCAGAATCACGGAGATATGATTATTGATCCCAAATGGGTAATGAATAATTGCGAGATCATAGAAACACCAGGGCTTTACCCAGATAATCCAATGAAAATGTATAAAATTTATCTTTTTCCTAAAAAGGATAAAGAGAAAGAGTTAGAGCGAATGTCTAAAGATGGAATATTTGGTTAATTGTTAAGAAATATGGCATTTAAAAAAGGTATTATCCCTTGGAGTTTTGGTAAAAAATTCTCTAAAGAATATAAGAAAAAGCTAAGTGATGCTCATAGAGAATATAGGCCAACAGACCAAAGAAGACGCAATAAAGTTTAATTTATGAAAAAATTTGAAGAACTAAAAACATATACAATTACTGTTCCACAAGATTACAACCACAAAACCTGTCTAAAGGATTTTAAGGAAAAGCACGACAAGGAGTTTTATTTTTATAATGAGGACATAACAGATGAAAACTTCAGCAAAGTTTCGGACAAACTAAAAGCAGGAGAAACATATCAAGTTAAGGCGTTTGGAATGACTAACAACACAACCCCAGAAAAATGTTTGGCTAAGATTAAGGAAGAAAATGGATTATTGGTAGGAGTTCAAGGATTATCTTTACTTTATGAGCAGAATAAAGATAAATTGCTTAAAGGTTATTGGAGTATATCTTTAGACGAGAAGAAACGGCTCTTCAAAGACGCCGGCGGTGACCGCAGGGTGCCGAGCGTGGGCGTCAGCATCGGTGGTGACTTCTACTTCGGCCTCGGCTACTTCGAGGATGACTGGAATGACTTCCTCGTTCTCCTGATATTTACAGAAACAGAAAGTAGCGACTTAACACCTTTGAAAACTAAACCCTCTGACTTAGAACTTACAAATAAGTTTTACCCGATAAACGTAGATATGGATTTTAGCATTAAGGGAAAAAAGAAAGCTATAATTAAGTTTAGTGTTGAAATTGAAGGATTGACCAAGGAAGAGCAAGAAAATATGATGGTTAAGCTAAAAGGTCATAAAAATAGTTAATTAAATAACCCAACAATTAACAGAGAATAAATGAGTATGAAATACAAAATAAGTGTTAGTAATTTAATTAGAGATAGGGGAGAGATGAGTGAAAGAGAGGCGATTAGGAACTTGTACGATATAACAAGGGCAATTTTATACTTTTTTGAAGTTGGTAATTTTGCGATAAGTGAAGAGTTGTATAAAAAGTTAGACAATGACGGAAAGCAATATTTTATAGGGGTGGAATAACCCCTTCCAAGGGGGAAGAAAAGAAAATGAAATACTTACTTGGTCGCAGAGCTTGCGAAGCGGTGTGTATCAGGAGTTGGAAAGACCCAACAATTAACAGAGAATAAATGAGTATGGGAAAAGAAAAGAAAATAACTATCGCTATCCCTGCCGAAAATGTCGAATATGTAGAAGCGGTAAGGATATACAATATCAAAGTCCCTCTGCGATTTTTCCGCAGCATTGTTCTTAAGGAAGTGAATAAACATATAGATTTATTATCAAAGCACTGTGAAAATAAAAAAGCTCAACACAAATGCTCTGCCTGTATTGTTTTGGGAGATTTAGCGGTAAAAATTGGTATAAAATAAAATGTTATAATTAAACCCATGCCAACAGGAGTTTATAAAAGAACAGAAGAAACGAAAAAGAAAATGGGAGTAGCCGCTAAGATACGAGGGAATCATCGTTCGGGAATTAGTCATTCTGAAAAATCTAAAAGAAAAATGAGCAAAAGCCATAGAGGCGAAACGAAAGTTAAGCAAAGCATTCAAGGGCAAAAACCATCCGAATTGGAGAGGCGGGATTACTCCTATACAAACAAAAATTAGAAATAGTATAGAATATAAAATTTGGATTGGAGCGGTTTTTGCTCATGATGGATATACTTGTCAAAAGATTGGAATAAAAGGAGGACATTTGGTCGCACATCATATTCAAAATTTTGCTCAATTCCCTGAACTTCGTTTTGCTATAGATAATGGTATTACACTATCAAAACAAGCTCATAATGAATTTCATAAAAGATATGGTAGGAAAAATAATAATAGAGAACAATTAGATGAATTTTTGGGAGATTTGAAAATAAAATTAACCCCCCAATAAAAATATGAAAAAACCAACAAATAATAAGATTAAACATAAAGAAATGGCTGGAGTAAATGGAGGAAGAGGAGAAATACAAATCAATGGAGTTAATTCAACCTATGAAGAAGCTGGCAGATTAAATTTATTAGTAGAAAGTTCCAAGAAACAAGTGAGGACAAGAAAATAACATTTGATTGGTTGGTTCTTTCCAGCAAGGAAAAAAGTTAGGCGAACAGGGGAGATATCTCTTCGCCCAGACCGCCCAAAGAGATACTTACTTGCTGGCGAGAGCCAATCAGACCCAAAAATTAACAAAGAATAAATGAGTTATGAAACACGATATATTAAATAACGAAGAGGCGGAAGATATGTAGTTCTTTGAAATCTGCGGGTCAAACGCTATAAAAAACAACAATGACCAAAAAACAAGCGTTGAATGTGCCTGATAAGGCATATAAGCACAAGCCGAAGTTTTCAATTTCGGTCTTGAAAGAGTTTGGAGATTTGTTTGCTTGGCTCAAGCAAATCAGTCGGTTCAATAAAGTTGAAGATTTCATTTACATTTCCGACTATAAAAAAGGAGAAATCCGATTAAAAATCTTCACAAAAGACCACAAATATCACATCTCTGCCAATTTGCCGAGAAAAGATAAAACGGGAGCGGATGGTGGCTATCTCAGTTGTATCGCTCAAACACGAAAGCCGAGAGCGGGTGAAGATTGGAACAGGGGCAATGATTTGGCGGATGGTTCTTACTCAAGAGAAACTTTTGAGGAGATTGCCCACGATATTATTGCCTATGAGTTGGTGAAAATTGTAAAACCAGTCAAGGCAGTAGAAGATAGAATTGTTAAAAGTTTGCCTGCTGTAGTCGGAGGCAAAGAAAAGAAAATTAAACAATAATTAACAAGCGATTTTACCCGCAGATTTTAGAGAATTAACAAAGAATAGAGGTAGCGTGTGCGAATCCGCTTCTCTCCCTTACAAGCCCCTCTCTAAAAGATAAAGAGAAGATATGTATAAAGAAATAGAAAAATGTCTATTTTGTGAAAGAGAATTTGAAAGTGATAGTGAACGATTTTATTGGCACATTAAAATTCACCAAGCGAAAATAGAAACAATTACCCAAGAAGAAATAGAAATAAAACCTAACCCTAAATAATTAAAAGAAGATATATGGAAGAAGAAATAATAAAATGTAAAGATTGTGGACAGCCAATGTTTGAAATTGGTGGGATTGGAAAAAATGAAGAGCTTGGAGAATATCGACAACAACCAAATAGTGAATATAAATTATGGCATCAAACTGGTATTAGAGAACAAATACTTTATCAATGTCCAGAAGACAAAACAATAGCAATAAATTAAATAATATGCCCACTGGGATTTATCAAAGTAAAAATAGAAAAGGTGGTGTAACTTGTCCGTGTTGTAAAAGATGGGAAACCTTAAAAGCACAATACAACTGGACTTGTCCGTGTTGTAAAAGAATAGAACCAGAAATTAAGCTAACTGCTGACCATATTATTCCATTATCCAAAGGAGGAAGCGATAATATTGAGAATATACAACCGCTTTGTAGAAATTGTAATTCTAAAAAATTAACTAAAATTATTAAGTATGACTAATTTTCCCACTAAGAAAACAAAGGAGAAGATAAAATACATTGATGAAATTTTAAATAGTTTTCCTTCTCAAATGAGTGAGAGACAAAAGACTTGGATAATCGGAAAGATGAATCAAATAGCTAATTTAGCCCACAATTCAGCATTAGAGAGCATAGAAGATGAGTTAGTAAAAGAAATAGTAATTGCCCATAAAGAAGGAACACCAACATCTCGGTTAACAAGTTTAGCAATGACGATTAAAAAACTAAAGGAATAATTATGAAAGAAACAACAATGAAAAAACCAATAAGTAAGGGGAGGAAGATGAATAAATGGTTTAACTTTAAAGAGGGTTTTGTAATTGTAGAGGAAGGTCTTTTTAACAAAAATGAGTTAATTACAATTCCAGTCAAAGTCTTTATGAACCAAGAAACAGGTGAGGTTAGAATGTTTGGTAAAAACAAAGTAGAAGAATTGGGATTAGAAAAAATGATTGAAATCTTAACCCTAAAAAAATAACTATGTCTAAATACAACAAGAAACAAAATTGTTCTATCTGCCAATTTGAAAGAGGAAAACATAGCTTTGAATGTAAGTATTATAAAGAAATAATCCCAAAAGAACGTGCAGAATCAGGAGAATCTATTGTTGATATCTTGAATGAGGGGCAGAGAGAGGAAATAGAAAAGAACAAATTAATTGCGAGGATTATAGAAAGGGAAATAGAAAAAGCTAAAAAAGAGGAAAGAGAAAGGATTATAGGGATTATAAAACCTTGTCTTAGATACTGCCAAAAACAAAATGGATTACCTTATTGTAAGAACTGCGGGCTTAGTGATGAAATCATTAACAAAATAAGATTATGACTAACTCCGAAGAAACATTAAATCAAAAGAAATCTTGGATTAGCTTTGTAGAGAATGAGAAGAAATATCCTGATAAGATAATAAATGGAGAGGACAACACCAAAGCATTAAAAGCGTCATTAACTTATTGGTCTGTAAAACGAGATATAGCCGAAAGTATGGTGGCTAATATCAAAGATAAGTTAGGAGAAAAATGAAAACATATATTGAAAAGATTAAATATATTTTTACTAAAACCAACTATCATAATACTTTTAAATTCTATATTTCAAGATTTGTTAAGTCTTTTAGGATATTATTCCCAAGATGTATAAAATCTATTCTTGCTTATGCCAATGGTCAACAGATAGATAAAATATACAATAGGAATGAATTTTATCAAAAGGTCGTAAAATAATTTAGAATAATAAAATGAATCAACAAATTAAGTTGGGGATAGGAGAGAGATTGATTTTAGTGGGTATTCTTTCGGAATACAAAGGACAGGCCGGGGGGATTTACCAAGTTTTTAAAATGATTGAAAAAGTCGAAATTGGCGAGAAAGAAATAAAAGAGATAGAATTAAAAAGCGTTCTCAACGAAAGAGGTAGGGTAAATACTAATTGGAATAAGAAGAAAGAAAAAGTAAAGACCATAGAATTAACCGATACCCAATACGAGTTGCTGAAGGGTATAATAAACGCAAAACAAGATTTTGAGATGAATAGATTTTTAGTATCTTTGTTTGAAAAATTAAATATAGTTTCAGAAGAAAGCGATGTTGTGAAAGAAGCGGGAAAAATAATAAAGAAATAAAATGGATAATGAAAAAAGTTTAAGTGTTTTTTACCCAGAGTTTTTGAACGAAGCAAGAGCGATTATAGTAGAAACAGTTGTTTCTTCTCGCACAGAGTTAATAAAAGGAAAATGGTTATTAGGGAAACTTATTATTGATAATCAGGTTAATTTTGACAGAGCAGAAATTTATGGCGAGAAATTGGTTAAGAAAATATCAAAGGATTTAAAAACATCAGAACGAAATTTGTATCATTGCTTGAAATTTTATAAAGAGAATGTTGCAGAAGATTTTGAAAACATTGCAAATTCGTTGCCAAAAAATGCAAGCTGGTTTCGCCTTACTCAAAAATCAAGCCCAGAAATAGAAGGACACCAGTGCGATTATCAACCAAAAGAATGCTGGCAATGTAAAGTATGCGACAAGAAAGTATTTAGTAATCCAAATGAGAACAAGGAGTGAACAAGCAAAAGCAAATAAAAGGAAAGGAAAGCAAGGAGAGCAACAAGTGGCAGATATTCTTACTGATGTTTTAGGAGTAAAAATTATGCGTGTACCAAATTCTGGAGCAATGCGTGGTATTTTTGATGGCGATTTAATGAAAAGAGAAAACAAGCCAACAATAATTGATAATACTATTTTAGAAGTAAAGAATACTCATAATTTGCCAATTAAGAAATGGTTAAAACAAGTACAATCAGAAATGCAAGATGCCAATGTAAAAGATTTTATTTTGTTTTTTAAGTATGAACATAAACTATACACCATAACCAAGATAGATTATTTTCAGAAGCTATTAAAAGAAGCACAGAATAACCTTGACAAAGAATAAGGATAAATTATTATGAGTTAATGGAATTGTTATACCCACAATTTAAAATTAAAAACAAAACAAGCGCTGATTAACCATCGGCACTTTTTCTTTTATGGAATTTAAAATCATTTCATTCCAAGAAGTAGAATACCAAATAACAGATGAAACAAATCAATATCAAGATATAAACAATGCTATGGATTTTAATTTTCTGATCCAGCAATTATCGCCACGCCAACAAGAGATAATCACATACCACCAAGAAGGATACAAAGCAAAAGAGATAGCCCCTAAACTAGGACTATCTCTTAATACTATTTACTACTATTCTAAACTTGCCAGAAAGAAATTAAGGAAGCTGATTTTCAAGCAATAACGCCCTATTTTCTCTATCCCAGTCATCTTGTATTTTGAACATTTCCGCTTCTGATGGTATATTTAAGAAAGAAACGACCACAAGATAAAGAATTAAGCCAATGATAATTTGATATAGTTTCATATCTTCTCGCCACCAATTCTTAATATCCGCCCATAGTTTAGCCCTTAATACCTTGCTTTTAGTGATAGGGTATTTCATATTATTTTAATTTTTAATTCCATATTCAGTTAATATCCGACCTTTTCTTTATACTCTAATAATAGCAAAAGCAAGAACCCTTGTCAATACCTTGCAAGGAAGTAACGTAGAGGTATAGTAATATCACTAACCTTGCAAAAACCCCGCAGAGAGGCAAATAGGGGCATAAAAGAAATTGCAATACTTTTCAAAATCCTGCCACTATACTAACTTTAGTATGAAATCCCTATAATTATATAATAGGGTTAAAATCATCTGATTTACTCTGACACTATGGCAACACAGCTTCAGACAAGAATATATAAAAGCAAACTTGATAAAATCCGCCAGAATAAAAAAGTAGTAATGAAAGATATTATTTTAAAAGCTGGCGGTTCTTTAGCTACCGCAAACAGACCAAAAACAATAACGAATAGCGTTGGCTGGGAAGAATTAAAGAATAAGTACGCAGATGACGAGAAGGCATTATTAACCCTTAATCAATTAGCAGATGAAGAGAACGACGATAAAGATAACCGCCTAAAATCCAGCATAGAGATATTAAAGTTAAATGATAGATACCCAAAACAGCAAAATGTTATTGTCGGACTATTCAATAAAATTGAAAGCATAGAAGAATAAGACGGTTATCGTGCAAGGCGATCTGTTAAAAGATTACGAACAATGAAGCGCAAAAAACCGCCCAAACAAGTATAAAGTATTAAGAGAAGAGAAAGATCAAGGACATAACTAATAAAATCCCGCCCATAGATATAAGAGATATAAGACAGAAAGAAGATAAGGTAAGTAAAGGTATTATTCCTATTAAAGTGTTTAATACTTCTAAGGTACTAAGTTTCTAGGCTTCTAGGCTTCTAGGGCGCTACTCCCCCGCACACACAACCAATAACACAAGTATAAAGACATTAGACACCATACAAGACCAATTAGAGC
>C687J26845_10001032_pt1 | contig 17673 bp, 18 predicted proteins | sample RifCSPlowO2_12_FD_26845 | JGI IMG/M metagenome (IMG submission 26845)
GCGTCAGGTAGCCACCGATGCGGCAACCTGACCTACACTTTCTCAATGCGAGCGGCTTGAAGAATTCTGCATCGAAATAATGACTCACCACACTAGGCGTAACCGGTAGCAGGGGCAATCCTTCAATCGCAAGACGGTTCGCGCCCCACATCGTACCACCTCGTTGGCGTTCCGGCTGGCCGGATACGCCCCGGATCAGCCTTGGCCAACGCCGCTTCCAGCGGCAGTTCCGCCGCCGCATTGCGCACCCAGGTCGAAAAACAGCAAGCGCTCCGTGGAGAGCAGGCTTTTGCGGGCGCTCCCGGGGCAGCGACCAATCATATTGTGGACTTTATAATTCTCCGATTATTACAAAGTAAACAGATAGATTTGCTCGTTTAAGGCTTGCGGATTCCCTGGCCTGCCGCCTCTTCCATTGCAACGCGGTCCAGCCGCTTTATGAAGTTCCGCTTCGCCTTGTGCCGGGTGCGCAGGGCGCTGAGCCAGGGAGCGAAGTCGGCGCTGCGCCCGGCGCTCGCCAGCAGGTCGCGGACGCGCTGGACAAGTTTCGTGGCCTCATCGTAAGCATGGTCATGGGTCCGGGCGACGACCGCGTCGATCTGCTCCTGATAGATGGCGATGGCGTCGGCCGCACTTTCCTTTTCCAGGGCCCGCGCGATTTCGAGCCACAGGTGTAGCGGGCAGCCGGTGGCACGGGCCTCTACAAGGGCTGCTTTGGGCGCGCCTTCCCAGAGGAAAATCTGGATGAGGACTGCGCTTTTCGGTTCGGCCCAGTCTCCGAGGCGACGCGGCTTGGCCGCCTGAACCTGGGCCGGGCGCAGTGCGGAGAGCGCTTTCTCGCGCCAGTCTTTCCAAGCTTTCGCCTTGTCGGCTGCCTGTTTGAGTTGCTGGTAGTCCCGCAAGCTGGGGTGCTTCGAGAATCGCGCCCAGCGTAGCGCGATCGCATCATCGTGGCGCTTGCGGCGGTGGTACTCGGCGACGAGAAAATCCTCCAGCGGGAAGTTCAAATCGTTGGGGAACGCCCTGCGCCCTTCCTCCGCCCACTTGAGTGCTTCGTCGTGGCGCCTGGCCTTCGACAGCGTTTGGGCGATTTCGACATAGGCATACGGTTGCGAGAGATCGCGCTGGAGCACCTCGACCATGGCGTCCACATCGCCGTCGATGCGCGCAAGCGTTTTCATGATTCCGGCGATCTCGTAGCGCCGGCCGGCATCGCCGGAGGCGCGAGCGCCGGGCTCCAATGCCGGGATGTTTTTCCACACGGCCGTGGCGAGCTTGCGATAGGCCGCGAGTCCCTCCTTGCCGAGCGCCGGCAGGTAGGGCTCCAGAGAGAAAAAGCCGAAGCTGTCCTCGGCCTGGAGATCGAACAGGCTGCGCGCCAAGTCGGCGGGCAGAAGCCCGCCCTTTTTGGCGGCGGCGAGGTGGACGGCGGCGATGTCCGAGAGGACACTGCCCAGCAGACCGTCGGAATCATCGCTGTGTTCGAGCGCTTTCACGCCGCGTTTCATGGCCTCGGCGGACAGTTGCGCGGCGGTCCGCGCGTCACCCTGTTTGAGGCATTCCTGCAGCAGTTCGGGGATCGGTGTCGCGCGCGCGGCGAAGCTGCGCATCTCGCCGTAATCCACGAAGCCAGAGACGGAAAACGCCTTGCGGATCGTTTCCTTGAGCGCGCCCGGGGCAGCGTGGCCCGTGCGCTGTGCGGAGAGCAGGAGTTGGCCGGCGAAATCATCGTCTTCTGACGCGCGTTCAACCAGAAGATCCACGAGCGTTTGCTTGTCGGCGGCGTCGAGGTACGCGCGGATGGTCTGAAGCTCGCTCGGCCCCCGATCGGCGTCGTCCTCTCCGCCTGCGAGCCAGGCGAGTCCGGTTGCAACCAGATGCTTGCAGAATTCGCCATCGCGTCCCAGCGGACAGGTGCAGTCCCAGCGCAGTTCCCTCCGGTCCAGCCAAAGCCGCACGGCATAGGGCCGGGTGCCTCTGACGCGCGCCGAAATTTCCTTCTCGCCGGCGCGCAGCCGGCTTACGGCGCTGTGACGGAAGTAGGCGAGTCCGCGCTCAAAGTACCGATCTCCGGCCAGTTCTTCGAGGGCCGATTCGGTGACAAGGTCGGCGAGGGCATGGCTTGCCATTGTTTTCCGTGGTTAAAGCCCGGGGTAATGCGCCAGCGCCAGCCGCAGGCATTCGGCTACCGTTCCGCGCAGCGCGTCGGGGGAGATGACTTCCACATCCGGGCCGTACTTGAGGATGTCCATCACCAGTTCACGTGGGTCGCGGTAGGGGATGCGAAGCTCGTAGCGGCCATCGGTCAGATATTGGCCGATCTGCTGGGGGTGCCAGCGCTCGTCGGCCACCCACTGCGCGCGCTCGCGGGAAAAGCGCAGCAAGGCGGTCTTGTTGGCCTTGCCGGAGAAAATGCCGTAGCTGCTGGCGAAGTACTCGTCGAGCTCTTTGTCCGGAATGGTGTCCGCCGCCTCTTCGATCTCACGTGCGCTGCGGACGCGGTCAACCGAAAAGGTCCGCAGGCCCCGTCTAAGATGGCAATAGCCGTCCACTGAAGAAGTTCGCGATCAGCGAGTGTGCTTGCGAACTTCTTTAGCCTACATCGACGCTATACATTGGGGCAACAAGTATCTCGGTGCGATCCGTATTGACGCGCGCCTATTGAGCTTCACAAGACTTCATGACAAGCCTCAATCCCTCAACCGATATTCGCGGTGCGGCTCTTCCACCGACCAGCGGAGCTTTTCCGCAATCCGGTTGCCGATGCCCGCGACCGATTGCAATTCCTCGGACCGGGCATTGACGATGGCCGCAACGCTGCCGAAACGCTCGAGCAGCCGGCGCGCCTTCGCGGGACCGATTCCCGGGAAACCCTGGAGGATGAAAAGCTGCCGCGCGCGTTTTCCGCGGGGGCGGTAGCCGTGCCGGGGCAGGGCGCCCGTGACAAACGTCCGGCCCTGGCGGGCCGCATACAGCATCGTGCGCACCGTTTCCCCCGGTGTGCGCGCACGCAGCAGCGGCACGCCGCAGAACAGCGACACCGTCACCAGCGCTCCCTGGATCGCCTCCCAGCGCATGCCGCATCCAGCGAAATCCTGCGCCGTACCTTCGAGAATCAACGCTGGCTGCAATTTCGTTTCAGACAGCTTCAGCGCTTGCTGGAATAACCGGCCGTCGATGATCGCCGCCACGAGATCCGTCAGGGTCTTGCGCTCAAACAGAAATCGCCCGTCCACCAGGTAATCGCCCAATTTCAGGCGCCTGACCGTCACCTGGAAATCAGGCGACTGCGCGAGCAGTTCCGCTACCGGACCGCGGGATTCGCGATCGTCGACGTGAATCGGAAATGTCCTGCTACGCCGTTGTTCATCGGGGAGTCCGGCGACCATGCTGTCCTAACGCCGAAGAAGGGGATCAGGTGGACAGGATGCGGATTCCCTTGGCCCCCGACAAACAGCAGCCTGTTGTGACCGCTAGGTCCAGCAGGCTGCTAGACCGATCAATCTTTGATCTGGGTCAAAGACTTCCGGCGGGATAGGGATAAGGATAAGAACGGTAAACCGGAAGGAGGAACTCATGAGTATGCTTACCGTGTTCGTCATGGTGGCCATGCTTGCCACCATTACTTCACTCGTGGCCGGGATTTCCTCGATGGCGCATGACGGTGAGGTCGGCCATCTGAGCAGCGCGGAGTGGATGGTCAGGCGTGTCGGGTTTCAGGCGGCAGCTTTCCTCCTGATCCTGATCTCGTTTCTCGACTGACGTCTCGAATTCGCCCCCTGCAAGGGGGACCGGAGACTCCGCTGGCGAGGCCCCGCTCGGAAGGAGAGGGGGGTCGTTTGCGATGACGGGATTCCGGGTTCCGGCCTGATCCGTTCGCTTCGCTTGCGTTGTTACCCTGAAGCCGAAGCTCGTGCGTTGTTCGCCTACTCGGCGAAGAACTCTTTGACCTTGTCCATCCACGACTTTGCGCGCGGATTATGCCGGCCGGCATCGTTGCGGTTGATGGCTTCGAGTTCCTGCAGCAACTCCTTCTGACGCGCAGTGAGGTTGACCGGCGTCTCGACCACCACGTGGCATAGGAGATCGCCGTGCGCGCTCGAGCGCACGCCTTTGATGCCCTTGCCGCGCAAACGGAAAACCTTGCCGGTCTGGCTTTCCGGCGGAATCCTGATCTTGGCGTAGCCGTCGAGCGTCGGAATCTCGATCTCGCCGCCGAGCGCCGCCGTGGTGAAGCTCACCGGCATCTCGCAGTGCAGATCGTTGTGATCGCGCTGAAATACGGTATGCGGCTTGATGTGGATCACCACATAAAGATCGCCGGCCGGACCGCCGTTGACGCCCGCCTCGCCTTCGCCCGAGAGCCGGATGCGATCGCCCTCGTCCACGCCTGCGGGAATCTTCACCGACAGCGTCTTGTGCTGCTTGATGCGCCCCGTGCCGCCGCAGTTGGAGCAGGGGGTGGGAATGATCTTGCCGGTGCCGTGGCAGCGGGGACAGGTCTGCTGGATCGAGAAAAAGCCCTGTTGCATGCGGACCTGGCCGTGGCCGCCGCAGGTCGGGCAGGTGGCGGCCTGCGTGCCGGGTTTGGCGCCGCTGCCGTGGCAGGTTGCGCATGCCTCCATTGCGGGTATGCGGATGCGGGTTTCAGTGCCGCGTGCCGCGTCTTCGAGAGCGACCTCGAGGTTGTATCTGAGATCGGCGCCGCGATAGACGTTGGAACGCGTGCGGCCGGCGCCGAAGATGTCGCCGAAGATGTCGCCGAAGGCATCGGCGAAGTTGCCGAAGCCGGCGCCCGCGCCAGCCGCGGCCGATGCGTCGACGCCGGCGTGGCCGTACTGGTCATAGGCCGCGCGCTTCTGGGCGTCCGACAGGATCTCGTAAGCTTCCTTCGCTTCCTTGAACTGCCCCTCGGACTTGGGATTGTCCGGGTTTCGGTCCGGATGGTGCTTCATCGCGAGCTTGCGGTACGCTTTCTTGATCTCCTCTTCCGAGGCGTCCCGGTTCACTCCGAGCACTTCGTAGTAGTCTTTTTTGGCCATGATTCAGGATTGAGGATACAGGATTGTGGATTGAGTAAACGACAAAAAGGATCGAGAGAAGGGCTTACGCCTTCCCCTCAATCCTCGATCCTCATTCCTCGATCCTACTTCTTGTCCTTGACCTCTTCGTACTCCGCATCGACGACGTTGCCGTCTTCCTTCTTGCCGCTGTACGCTGCCTTGCCTTCGCCGCCGGCCTGGGCCTGCTGCGCCTGCTGTTCCTTGTACATCTGCTCGGCGAGTTTGTGCGCGGCCTGGGCGAGCGCCTCGGTCTTGGCCTCGATCTGGGCTTTGTCGTCGCTCTTGAGCGCGTCCTCGGCTTCCTTCAACGCGGCCTCGATCTTCGCTTTTTCGTCGGCGCCGACCTTGTCGCCGTGTTCCTTGAGCGTCTTCTTCACGGTGTGCACCATGTGGTCGCACTGGTTGCGCGCTTCGACGAGTTCGCGCGCCTTGTGGTCTTCCTCAGCGTGCGCCTCGGCGTCGCTCACCATGCGCTTGATTTCCGCTTCGGTGAGACCGCTCGAAGCCTGGATCTTGATCTTGTTTTCCTTGCCGGTCGCCTTGTCTTTCGCGGAGACGTGCAGGATGCCGTTGGCGTCGATGTCAAAGGTGACTTCGATCTGCGGCATGCCGCGCGGCGCGGGCGGGATGTCGGTCAGGTTGAACTGGCCGAGCGACTTGTTGTCGCGCGCCATCTCGCGCTCGCCCTGCAGCACGTGAATGGTGACCGCGGTCTGACTGTCCTCGGCGGTCGAGAATACCTGATTCGCCTTGGTCGGGATCGTGGTGTTCTTCTGGATGAGTTTGGTCAGCACGCCGCCCAGGGTCTCGATGCCGAGCGACAACGGCGTCACGTCGAGCAGCAGCACGTCCTTGACGTCGCCCTTGAGCACGCCGGCCTGCACCGCGGCGCCGACCGCCACCGCCTCGTCGGGATTGACGTCCTTGCGCGGCTCCTTGCCGAAGATCTCCTTGACCTTTTCCTGCACTTTCGGCATGCGCGTCTGGCCGCCGACGAGGATCACGTCTTCGATGTCGGAAATCTTGATGCCGGAGTCCTTGATCGCGATGCGGCACGGCTCGATGGTTTTCTCGATCAGTTCCTCGACCAGACTCTCGAACTTGGCGCGCGTGATCTTGATCGCCAGATGCTTCGGCCCGGACGGGTCGGCCGTGATATATGGCAGATTCACTTCGGTCTGCTGCGAGCTGGAGAGTTCGATCTTGGCTTTCTCCGCCGCGTCCTTGAGCCGCTGCAGCGCGAGCATGTCCTTCCGCAGATCGAGGCCGGATTCTTTCTTGAACTCGTCGCACAGGTAATCCATCAGCCGCTGGTCGAAGTCTTCGCCGCCGAGGAAGGTATCGCCGTTGGTGGAGAGCACCTCGAACTGATGCTCGCCCTCGACTTCCGCGATCTCGATGATGGAAATGTCGAACGTGCCGCCGCCCAGGTCATAGACCGCGATTTTGCGATCGCCTTTTTTCTTGTCCAGGCCGAACGCGAGCGCGGCCGCGGTCGGCTCGTTGATGATGCGTTTCACTTCAAGGCCCGCAATGCGGCCGGCGTCCTTGGTTGCCTGGCGCTGCGAGTCGTTGAAGTAGGCGGGCACCGTGATCACCGCTTCCGTGACGGGTTCGCCGAGGTAATCCTCAGCCGTCTTCTTCATCTTGATCAGCACCTGCGCCGAGATTTCGGGCGGCGCGATCTTCTTGCCGCGCACCTCGACCCAGGCGTCGCCGTTGTCGGCCTTGACGATCCTGTATGGCATCAGATCGATGTCCTTGTGCACTTCCTTTTCCTCGAAACGGCGGCCGATCAGGCGCTTCACCGCGTAGAGGGTGTTCTTCGGGTTGGTCACCGCCTGACGCTTGGCCGGCGCGCCGGTGAGGATCTCGCCGTCGTCCATATAGGCGACAATCGAGGGCGTGGTGCGCGCGCCTTCGGAGTTTTCGATCACTTTCGGCTGGCCGTTTTCCATCACGGCCACGCACGAATTGGTCGTCCCCAGGTCAATACCGATAATTTTTCCCATGGTTCTACCTCTTGAGTTGTCCTCAAAATTCGTCACTAGCTTTGATATGGGGGTAACGCCTCAGCTTTCAACAGTTAGGAGCCCCTGGCCCTGGCTACGGTGACCAGGGCGGGCCGGATCACCCGCTCGTGCAGCAGATAGCCCTTCTGCAACACCTGCATCACGGTATTGGGTTCGGCGTCAGACTCGACCGTGCTGATCGCCTGATGCCGGTGGGGGTCGAACTTCTGTCCGGCGGGATTGATCTCGGCAAGGTTGAACTTGTCGAATACCGATTTGAGCTGCTTGAGCGTGAGTTCCACGCCGCTCTTCATGCTGTCGGCCGCGGCGTTGTCGATGGCCAGCGCCGCTTCCAGGCTGTCCTTGACTGCCAGCAGCTCCGAAGCGAAATTCTCGACGGCGAACTTGTGGGCGTTGGCGATCTCGGCCTGGGTGCGCTTGCGGATGTTGTCGGCCTCGGCCTTGGCGCGCAGCCAGGCATCATGATGCTCCTGCGCGGCGAGTTCGGCTTTCTTCAGCAGATCCTCGAGGCTGGGCATGACCTCCAGCGCCGGCTGTGTTGGCTCTGCGGTGGCGGTGGCCGGTTCCTGCTGCTGTTCGGGTTTGCTTTCGGCTGCGGTAGTGAGTTCGGGGATGTCCTGCATTCAAGTTCTCCAATCAACTTTGGGAACATTGGGGCATATGAGGTGTTTTCAAGAGAACCGCTCTGTTTATATAAGTCCCTGCTTTCCCTGGACAATTCACGAGATCGCGCCTAGCATCAACGGGACGATCAATGCGTGATTCCGTTCCAGCGCGGACAAGGTGCCAGTGACTGCCGCAATCGAGACCGTCGATCTCACCGGCGAACCGCCGAGCCGGGTGCAGAGCGCTGCGTTTTATGCGGTCAAGGACTTGCGACGCGGTGACAAGGTGGTGTTGGTCACCGCGCAGGAGCCCACGTTGCTGATGCAAAGCCTCGATCTGCAACTGCGTCACAATCTCGCCTGGACCATGGTCGAGGCGGATGGAAAATGGCGCATCGAGGTGTCGCACCGGGCCGACGCCGGCCCACGCGACGTACTCGAGCTGCTCGAGCGCGACCACAAGCGGCTCGACCGGTTGTTCACCCAGGCGCTGCAGCTTCTAAATCGCAATGAAGCGGCCGGCGCCGCGCCATTGCTGCGCGAATTCGCCGCCGCCCTCAAGCGGCACATGGCGGTCGAAGACGACGTGCTGGCGCCGATATTCGCGACAGCCACAGGAGCGGCAGGCGATGACCCGCTGTCGATCATGCTGCGCGAGCACGCCGACATCAGGCAGCAGCTCGCCGTGATCGCGGAGTGTCTTGCGGGAGATGCGCCGGAAACGGGCGAGATCGGCGCATTTTGCGCGATCCTCGCCGGCACCCTCGCCAAGCACGAGCACCGCGAAGAAAACAACCTGTTCCCGCGGTGGCGGGCGGTGTGGGCGCGGAGAACGGATGCGGAACGTTCGCAGATGATGGCGCGGGTGGAAGCGGCATTGAGACCCGGTGATGAATGATGAGTGCAGAGTGCAGAGTGCAGAGTGAATAGACCGAAGCCGCGTCTCACTTTGCATTCATCACTTTGCACTGATCACTAGCTTTTCGCGCCCATCGCCATCGCCCGCAGCCGTGAATTGTCCAGCTCTTCGGTGGAAGGCTCGACGGTCCAACCGAGGAGGTGCGTGAGCACGATATCGGTCAGCGCCTGCATCCACTCGTTGCGCTCGTTGAGGCAGGGGATGAAGTTGAATTCGCGCCCGCCCGCCTGGATGAAGGTGGTCTTGCCTTCGATCGCGATTTCCTCGAGCGTTTCCAGGCAATCGCTCACAAAACCCGGGCAGATCACGTCGACGCGGGCGACTTTCTGCTTGCCGAGCCGGGTGAGAACTTCAGCGGTATAAGGCTTGAGCCATTCGGCGCGCCCGAAGCGTGACTGGAACGTGATTTCATACTGCCCGGGCTTCAGCGCCAGCGCTTCGGCGAGCAGCCGCCCGGTTTTCTGGCACTCGCAGTGGTAGGGATCGCCTTTGTCGAGAGTTACGCGCGGAACCCCGTGGAAGCTCATGACCAGCCGGTCGGGCCGTCCGCTCTTCATCCAGTAGTCGCGCACGTTCTGCGCCAGGGCATTGATGTAACCGGCATGGTCGTGGAAATGGCGCACGGTTCGCACGGCCGGCATATTGCGCATGCACGACAGGCTGTCGAACGCCGCCACGAGTGCGGTTCCGGTGGCGCTCGCCGAGTACTGCGGATAGAGCGGCACGAGCAGGAGGCGGTCGCAATTTTGCGCCTTGAGTTCCCGCAGCTTGTCGGCGATCGACGGCTTGCCGTAGCGCATCGCGTAATCGATCACCAGCGGGTATTTGATGCGCTCGCCGAGATAGCCGCGCAACAGCGTCGCCTGGCGCTCGGTGTGCGCCTTCAGCGGCGAGCCGTCGCTCAGCCACACCTGGGCGTAGCGTGCGGCCGACTGCTTGGGGCGCGTCCTGAGCACATAAAAGTGCAGGATCAGCCACCACAGCGGGCGCGGGATTTCCACAACATGCGGGTCGGACAGGAATTCCCGCAGATAGGCGCGCACCGCGTCCGGCGTCGGCGCCTCCGGCGAGCCGAGGTTGATCAGCAGGATGCCGATCCGGGTCGGAGTGCCGTGGGTGTACGGCGGTTCGGGCGCGAAAGAGGTCATGAGAAGCGTGAAACGTGAAATGTGAAATGTGAAACGTATTCCAAGGGGCCTTGCAGCCGGGGTTCGTAACGTTTCACGTTTCCCGTTTCACTTTTCACTCAACGTTGTGTGAGCGCGCTGGAGAGCAGCTTGGCGGTGATGTCGACGATGGGAATCACGCGCTCGTAGGCCATGCGTGTCGGGCCGATGACGCCGACCGTGCCCACGATCTGGCCGTCGACCTCATAGGGCGCAGTGACGACGCTGCATTCGTCGAGCGGCACGAGCCCCGACTCGCCGCCGATGAAGATCTGCACCCCGTGCGCGCGGCTGCTGATGTCGAGCAATTGCAGCAGCCCGGTCTTGCGCTCGAACAGGTCGAAAAGTTTGCGCAGGCTCGCCATGTTCGACGACAGGTCCTGGATGTCGAGCAGATTGCTTTCACCCGAGATCACGACCTCCTCCGCCGATTCGCTCGCCGCCTGGCTGCCGGCTTCGAGCGCCGCGTTCATGAGCTGCGTCATGTCTTCGCGCAGGCGCTTCAGTTCGTCCTGGATGCGCTTCCTGGCCTCGTCGAAGGTGAGTCCGGCATAGTGCTGGTTGAGAATGTTCGCAGCCTCGGTGAGTTCCGACGGCGTATACGGCTTGCCGGTGAAGATGATGCGGTTCTGCACGTCGCCCTCGGGCGTCACCAGGATCAGCAGGATGCGCTTGTCGGAGAGCCGAAGAAATTCGATGTGCCGAAAGCCGCTGCTCCGGCGCGGCGTCATCACCACGCCGGCGAAGCGTGTGAGGTCCGACAGGATGTGCGATGCGGAGGTGACCAGCCTCTGGGTGTTCTCCGAATGCAGCTGCCCCTCGAGCTGATTGATCTGGACTATGTCGAGCGGTTTGATGGTAAGCAGCGTATCGACGAAGAAGCGGTAACCGCGCGCGGTCGGCACGCGCCCGGCCGAGGTATGAGGGCTGGCAATGAAACCCATCTCTTCCAGGTCCGCCATCACGTTGCGGATGCTGGCAGGGGAGAGATCGAGGCCGGAATACCTGGACAGCGCGCGCGAGCCCACCGGCTGGCCCTCCACGATGTAGCGCTCTACCAGCGTCTTGAGTAGGATTTGCGCGCGTTCGCTTAACATCGGCGTGTCGTTCGACATGAACCTATTCTACACAAAACCGGTGAACGGTGAACGGTGAACCGTGAACGGGAGTAACCGCTTGAGCCGCTTGCCGTTTACGGCTTACCGCTCACCAAAAAATTATGGTTTAATTCGGCCATGAAAACCTCGTTCAAGACCGTCGCGCTGATCGGCAAATACAAGAGCCCGGAGATCGCCGAGCCGCTGCTGAAGCTCGCCCGCTTCCTCGAGGAGCGCCACGTCAAGGTGCTGCTCGACCGGCTCACCGCTTCGCACATCGGCGGCTGCCCGTATCCGGTGCTGCGGCTCGAGGACCTCGGCCAGCAGGCCGATCTCGCCATCGTGATCGGCGGCGACGGCACCATGCTCAACATCGCGCGCACCTTCGCGCCGTACAACGTCGCGCTGGTCGGCATCAACCAGGGGCGGCTGGGGTTTCTCACCGACATCTCGATCGACACCATGTTCGAGACCATCGGCGCCATCCTCGACGGCAAATTCGTCGCCGAGGACCGCATGCTGCTCGCTTCGGAAATCTTCAGCGGGGGTGAGCGAGTGTTCGAGGTGCTCGCCTTCAACGACGTCGTGATCAGCAAGGGCATCAAGGGCAGCATGATGGAGTTCGAGCTGCGCATCGACGGCCAGTTCATCTACAGCCAGCGTTCAGACGGGCTGATCGTCGCAACGCCGACGGGTTCCACAGCCTATGCGCTGTCCTCAGGCGGACCGATCGTGCATCCCTCGCTTAATTTGATGACGCTGGTGCCGGTATGTCCGCACACGCTGTCGAACCGCCCGATCGTGATCAGCAGCGATTGCACGATAGAAATCATCGTGCACGGCGCCGACGACCCGCACGCCCACTTCGACAGCCATTCGCACTTCGATCTGCGGGAGGGCGACCGCATCGTGGTGCGCCGCTACCCGCACGCCATCAGCCTGCTGCACCCGCTCGGACACAGCTACTACGGCATGCTGCGCGAGAAGCTCAACTGGAACCGGGAATGAGGTAAGGAGGAAGGCGGAAGGCGGAAGGATGAAGAAAATCGCCGCAGCCTTCACTTGGGATGTTCATCCTTGATCCTTGATCCTTGATTTTATGTTGCGTAGCCTGAGCATTCGCGACTTCGTCATCGTCGACCGGATGGATCTCGAGTTCGCGTCCGGTTTTACGGTGCTGACCGGCGAAACGGGCGCCGGCAAATCCATACTGATCGACGCACTGGCCCTGGTGCTGGGTGAGCGCGGAGATGCGCTGGTGGTGAGACAAGGGGCGGAGCGCGCCGAGATCAGCGCCGAATTCGACATCGGCGCGATAAAAGAACTCGCGCGGTGGCTGGACGCAAACGAACTGGCCGATGACGAGGGCATGTGCCTGATGCGGCGCGTGATCGACGGCTCGGGACGCTCGCGCGGGTTCATCAATGGCCGCGCCGCGACGCTTGCCCAAATGCGCGAAGCGGGCGGGTACCTGGTCGATATCCATGGCCAGCATGAGCATCAGTCGCTGCTGCGTGCCGGCGCGCAGCGCGAACTGCTGGACGCTTACGGCGTGCTCGCGGAGCAGGCCGGCCGGGTGGCGGAGATCTATCGCGATTGGCAGCGGCGGCACGAACATCGCATTGCTGTTGAGACCAACGCCGCGGCCTTAGCCGCCGAGCGCGAACAGCTCGGATGGCAGGTGCGCGAGATCGAAGGGTTGCATTTTACCGCCGACGAATGGCAGGCGCTGATCGCCGAACACGCCCGGCTCGCGCACGCGGCGAGCCTGATCGAAGCGGCGCAGTACGGTCTGGAGGTGCTGTCGGAGGGCGAAGGTTCGAGCCTGTCGCAGATCAACGGCGTGATCGCGCGGCTCAACAATCTGCTGGGGTACGACGCGGGTCTCAAGGAAATCCTCGACGTGCTGGAACCGGCGCAGATCCAGTTTCAGGAGGCGGTCTATGCGCTGCGTCACTACGGCGAGCGGCTCGACGTCGATCCGCGGCGGCTCCGCGAAGTCGAGCAGCGGCTCGACGCCGTCCATTCCGCCGCGCGCAAGTACCGCGTGTCGCCCGAGCAAATGCCGGAAACGCTGGAGAAAGCCAAGGCGCGTCTGGCGGAGCTCGGCAGCAGTGGCGACCCCGACGCATTGCACAAGCTGGAGGAAGAAGCGCACGCTGCGTGCATGAGTGAGGCGAAGAAGCTCTCCGCCGGGCGGAAAAAAGCGGCGAAGAAGCTTGCGCAGCAGGTGACCGAGGCGATGCAGAAGCTCGCCATGGCGGGCGGCACATTCGAGATTGCGTCGCATAGCGCGGAGGAGCCGACCTCGCAGGGACTGGAACAGGTCGAATTTCTGGTATCAGTGCACAAGGGCATGGCGCCGCAGCCGCTCGCGAAAGTCGCTTCCGGCGGCGAGCTTTCGCGCCTGAGCCTCGCGATTCAGACCGTCACCAGCCAGGTGGCGCAGGTGCCGACGCTCATCTTCGACGAGGTCGACGCCGGCATCGGCGGGCGCGTCGCGGAAATCGTCGGAAAAATGCTGAAGCAGCTCGGCCACAAACACCAGGTGATGTGCATCACCCATCTGCCGCAGGTCGCGGCCTCAGCCGATCATCAGTGGCAGGTGACCAAGAGCACGGCGAACGGCAAGGTGCTGAGCAAGGTCACCGTGCTCGATCGTGAGCAGCGGGTGGAAGAAATCGCGCGCATGCTGGGCGGCGTGAAGATCACCGAAACCACGCGCAAGCACGCCGCGGAAATGCTGGGAGTTAAGAGCTAAAAGCTGAAACGCAAAGACGCAAAGGAACGCAAAGATAAAACAGAATTATTGAGCATTACGTATCCGCGTGACATTCATCCACACCACCCCGCCTCCTGGGGAGGCACCCCTCCTCCTCAGAGGAGGGGAGAAGTTTTTCCCCTCCTTTCCAAGGAGGGGTGGACGCGAAGCGGACGGGGNGGTTGAAGCGCACCGGTTGGCCGATCTTGCGGAAGCGCTTAGTGTATTTATCGAAGCTTATGACAACGTGCACTATTCGATGCCAACACTTGGGCCGCGTGAGATGCTGCGGTTTTTGATGGAGCAAAACGACCTGAATCAATCTGACCTGCCTGAATTAGGCAGCCAGGGCGTGGTGTCCGAGATCCTGTCCGGGAAGCGTAGCCTCAACGTCAGACAGATTTCAAGTTTGGCGAAGCGCTTCAACGTGTCGCCGGGCGTGTTCTTGGAAAGCTGAAAGCTGGAACGCGAAGGATTCTTTTCAACATCCCTTGAGGGGTACGCAAAGAACACGAAGGGACGCGAAGGAAAAGCAGAATTAGGCGTTTTCACTTTGGCGGCTCGGGAGGAAACTTGGTCGTGTTGCCGTCCTTATCAACGTAGTACGGGCGGTAGGCGCCATTGACGTCAATCCAGTAGTACTTCGAGAAGTTCTTGGGTCCGTTGTTGCAGAGCTTGGCGATCATGAGGTCTAGCTGATCGCGTTTCTCAAACACTTCACTCGACTCGTTCTTCATGCACGCGCTGGGCACCGAGTGGCATGCAATTCGATGCGCAATCTCGCCACACTGTCGCTCCGTCGGTGTTCCTTGGCCGTTTGCAGGGGGAGATGACACGACGACCGCGAAGAATAGCAGCGAGATACGGACGAGCGATAGTCTCGCAACTTCACTTTGGAGCACTGCCATTTCTTTCTCCTTGATGTGGTGCGCGCGCCTAACGTCATGCTGTGGGGTGGGCCCGCACGGCGATGAAAAATGGTACGACGCTTTCGGCCCGTCCGTACCAGCTAAAGTTAGTTGTCACCGATTCCCAGGTTAATGAATGGTAGCCAGCCCAACCACCGATAAAGCGTAAGTTCTAGATCGTAGCGCAACCGGCCGAGAGGTTTGCGGGGGTTGTGGCGCACGTAAATGACACGATCCGCTCCGCGTGTCGGGCATATGCGGTAGCACTTGAACAACCAGAATATGTAATTTGACGTCACTCGGCCAACTGCCTTGAATCTTCGCGTTGAGTGTGGCGGAAGAATCCGTTCGTCGTTCTGGATCTGAAGTTGTCCGGTCTCACGGTTGCGGTGCTTGTTGTAACCAGAGCAATAAACGTGTGGCTCAAGAGACGTTGGGGATTTCCCGAGGTTTACGGCTTCAAACTCAAATTCCACTTCAATGGTCTCATTGCCCTTTGTGTCAAACGAATGCCCGATGGTGCGTACGGTAATTCGGATCCGCTCTAGCCATTTTTCGACCCAGAACCAAATGCCGCCCGCTCCGCCTAGCAGGTAAAGCACCTTGAGCGGGTCGTTGACGAAGTAATTGATGATTGCATCCACTTGGTGCTACTTGCGACAACTATTGATCTTTACGTAACCTTGTGACAGAGCCGGGAAAATCCCCCGCTCGCGGCTATGTCGCTCGCCGCCCCCTTTGTCAAAGGGGGCAGGCACAAGACGAAAGCAAGTGCCGGGGGATTTAAACGTCACGAGGTATAGTAATGCTCAATAACGTGGAGCCAACCGGCGCGCGCACCCACGGCGCCTCGCAAGGCAAAACGGCTCGCGCGCGTCCGGGTTGGGCGCCAAGTTAGCGGTCAATGTGCGACCCTTGGTGTAATGGGATATTTCGCAGCGAGCTGCTTGAGGATTGCGTTAACGAAAGCGGCTGCAGTTGAGATGCCCTTCTGGAGGAATCGAGGAGTCGGAATCAGACAATTATCCTCAATGAGCAGCCCGACGTTTTCATCCACGCATCGTTGAAGTGCTGCTCGGCGATCCTGGCGCTGGTCTCTGAGCGATCCATTTGCGTGCGCTAATATATTTCGGACGAGCTGGAGCTGATGAAGAAACTCAACGACATCGGCCGGTGTGCTCAAGGGTTCTTTCATGAGCGTTTCAAGGTACAGCGAGAGACGTTTGAACGAATTTGGTTCTCGCAAATCCTGTATCGTGAGCTGGGCCGACTCTTTCTTCCGCACGTAACCAGCGACGTCTGATATCGCGGATTCCAATTCCGCATAAAGCACAAGGACAAACGACCCGTAGAAGCTCGAGGGAATGCGATTTTCGATTTCGGCCGTGACGTGCTCAACCTCGATCTCGATGTCCTCCCGAGACAACCTGGACGCATCCCGTTTCATTTGTGCGTCGAATCGAACAAATGTCTGTTTCTGGATATGAGGCACAAATTCCAGAAGTCGCTCAAGGTACCGCTCAACCGCTCCAAACCGAATAGCGATATAAAAGGCGGGAAAGTCGTCGTCCTCGAACAATCGATCAAAGTAATCGTCGATCATGTTCTACTGAGCGCTAACGTGAAGTAGTTAGGGAATAAGCTGGTTTGTAAACCGGCATTATGGGCGTGACGTTGTCATTCCTCAAGGCAATCAAGGCGCTGTCGCTGAAAGCTGCATAAAAATTCATGAGTTGCGCCAGAAGGCTCCGCTGGAACAAAACATCACGCCCCCGTTTGAGTAATACGGAAGCCTATATCTGGAAAACTTTGCGTCCTCGGCGTCTTTTGCCTCTTTGCGTTTCAGCTTTTGGCCTTATAGGGGCAATTGGGCTTGGTGCAGTCGGCGTAGATGTGCAGCGAGTGGTCGTGGATCTTGAAGCCGCGCTCTTCCGCGACCTTGATCTGCCGCTGTTCGATCGCGGAATCGTAGAACTCCTCGACATGGCCGCACTGGATGCACACCAGATGGTCGTGGTGCCCGCCCTGGTTCAGTTCGAACACCGCCTTGCCGCTTTCGAAGTGGTGGCGCACCAGCAATCCCGCCTGCTCGAACTGGGTCAGCACGCGATAAACTGTTGCGAGCCCCGTGTCGGTGCCGTCCTTGAGCAGCATCTTGTAAACGTCCTCGGCGCTCAGGTGGCGCACCGAACTTTTCTCGAACAATTCCAGAATACGCAGCCGCGGCAGCGTGGCTTTGAGGCCGATGGTTTTGAGGTCGCTGGGTGAACTCAAGTGACGCGTCCCTGTCGGAGTAGGTGAGTCTCGGCTATCATATTCACTTTTATAGGCTTTGGAAACCGCGCGCCGCGAAGGGACAAATATATTCGCCGTGAGCGGGCCGGCTCGATCCGAGCCGTTCCTCAAATTATTTCATGCGTAAAATCATCCCTATCGTTGTTCTGCTTGCCGGCTGCGCGGAAATGCCGACGTTGCCCACTGTGCCTACTCTTACGCCGCACAAGATCGACATCCAGCAGGGCAACTACGTCACCCAGGACATGGCGGACAAGCTGAAGCCCGGCATGACGCGAGCCCAGGTGCGCTTTGTGCTCGGCACGCCGCTGGTCGTTGATCCATTCCGCACCGATCGCTGGGACTACGTCTACCTTTACAAGAAGGGCGGCGAGGTCACAGAGCAGCGCCGTTTCGCGGTCATTTTCAAAGACGACAAGCTGGTGCGTCTCGAAGGCGACGTGATGCCCGCAAGCCCCAGAGCCACAACGGACGCTGTCGGCGCGGATAAGCCCAAGCCTGTCGCGGCGGAGCCCAAACCGAAGGCCGGCGCGCCGGCCAATGCGGAAGCGGCAAAACCTGAAGCCGTGGCCCCGGCAGCGACCGCACCGGAATCTCAAGGCGCTGCGCTGACCACGACCTCCGGGGAAACTGTGCTGCCGGGCTCTCAGAAAGCCGAATCGGCGAAAGCGGAGAGCGAGACGGAAAAGCCCAAGCAGGATCAGCCGGAGGAAGAAAAAGGATTCTTCGGGCGCATGCTTGAAAAGTTGGGATTTTAAAATCGGTGAACGGGTGAACAAGTGAACGGGTGAGCCCCCTCACCCCAACCCTCTCCCCCGGTGACGGG
>C687J26845_10001034_pt1 | contig 17630 bp, 9 predicted proteins | sample RifCSPlowO2_12_FD_26845 | JGI IMG/M metagenome (IMG submission 26845)
GTAGCGAGCGAAGGTTAGGCAAGGCAAAAACAGGCGAGGACGCGGAGTTTACGAGTTGTAAATGAGCAGTCCGAGCCTGTTTTTAACGCGGCATAACCGAGTGCAGTAGTTTTCACCCGGCCTGAGCTTGGCGGGTTCGCGGGCTAAAAGAGCTGATCACGGTCAAGCCAGCGGCTATTATCGGCGCCTGTCTTTAGACCCGGAGTTTTCATGGCCAAGGCCAAGCGCATGTATGGCTGCACCGAGTGTGGCGCGACCTTCCCCAAGTGGGCCGGGCAGTGCGGCGAGTGCGGCACCTGGAACACCCTGACCGAAACCATGATCGAGGCCCACACGGCCGCGCCCAGCACTCGCGCCAGTTGGGCCGGCGAGCAGGCCAACATCAAAACCCTGGCCGAGGTGAGTATCTCCGAAGTACCGCGCTTTTCCACCGGTTCGGCCGAGTTGGATCGGGTGCTGGGTGGCGGCTTGGTCGACGGCTCGGTGGTGTTGATCGGCGGCGATCCGGGGATTGGCAAGTCGACCATCCTGCTGCAAACCCTGTGCAATATCGCCGCGCGCATGCCGGCGCTGTATGTCACTGGCGAGGAGTCGCAGCAACAGGTGGCCATGCGCGCGCGCCGGCTGGACTTGCCGCAAGACCAGCTGAAGGTGATGACCGAGACCTGCATCGAGCTGATCATCGAAACCGCCAAGCGCGAGAAACCCAAGGTGATGGTGATCGACTCGATCCAGACCATCTTCACCGAACAGCTGCAGTCGGCTCCCGGCGGCGTGTCCCAGGTGCGTGAGAGCGCGGCCTTGCTGGTGCGCTACGCCAAGCAAAGCGGCACGGCGATTTTTCTGGTCGGCCACGTCACCAAGGAGGGCGCCCTGGCCGGCCCGCGGGTGCTCGAGCATATGGTCGATACCGTGCTGTATTTCGAGGGCGAGTCCGATGGTCGGCTGCGCTTGTTGCGCGCGGTGAAGAACCGCTTCGGCGCGATCAACGAACTGGGCGTGTTCGGCATGACCGACAAGGGCCTGAAGGAGGTCAGCAATCCCTCGGCGATCTTCCTCACCCGCGCCCAGGAGGAAGTGCCGGGCAGTGTGGTGATGGCCACTTGGGAAGGCACCCGGCCGATGCTGGTGGAGGTGCAGGCGCTGGTGGATACCAGCCATATGGCCAACCCGCGCCGCGTGACTGTGGGTCTGGATCAGAACCGCCTGGCCATGTTGCTGGCGGTGCTGCATCGGCATGGCACCATTCCCACCTACGACCAGGATGTGTTTCTCAACGTGGTCGGCGGGGTCAAGGTGCTGGAGACCGCCTCGGACTTGGCCTTGCTCGCCGCGGTGATGTCGAGCCTGCGCAACAAGCCCTTGCCCCACGACTTGCTGGTGTTTGGCGAGGTCGGATTGTCCGGCGAGATTCGCCCGGTGCCGAGCGGTCAGGAACGTTTGAAAGAGGCGGCCAAGCACGGCTTCAAGCGCGCCATAGTGCCCAAGGGCAATGCCCCGAAAGAGTCGCCGCCAGGGCTGACGGTGATTGCCGTGACGCGCCTGGAGCAGGCGCTGGATGCCTTGTTCGAGTAGCGCCGGGGTGGCGTAGGGCGGGTGCAACCCGCGTCTTGGCCGGCCCCTACGCGCGGGTTACCCCCGCCCTACGTTTTGGCAATAGTTACTCCTCGCCGAGCGCCGCCAATTCGCGCTCCAGCAGGCTGCTGTCGCCGAGGTTGAGTTCGACTAGGCGGCGCAGGTGGCTGATGGAGTCCAGGTCGATATGCTGGCAAACAAAGCCGAGCTGACCTTTATCGCTATGGGTCAGCAACACTTCCATCTGTATCCGCGTATCGGCCGTCAGGCTAATGCTGGCCAAGAACGGCCGCTCGGCGTCGCCATTCCAGGCATCAGGGACCTTGATCAGCAAGCCCTTGAGCGACAGGTCATGCAGTTCGACGTCCCAGCGCTGTTCACCTTGCACCAGCTCGGTGGCGGCGTCGAAGGCGATGCGCTGAAAGCGCCGACGGTTGTTGGCGGTATCACTCATGAACGGACTCCTCTGTGGTGATAACCACTATAGCTAAGGCTTGCGCTACAGACTGTGTGAAAACTACTGCGCTCGGTTATGCGGCGTTAAAAGCAGGCTCGGCCTGCTCATTTACAACCCGTAAACTCCGCGTCCTCGCCTGCTTTGACTGCGCTTCGCTTGCCCTACGGGTCAACCTACGGTTGTTACTCCGCTTCGCTGCGTTGCGCCTTGCCTAACCGTCGCTCGCTACGTTTTCACCCAGCCTGGCTACGGGTTTTAGCTTTAGCTGGCGGCGCCGGTACAGTCCGCCAGCGAGCGTTGCACTGAGCAGTAACAGCGCAGTCAGCGGCCAGCGGTAGTCGGTGAGCGCTTCGCGCAGGGCGTTGGCGCGGTACTGCCAAAGGTGTTCACGGGCGCCGGCAAAGTCGGGCTCGGGGCAGTTGCGGGCAAAGTGCGCCGCCCAGGGCACTAGGGCGCCTTGCTCGGTGTAGCGCCGGTAGTAGCTACGAGCGCTGGCATAGTCAGTGTCGATCAACCAGCTGCTGGCGTTGCACAGGCTGGCGGCGAAGGCTTGGCTGCGCGCCGGCAGCTGTTCGGCGGCTTGACCAGCCAGGTCGGCTGCGACATAGCGGTAGTGAAAACGCTGATTGGGTTGTGCCTGACTGGCGGCTTGCCGGCGCGCCTCGGCGGCGTTCGGCCAGTTGGCGGCCGGCGGTGGGCCGAAGGGTTCGTAGTAGTTGTTATCGAGGGAATAACCGCCCTCGGTGAAGGCAAAATCCGGCGACATCTCGTAGCCGAGCAGCTGCATGCCTTGCCGGCGGGCCAGTACGGCGGCGGCATACAAGGCTTGCGCCTGGTCGCTGGCAAACCAACTGTCGGCGCCGGCGCTGCGCGCCGCGCCGTAATCGCGGGCGGCTTGTTGCAGCGCTGGGCTGTCGAAGTAGGCGGGTGCCTCAGCGTAGCGCTCGGCGCGCAGCAGGCGCCGGCCGAGCAGTTCGCGCAGGCGCGCGGCCACCGGGCGCGGTTGGTAGTTGTCGAGTTCTTCCTGGGTGGCCGGCGGCGGTGCGGCCACTTCGGCGTCTACATAGGTTTTTAACTCATCCAGGCTCAGCACCCGTTCGGCCACCACGGCGCTGTCGAGCCAGTAGATGTCGCCGCTGCGATACAGCTGGGTAAAGGCCTCGAGATAGTCGCCACTGTTCAGCGCCAGCAGTGCGCTTTCGCCCTCGACCCGACAGCGGGGTTTGAGTTGCTCGTGGTCGCCGTCGGCGTTGCGCCGCGAGCCCCAGTCTTCCTCTTGCGGGAAGGCTTGGGCGGCCTTGGCATAGGCGGCGCTGGCCGCGGCCTGATTGCCAGCCCGCAGCGCCAGCTTGGCCCGCAACCACCAGGCCAAGCCGCTGTCGCCGGCATGCTGGAGAAACCCAGCGGCGTTGTCGTAGTGGCCGCTTTGGTAGCTCAGTGCGGCGAGACGGTCGGCATTGGCCAGGTTGGCGATGTCGCTGCGCTGCAGCAGTAACGCCAGGCGCTGCTCGTCTATCGGTTGATCGCCATAGGACCAGCCGGCATGGCTGAGTAAATAGGCGGTGAGCAATTGCTGCACCGGCAGCTCGCGCAGCAGGTCCAGCAGTTGCGGCTCGGGCATCCTCGCCAACTCGCCGGCGAGCATTTTTAGCGAGCTGTAGCCGCTCATCGAGCCCTGCTGTAACTGGCTGGCATACAGCTCGATGGCGCTGGCCCAATGGCCCTGGCTCTTATCTATTCGGGCCTGTTCGCCGAGGCTGGCCAGGCGCAAACCGAGCGGATCGTCGAAGCCGGCGTCTGCCAGCTCGCGCACCCGTTGCAGGTTGGTCCGTGCTATGGCGGCGGTCTCGGGCGCTAATGGCGCGGCCAGGGCGGCGGGCTCGGCATAGTCGCTTTGTGCCGGGAAGCTGGCGTAAGTGTGTAGGCGCGCTAGCGAGTAGGCCGCCCAGGTGCTGCGCAGCGGTCGCTCGGCAGCGGGCAGGGCCAGTAGGCGCTGAAAGTATTCGGCGGCCAGCGCGTCTTCGCCCTGGGCAAAAGCCACCGCGCCGGCGCTGTACAGGCGCAGCTCGGCCGGCAGCGCGGCGCCCAGGCGTTCGGCCTGGCGGGCATCGGTTAATTGCCGTAGTTGGGCGATTAATTGCGCTTGCGCGGCGGGCAATTGGCTTTGTTCGGTGTGCTCGCGGACTTCCAGGTTGTCGTGAAAGCGATCGGCCCAATACTCGACGTCGACTTTCAGCACCGGCTGCGCTGTGGAACTGGCGGATGCGATGCGGCTCAGTTCGAAGGCAAAGTTGCTTTCTGGCAGCTCGTTCAAGGTCTGCGCGCGGTCGCTCAATAAGCGCAGGGGAAACTCTGGCCCGCAGGCCTGGGCGGGCAGCAGCGCTAAACATAGGCTCAGGCCGAGCAGCGGACGCTGCCAATCAGGGTTTAACACCAACTTCTCCTTGTTCGATGGTTTGGCAGCGCGCCCAGCCGAGCGCCAGCTGTTGGCCGGCGGCCAATTGGCCGGGGCTTTGGCGCAGCCAGACTAAGCGGTTGGCGCTGCGTTGCAAGTGATAGCCGCCAACGGCATCAGCGCCGTCACAGTGCGCCGTGCTTAGTTCAATCCGTGCCGGCAGTGCGCCGTTGAGGTTGCCATTGTTGTGTAAAGACAGCTCTGCGAGCGCACCACCACGGTGTATCTCAATGCCTATATTCGCCTGCAGCACTTGCCCCCTGGCGACGGCTTGCAAGGTGCGCAGTGGCCAGGCGCGGCGGTCACCGGCCAGCGGCAGGCGAAACCAGATCAGCCCAGCCAGATTTTCGGGCGGGTCTGTTTGCAAGGCCTGAATAAGGTCAGCGACCTGCTCGGGCTCGGCCTGCAACTCGCGTCGTGGCGCACGGGTATTGAGTGGTGCCTCGCTCTCCACCAGCGGCGCGCCAGCAGTGCTCTCGATCAGTCCCACGCCATAGGCCGGCAAGGCCAGGTAGAAGGGTTTCGGGCTGCGCGCGGCATAGGCGTGGGCCCAGCGCAGGGCGGTTTGCGGGGCGAACAACCCCAGGGCCGGGTTGCTCACGGCATGCACTTGCAGCACTGAGCTGTCGACGCTGGCCAGCAGCTTTTCCAGCGGCGGACTGGCCAGCCAGGCGGGCAGGGCGGTGATGCTGAGCTTGAGCTGGGCCGGTAATGCTTGGCGCAGACTCTTGAGTAACTCGGCATAGGCCGGCAGGCGGGCGCTGGCACAGTCGTGATCGATTTCCAGGCCCACCACAGCTAAGCCGGCGGCTTGCCAATCACTCAGCAGTCGCTGGATTTGCCCATGGATGGCGGCGCTGTCCAGCTGCGGCAGCTGCCCGTCGAGGCGTACCACGGCGATGATCGGTCGACCATCGGCCTTGAGCATGGCCGGGTCAATCCGCGCGCGAGTCCAGCCTTCCTGGGGCTGAGCTTGCAGCGCCAAGACCCGCAAGGTGGAAAAGTCCGCCCGACTTTGCGCCAGGGCCTCGGCATGGGCGGGCCGCCATTGGCGTTGCCAGATATAGAGTTGCTGGTCGAATTGCTTGGTCGGTGCCACCGGCTCGCAGGCGCTCAGGGTCAGCAGCAGCAATAGGCCGAGCAGGCGCCAAGGGGGGGTAATGACGCAAGCGAACATGACGGCTCCCGGCTGAATAGGGCGCTAGTAATAACAAAAAACCCGGCCAAGGCCGGGTTTTTTGTGTGCGGGGTTTGAGCTTAGTTGCCGTAAACCGGGAACTTGGCGCAGACCGCTTTGACTTGCTCGCGAACGCGATCGATCACGCTTTCGTCGCCCATGTTGGCCAGTATCTCGCAGATCCAGCCAGCCAGTGCGCGGCACTCGGCTTCCTGGAAACCACGGGTGGTCACCGCTGGGGTGCCGATACGCAGGCCGGAGGTAACGAACGGCGAGCGTGGGTCGTTAGGCACCGAGTTCTTGTTGACGGTGATAAAGGCGCGACCCAGGGCGGCGTCGGCGTCTTTGCCGGTGATGTCTTGCTTGATCAGGCTGAGCAGGAACAGGTGGTTCTCAGTACCGCCAGACACCACGTCATAGCCGTTGTCGATAAACACGCTGGCCATGGCCTGGGCGTTCTTGATCACTTGCTGCTGGTAGGTCTTGAACTCCGGCTGCAGGGCTTCTTTGAAGCACACGGCCTTAGCGGCGATCACGTGCTCCAGTGGGCCACCTTGGCCGCCAGGGAAGACTGCCGAGTTGAATTTCTTCTCCAGGGCTTCGTTGGCGCGGGCCAGGATCAGGCCGCCGCGTGGGCCACGCAGGGTCTTGTGGGTGGTGGTGGTGACCACGTCGGCAAACGGCACCGGGTTCGGGTACTGGCCCGCGGCAACCAGACCGGCCACGTGGGCCATGTCGACGAACAGGAAGGCGCCAACCTTGTCGGCGATGGCGCGGAAGCGCGGGAAGTCCAGCACCTGCGAGTAGGCGGAGAAACCGGCGATGATCATCTTCGGCTGGTGTTCAACGGCCAGGCGCTCAACTTCGTCGTAGTCGATCAGCCCGGTAACGTTGTCGATGCCGTACTGCACGGCGTTGTAGATCTTGCCGGAGAAGCTGACGCTGGCGCCGTGGGTCAGGTGACCGCCGTGGGCCAGGCTCATGCCCAGCACGGTGTCGCCCGGATTCAGCAGGGCCATGTAGACAGCGCTGTTGGCCTGGCTGCCGGAGTGCGGCTGAACGTTGGCGTAGTCGGCGCCGAACAGTTGCTTGGCGCGGTCGATGGCCAGCTGCTCGACGATGTCGACGTATTCGCAACCGCCGTAGTAACGCTTGCCTGGATAGCCTTCGGCGTACTTGTTGGTCAGTACCGAGCCTTGGGCTTCCATCACCGCTGGGCTGCAGTAGTTTTCTGAGGCGATCAGCTCAATGTGCTCTTCCTGGCGCTGAGCTTCTTGCTCCATGGCGGCAAACAGGTCGGCGTCGTAGTTGGCGAGCGTCAAATCACGGCTGAACATGGCAATCCCCTGAGAAAATCAGTTGAGAGGTTTAAATTGGGCGCAGATTCTAACCCAAAAGGCTGTGCCGGGCATATGCGGCGCAGTCATGCGCTGGACGAGTGGAATTCATGTCAGGCGATGGCGGTGTGATGAAAGCGGCAAGTTTTGTAGGAGGGGCTTTAGCCGCGACCATCAAGGGCATCGCGGCTAAAGCCCCTCCTACGGAATACCAAGGCGCAATCCCGTAGGGCGGGTGCAACCCGTGCGGGTTTCACCCGCCCTACGCATGGCCTGCGATCTCAGCTCAGCATAAACAGCGCGGCGCCGCTAAATTGGGCGGCAAATTGCTCGGGGGGCATTGGCTTGCCGAGCAGGTAGCCCTGGATTTCGTCGCAGCCGTGGTCACGCAAGAAGTCCAGCTGCGCCTGGGTTTCCACCCCTTCGGCGATCACCGCCAGTTTCAGGCTGTGGGCCATGGCGATGATGGCGCTGGCGATCTGCGCATCTTGTTCGCCATCGGGCAGGCCGTCGACGAAGCTGCGGTCGATCTTCAGCACATCGATGGGGAACTGCTTGAGGTAGTTCAGCGACGAATAGCCGGTGCCGAAGTCATCAATGGCAATGCCGACGCCCAGGCGTTTGAGCCGTGCGAGGGTTTGCAGCGCCTGCTCAATGTCTTCCATCAGAATGCTTTCGGTCATTTCCAGCTCCAGCGCTGCCGGGGCAATGCCGCTGTCGCGGATGGTTTCGGCGATGCGCTGGTCGAGTTGGCCGGCGGTAAATTGTCGGGCCGAGAGGTTGACTGAGATTTTCGGCAGGCGCACTTCCGCCCGCTGCCAAACCATAAACTGCCGGCAGGCCTCGGCCAGCACCCAGTCGCCGACCTCGACCACCAGGCCGAGTTCTTCCAGCACCGCAATAAACTCCCCCGGCGCGACCAGCCCGCGTTGCGGGTGTTGCCAGCGCAGCAGGGCTTCGGCGCCGGTCAGGCGTTTGCCGTCGCCGCTGAACTGCGGCTGGTAGTGCAGGCAGAACTGGCCTTGCTCCAGGGCGTGGCGCAGGTCGCTTTCCAGCTCCAGGCGCTGCAGGGCAGTGGCGTTCATCTCGGCCTGGTAGAACTTGAAGTTGTTCTTGCCGCGTTCTTTGGCGTGGTACATGGCGGTGTCGGCGTTTTTCATCAGCTGGCTCAGCTCTTGGCCGTCTTGCGGGCTGAGGGCGATACCGATACTGGCGCTGATGAAGAATTCGCGACCCTCCAGGGTAAAGGGCAGGGCGAGGCTGGCGAGAATCTGTTCGGCCACATGAATGGCCTGGTTCAGCGCCCCTTCGCGGGTGCTGCGCGCTTGCAGCAGCAAGGTGAACTCGTCGCCGCCCATGCGCGCCACGGTGTTGTCTTCGCTGACGCAGCCGAGCAGGCGCTGCGCCACTTCCTTGAGCATGCGATCGCCGGCGGCGTGGCCTAGGGAGTCGTTGATCGGCTTGAAGCGGTCGAGGTCGAGGAACATCAGCACCACCCACTGCTGATTCCGCTCGGCATGCAGCAGGGCGTTGTAGAGCCGGTCCTGGAACAGGGTGCGGTTGGGCAGCAGGGTCAGGCCGTCGTAATAGGCCAGGCGGTGAATCCGTTGTTCGCTGGCTTTGCGCTCGCTGATGTCGCTGAAAAACGCCACATAGCTGACCAGGTCGCCCTCATCGTCCATCACCGCGGTGATGCCGACCCAGGCCGGATAATCATCGCCGTCTTTACGCTTGAGCCGCACCTCGCCTTCCCAGCTGTGCTGATGCTGCAGTTGCTCGCGAATAAAGACGAACCGCTCGCTGTTGGTCGGCTCGCTGGTCAGCCGGTTGGGCAGTTGGTCGAGCACCTCGGCGGCGCTGTAGCCGCTGATCCGGCTGAAGGCTTCGTTGACCTGGACTATATAACCGGCCGGGTCGGAGACCAGGATGGCGGCGGTGGAGTGTTCGAACACCGTGGCCGCCATGCGTAGCTCTTTGGTGGCCTGACGTTGCTCGCTGATGTCGCGGCCGACCCCGAGCAGGCCTTCAAAATGACCGTTTTCATCCCACATCAGCGACAGGTACAGCTCCATCGGGATCTTGCGCCCGTCGGCGCGCAAGGCGTCGAACAAGAACCGCTGCGCCGGTAACTCGCTGCGCAACTCGGCCATCAAGCGCGGCTCGCGCAGGGCCTGACGCAGCTGTTTGAGCAGGCTGTAGATGCCATTCATTTGGCTGCGGCTGGCGGCGGCGGCAAAGAAGGTATTGGTCATCACCCATTCGCTGTCGTAACCCAGCACGCTGTCGACCGAGGGGCTGACGTAGTTGAGGTTCAGCTGTGAGTCGGTGGAGAAAATCACGTCGCTGGTGCTCTCCGCCAGCAAGCGATAACGCCGCTCGCTTTCGCGCAGGGTTTCACTGGCCTCGATCTGCTCGGTGACGTCCTTGGCTATGCCGATCAGCCGGCTGACCCGCCCATCGGCGTCGCGGCTCAGGGCCTGCTCGCGGATCTCGAACCAGTGCCAGCTGCCATCGCGATGGCGCCAGCGTAGCTGACACTGCAGCAACTGGCCGTTACTCACCACTTGTTGCAGGCTGCGCATGCGGCCGTAGAGTTCTTCGTCATCGGGATGGAGGATTTTTTCCCAGAGCTTGTTACCCAGCTGGCGCATCTCCTCCTTGCTGTAACCCAGTTGCGGGCCGAGGTGGTTGTTGCTGAACATCACCCGCTTGCCGGGAATGTCGTGCACATAGAGGGTGTCGGGCAGGGCGTTGACCACGTCCGACCAGAAGTTCTCGCGCTCCAGCAGGGACAGCTCGATGCGTTTGCGGCTGGTGATGTCGTTAATGCTGAGGGTTACGGCGTGGTAGTCCTCGATCAGCTCCGGCAGTTGCATCAGCACCCAGAGGTGGCGCACATGGCCTTGGGCGGTGGTGATGCGGCTTTCCGCTTCCAGCTGGCGCTGGCCGGTGAGCAGGCAACTGATGATTTGCCGGCGCACGCCATGCTCGCTGAGCGGCTTGTTACCCACCAACAGCTGCCAGGCGGCTTGGGTATCGCTAACGCCGAGCAGCCGCTGAGTGACCTGATTGATTTCACTGATGCGCAGCCGTTGCAGCAAGGCGTCGTGGTTGCTTGGATGGGCCTCGAGCCACTGCTGTAGCCCTTCCAGGTCGTGCAGGCCAAGGGCGAGCAGGTAGGCATGCAGGTCGGCGAGGTCGAGCACGCACAGGCCGGTGCCGGTGCCTTCAAAAATATCCTGATAGCGCCGCTGGGTCAGTTCCAGGCTGCGCCGTGCTTGCTGCTCGCTCGTTACATCGCGCATTACCCAGACAAAGCCCCGACTGTTGTGTGGCCCGTTCAACTCGCTGCGGGTGACGCTAAACAGGCGCGGCTGGCCTTGGTTGTGCAGTTCGAGCACATGCTCTGCCGGGGCGTCGCCAAAAGCGGCAACATGCAGCAGCAGCGGGTCGAGGCCGGGCAGCAGCTCGTAGAGATGACGGCCACGGGCTTGTTTGGCGGTTTGTTCGAGCAGTTGCTCGGCTTGCGGGTTGAGGTAGCTGATCAGGCCGTTGTGGTCGGTCAGAATTACCCGTTCTTCAATTGCCTGCAGGGCGGTGGCGGCTTGCCTGAGCTGTTGTTGTGAGGCGCTGTTGAGGTCGCGTAAACGCCGCAGTTCGCGCTGCAGCGCATACAGGCTGAACAGTGTCAGCAGGGCACAAAAGACAAACAACAGAAATTTGCCCAGCAAGCCGGGCAGTATTTGCGCGCGGACTTTGTCGGCCTCAAACAGGCTGCGTACTTGCCAGTCACTGCGCGGCAGGGGGCGCAGGCGAATGCTTTCGGCGGCGGCCACACGGGCGTCATCGGCCTGGGCCGGGTTGCGCGCCAGCAGCCGTTGATTGCCGGCTTCTTCGAGCTGCCAGAGTTGATCGGAGCGCCGATGTTCATGGGCGAAGTGTTGCAGCCCCATAGGCGCTAAACGCACCACCCAGAAGCCGCCGGGGCGCACTTCACTGGGTTGGCGCAACAATAGGTACAGCGGGCTGTCGGCCAGTGGGCCACGGCTAATAAAGTACGGCTGTCCGGCGCTCTTGCCGACCAGTTTGGCCAGGTGCTCGGCATCCTTACTGTCGGTGGCGCTGTCGGCCAGCACACCACCTTGGTGGTTGAGCCAGACCAAACTCAATAAATTCGGATAGACCGCCCGTAGCAGTTTCAGCCGTTCGGCACTTTGTTCGCCAGGCGCCGGGCGCAGGGCATGCTGGCGCAGCAACTCCAGGGCACCTTGCACGGTGAGCTCCAGCTCCAGCGCTAATTGACTGGTGATTTGCGCGCCGTAGGCGTAGCTGCGTTGTTTTTGATGCTCAAGCTGCTGCTGATATTCCGCCCGCAGCTGCCAGAGCATCAGTGCCAGCATCAGTAACAGTAAGCTCAGCAACAGGCTTTTAAATTTTCCGCGCGCGGGCGCGGCGTACAGATCGCCGATGACGCGGGGGATTTTGGAGGTGGCGGGTTTGAACACTGAGCGGTGATCCTGCGATAACAGCGAAATGGGCAGGTGGCGTACAGATGACCATAGTCGGCTTAACGCGGCGCTGCCAAGCATGCCTTGATGTGTGGCGAAGTGCCAGCCAGTGCGGTTCTGGCGCATTGCTCAAGTAACGGTGCGAGCGCTGCCAGAAGTTTGCCTTTGCCGGTGTATGTCGCGTCGCCGGCAGTGTTGTCCTGAAAAAAGCTTAATCCGCCCAGGACAGTTTACCCCTGCCGATGGCATGAACCCTCTGCGACGGTTTGCCCTATCAGTGGCATGAACTGCCTTCGGCGGTTTGCTCTGTAAAGGCATGACCCGCCTGCGGCGGTTGCTCTGCAAAAGGCATAAACCGCCTGTGGCGGTTTGCTCTGTAAAGGCATGAACCGCCTGCGGCGGTTTGCCCTAGACGGAGCATTGCGGTAATTTTGACAGCTGCGCGCACTGACTTACAGCCTTTGGCGCGTTCCTATTTCTTTCGTCACGGGCAAACATTTATCCATGGCTCAATACGTCTACACCATGCATCGGCTGGGCAAAGTTGTGCCGCCGAAGCGGGAAATTCTGAAGAATATCTCCCTGTCATTTTTCCCTGGCGCCAAAATCGGCGTGCTCGGCCTCAACGGCTCGGGTAAGTCCACCCTGCTGAAAATCATGGCGGGGGTCGATACCGAGTTCAATGGCGAGGCGCGGCCGATGCCGGAGCTGAACATCGGTTACCTGCCGCAAGAGCCGCAGCTCGATCCGGAAAAAACCGTGCGTGAAGTGGTGGAAGAGGCCGTCAGCGTGATCAAGGATGCCCAAGCGCGTCTCGATCAGGTCTACGCCGCCTACGCCGAACCGGATGCCGACTTCGATGCCTTGGCCGCCGAACAAGGCAAGCTGGAAGCGATTCTGCAAGCGGGCGATGGCCACAACCTCGATCGTCAGCTGGAAGTGGCCGCCGATGCCCTGCGTCTGCCGGCCTGGGATGCCAAGATCGGCGTGCTGTCGGGTGGTGAGAAGCGCCGGGTAGCCTTGTGCCGCCTGCTGCTGTCGGCCCCCGACATGCTGCTGCTGGACGAACCCACCAACCACCTGGACGCCGATTCGGTGGCCTGGCTGGAGCACTTCCTGCACGACTTCCCCGGCACCGTGGTGGCCATCACCCACGACCGTTACTTCCTGGATAACGTCGCCGGCTGGATTCTCGAGCTCGACCGCGGCGCCGGTATTCCCTACGAGGGTAACTACTCCGGCTGGCTAGAAGCCAAGTCGGCGCGGCTTGCCCAAGAGTCCAAACAGCAGTCGGCCCACGAAAAAGCCATGAAGGACGAGCTGGAGTGGGTGCGCCAAGGCGCCAAGGCCCGCCAGTCTAAATCCAAGGCACGTTTGCAGCGCTTCGAAGAAATGCAGTCGCAAGAGTTCCAGAAACGCAGCGAAACCAACGAGATCTACATCCCGGCGGGTCCGCGCTTGGGCGACAAGGTCATCGAGTTCAAAAACGTCTGCAAAGGCTATGGCGACCGCAGCCTGATCGACAACCTGTCGTTCAGCATGCCCAAGGGCGCCATCGTTGGCGTGATCGGCGGTAACGGTGCGGGTAAATCCACCTTGTTCCGCATGTTGATGGGCAAGGAAACCCCGGACTCGGGCAGCATCGAAGTCGGCGAAACCGTGCAACTGGCCTGCGTCGATCAGAGCCGCGAAGACCTGGACGGCAAGAAAACCGTGTGGGAAATGGTCTCCGACGGTTCTGACCAGATCCGCATCGGCAACTACGAAATCCCCTCGCGCACCTACGTGGGTCGTTTCAACTTCAAGGGCGGCGACCAGCAAAAATTCGTCAAGGACCTCTCCGGTGGTGAGCGTGGTCGCTTGCACCTGGCGCTGACTTTGAAAGAGGGCGCCAACGTGCTGCTGCTGGACGAACCGTCCAACGACCTCGACGTGGAAACCCTGCGCTCCCTGGAAGAAGCCCTACTGGACTTCCCCGGCGCCGCCATTGTGATCTCTCACGATCGCTGGTTCCTCGACCGCGTAGCGACCCATATCCTCGCCTATGAGGATGATTCGCAGGCGGTGTTCTTCGAAGGCAATTACACCGAGTACGAAGCCGACCGCAAGAAGCGCCTCGGCGACGCCGCCTCCCAGCCACACCGGGTACGGCACAAGAAATTGGCGTAACACACGCCTGCGCAACAACCAAGCGGAGCCCTCGGGCTCCGCTTGCTTTTATGGCGCTGATAGCGTGTCAGTTCCTACCCATCACCTGAAAGGCTGCGCAGTGCGGCTAGACTGGCGCCGCCTTATTGTTTGGAGAACGTTATGCCCGCCCCCGTCTGGTGGTTGCTCTGTTTACCCTTTATCGCCGGGGCGTTTTTACCCTTGCAAGCCGGGATCAATGGTCAATTGGCCAAGCAGGTCTCCAGCGTGCTGGCGGCGGCGCTGATTTCTTTTTTGGTCGGCTCCTTGGCCTTGTTACTGCTGGTGCTTGCCCAGCGTGAGGCGCCCAGCCTGAATGCCCTGAAAGGCCTGACCTGGTGGCACTGGAGCGGCGGCCTGTTGGGCGCGTTCTTTATCACCACCGCCGCTTTTGCCGGGCCAAGGATTGGCGCCTTGCTGTTTATGAGCCTGGTGTTGGCCGGGCAGCTGGGTATGGCGCTGGCGCTGGATCACTTTGGCTGGGCCGGTTTTCGTGAGGCGCCAGTCAGCCTGGGTAAGGTTGGGGGCTTGCTGTTGATAGTGGCGGGCATCTGGTTGATCCGCCGTGGTTGAGGTGTACTCCAAGCGACTTTTTGCCGGCTGGCGGGGTTTTCAGCTTGCCTAAGGCCTGTGGCACTTGTTAAAACTATCCCGCAGATGTGCCGGTGTAGCTCAGTCGGTAGAGCAGCGCACTCGTAACGCGAAGGTCGTAGGTTCGATTCCTATCTCCGGCACCAGTTAAAACCAAAAGGCCCGCAGCGATGCGGGCCTTTTGGTTTTAACTGGTGCCATTACAAGGTTTCGCAGACGTTCAGGGGCAACCATCAAACCTAGCATGAGGCGCCAACCAATCCAGCAACTGCTGGACGCAGGCATGAACGGTCTGCAGCATCGCCATGCCGCGATGGCCATTGCGAATTTCACGCTGAGATCTGCTCATGCGTGTATTGGGGCTGCCAGGTTAGTTTTTTTCGGCATGACTCACTGGCATAACAAGTTTTCCTGCCTCCCAGTCAGCTTCCCGACTCGCAAGGGCGTTGGCAATGGCTTGTACATTGGTTGAGGAAACTTGATCCGGGAGTGGGTCAAGGCCGATGCTGGCAAATAGCTGACCATAGCTGTTGCGCAGTTCGGCATAGGCCAGGTCGCGGCGCAGATCGGCTTGCAGGGCGTTCAACTCGCCCTGAATCAGTTCCAGCTCGCCAATGCTTTGGGCTTTGTAACGGTTGCGTAATTGCTCGGCAATCTGGCTGTCCAGACCGGACAGTTCCTGGCTGGTGTGAAATTGCCGTTGTGCTTCGTTGAAGTTGGCATTGGCCACGTAGAGTTGCGCCAGGATCGCCATGGACATGGCTTGGCGGCGAACTTGGACTACTTGCTCGCCGGCCTTGGCGACATCAATGGCGGCCGGGCCGGACAGTACGTTGAACAGGTTCCAGGTTACCTTTACGCCATAGTCGGCCCAGCTCTGGTTGACCAGAAAACTGTTGCTGTCGTAATGCCCGCCAGCTGAAAACTCCAGTCCCGGCAGCAGACGGAGCATGGCCTTGCGTGTCTCTGCGGCGCTGATACGGGCCTGATAATCCTGCTCGCGCAGTTCGGGGCGATTGGCCAGCGCCTCCTGCTCGAGCAGGGCCATGTCGACCTTGAGCGTTGGGACTCTGTAGTCGTCACTGGTCGCCAGGGTCAGGTCGCTGCCCATGGGCAGGTTGATCAGGGCTGCCAATTCAGTTTTGGCCAGGGACAGGGCGCGGCGCTGGTCTTCCAGCTGGCGCGTGGCTTCGATCAACGCGCGCTGATAGCTGAGGGCCTGGATTGGGTCGCCGATACGCTGTTCGCTGAGGTGTTGACTGTTGTCGCGGGCCTGATCGACGCGGACCATTAGGTTGTCGATCTGCTTGAGCAGGCGCTCGGCGGCGACGGCGCGCCAGTAGGCCGAACGCACGTCCTGGATGATGGTGTGCACCACCTTGCGCCGGCGTTCCTGCACTATCAGGCGCTGGTCGCCCTGTTGCTTGGCGCTGACATAGGCGACGCCGAAGTCGAGCACGTTCCACACCATGGTTAGGTCCGCCACGCGACGGTTACGATCCTGGGAGGTGGACGGCTCGAGGGATTGGGTTCCGGTTTTCACACTTTCGCTGCTGGAGCCGCTGACGTTGTCACGCCCGGCATAACCGGCAGAGAGTGCCATGCGTGGCAACATATCGAAGGTAGCGAGATCGACCTGGCGCTGGGCCATGGCTTCCTCCATCACCTTGAGGCGGCCTTCGAGGTTGTACTTCACGGCACGGGCCATGGCGTCATGCAGGGTTAGTGGGCCGCTGAGCGGTTCCTGATCCTTGAACATGCTGGACAGGTCGCTCTTGGCGCGCTGCTCGCTGGTGCTGCGGTCGATTGGTTGGCTGGTGACTGCACAGCCGCTGATGGCCAGCGCAAGCAGGCTGGCCCCGAACAATTTCTGGTTTCTATTCATCCTTGGGCCGCCCCCTGGTCACGGCTCAATCCTGCTACATCTCTTTATTGGTTTTATGTTCCGGCTTGTGTGCCGGTGAGTTCGAATTGGCTCAAGGCCATGGCCAGTTGATGTGCCTGGCGTTTTTCGTTGTCATGCAGTTCATGTAACTGTTGGCCAAGTGTTGGTGCCCCAAAGCTGCTGCGGGTATCTGCTCCATCAGCCCACTTCTTGGCGTCGAAGATCTTCAATGGCTCAGACTCTTGTATGGCGTCACGGTTAAATACGTTGGACAGGCTGCTGGAGCCAAAGACCCCCGCATCGCCCCCGCCAAAACCGAGGAAACCGCTACCCGAGCCATCTCCCCCGGTGTCACTGGAACTGCTGGCAAAAACTTGAGCAATAAAACTCGGTGCGAGGGCATTCTGGTTGATAAAGATATCGCCCAGAGTGGGAATCCCGCTGCCCAGGGTCGGTTGTTCGAACAAGGGTAGTGGTAACAGCGGTGAACTGGTTGGTGGCGGTAGCATTGTCGGCAATACCGGTTGAGGCATCGTGGCGGGTACAGACGGAGTAGCCGACGGCGGATTGGTGCGAAACTCCGGGTCGCCATTGTCAAGTGTCGGCGCCTTCAGCGTATCGATGGTGTAGTTGTTGGAGTTGCTGCTGCCACTCCCGGTATTACCGGCGGCATTCGATACCCCGGTGTTATCCAGGCTGATCAGGTTGCTGGTGTCGGATACGTCAGCGGTGGGTGTCAAAGTGGCGGTCCAGGTGATGCCGCCATCGCTGCTGCTGATCGCGCTCAGGGTCGCGTTGGCCACTGTCAGGTCGGCGTTGCTGAAACCGCTCACCGCTTCGGAGAAGGTGATGGTCACCAGGGAGGTTTCGCCGGCCGTCAGGTTGCTGTCGGCGATCAGGATACTGGCAGTCGGGCGTACGGTGCTGATTGCATAGTTGTTGGAGTCGGTGGTACCGGTTCCGGTATTGCCCGTTGCATCGATAATGCCGGTGTTATTCAGCGTGATGAGATTGCTGGTGTCTGCAATGTTGGTATCCGGGGTCAGGGTAACGGTCCAGGTGATGCCGCCATCCGATGAGAACAACCCGCTCAGCGTGCCGTTGGCTGCGCTAAGGTCAGCCGTGCTCAGACCGCTCACGGCTTCACTGAAACTGATGGTCACGGTCGAGGTTTGACCGGCCATCAGTGCGGTGTCGGCCACTACGATACTGGCTGTGGGGCGCAGGGTGTCAATGGCGTAGTTGTTTGAATCGGTGGTGCCGCTGCCGATATTGCCAGCGGCATCGGCCACGCCGCTGTTGTCCAGCGAGATCAGGTTGCTGGTGTCGGTAATACTGGCGGTTGGTGTCAGCGTCCCCGTCCAGGTGATGCCGCCGTCGCCCGTAACCAAGCCGCTGAGAGCGCCGTTGGCCACTGTGAAGTCACCGATGGCGAGGCCGCTGACGGCTTCGTTGAAG
>C687J26845_10001035_pt1 | contig 17628 bp, 18 predicted proteins | sample RifCSPlowO2_12_FD_26845 | JGI IMG/M metagenome (IMG submission 26845)
TGGCGGATCAGGCCGTTGATGTTTTCGTTGCTGCCGCGCTGCCAAGGGCTATGAGGATCGCAGAAGAATATCGCCACACCGGTTCTCTGGGTGATCTGGGCGTGCTACGCCATCTCCCGCCCCTGGTCGTAGGTCATGCTCTTGCGCATCGCCAGCGGCATGCGATTGAGCGCGGCACTGAAGCCCTCCATCGCCGAGGTCGCCGTCACGTCGTTCATCTTCACCAGCATCAGGTAGCGACTGGTGCGTTCCACCAAGGTGCCCACTGCCGAGGCGTTGGCCTTGCCCTTGATCAGGTCACCCTCCCAATGGTCGGGCATCAGGCGGTCTTCGATTTCCGGCGGGCGCACGTGAATGCTGACCATCTCGGGAATCTGGCCGCGCCGATCTACACCGCCAGAACGCGGCCTGCGTGTCGTCTTACCTTGGCGCAGGCAGATGATCAGCTCCTTGCGCAGCTCTCCGACGGGCAGGGCGTAGATCGCGTTATAGATCGTCGCGCGACAGACGTAGGCATCTCTGAGGTTGGGTATGTTCATACTGCGCAGCTTGCCGGCAATCTGCTCGGGAGACAAACGCTCACGCAGCTATGAGCGACCAGTTCGAAGCGCTCACTGCCGGGCAGCAATTTGCGCCTGGGGCGGCAGGCTTGGCGCCGGCGCCGCATCTGCTGCTGGGCTCCGTGGGCCGAATAGGTGCCGCAAGCCTGGCGATTACGACGCAGCTCCCGGCTGATGGTCGAGGGGGATCGGTTGATCAGGCAGGCAATCCTTCTCTGACTGAAGCCTTGGACATGACCGATTTGGATCGTGGCGCGCTCTGCAACGCTGAGTTCGGAATAGGACATAGGGGCAGCACCGTACCGGAATGGTCAGGTGTTGCACTCAGTTTCCGCGGCCGCCCGTTTAGCGCTGACTTTCAACAATTCAAAGCTTGCAGCTGTAGAGAAGTCCATATATATCTACAAGTTGGCAGTAGAGCGTGCTATTGCTCTTGTGCCCTCGGCGGAGGTCGCTTGGGCAGCATTCTCCTGCCGAACGGACGTGCTGTTGCGCCATGAGACCAGCAGCACGCCCGCCAGTACCAGGCCGGCACCGGCCAGTTGCGCGTGGGAAACCGGCTCCGAGAGCAACTTCCAACCGAAGAAGATCGTCAGTATCGGGCCCAGTGTGCCGATCAGCACGGTGCGTGCCGCGCCGATATGGCGAACTGCGGCTGACTGCCAGAACACCGGCAGTACCGTCGAGAATAGCGCCATCGCCGCGCCATACAGGTAGACCGGGGCGGGCTGGATCAAGGCGGTAAACGGCTGGGTGGCGAGGAAGTGCAACTGCGTGGCGACGGTGGAAACCAAAATCGCCAGCGCGGCGAAGCGCAGGGTGCCGAGGCGATGCACCGCGATCTCTGCCCCGGCGCTATACAGCGCGTAGGACACCGCGGAGCCGAAGACGAAGGCCGCGCCGATCAGCACGGCGTTGATGTCTTCCGCAACCTGCAGGTCGTGGGCGAACGCCAGACCGATGCCGGCATAGGACAGCAACAGCGCAGCCACTTGGCGTCTCTCCAGGCGCTTGCCCATGGCGAGCACGCCGATCAGTACGGTAATGGTCGGGTAGATGAACAGAATCAGGCGTTCGAGCGCGGTGGAAATATACTGCAGACCGATGAAGTCGAGGATGCTCGCTCCGTAGTAGCCGAGCAGGCCCAGCGTGATCAGCAGGCCCCAGTCCTTGCGCGTCAGCGGCGGGGCGGAGCGGCGCAGTGAAAGGCTGACCCAGAGCACTATCGGCAACGCAAAGGTCATGCGCAGAGTCAGCAGCGTGACCGCATCCACCGGCGCGGCGGCATAGGCCAACTTGACGAAAATCGCCTTAAAGGAAAAACCAAGGGCAGCAAGGATCGCCAGTGCGATACCCATTCGTTCGGCCGACCACATTTTCCAAGGCATAGCAGATAAATTCCGGAAAGCTGTCTTGAGTTTCACGTATGAGTGTATATACAACTATCTCTGCTACTTATAAGTCGCCCTGCTCACACTATACGGCTTATCTTTATTCTTCAATGGATTAGATTTGCTTGAATGGACAGTCCCATCCGAGCGATAGCCCAAAAATCCGCAGGGGCACATCATCCTCGCAGTGACGGGCACTTCACCCATCCCGAGCAGATGGCCCTGCGCGATCATGCAGCTCGACTTCATCTTCGACCTGGCGTGCAACCAAGTGTTGCCCCCAAGGCCGAGCCTTTGCTCACCAAGGCGCGTACGCTGCGCCAGAACCGGCTCGACAACGGCCGTCGCACGGGCACCGTACGGCTTTATGACGATCTCGACTGCAAGGCCCGCTCCTGGGCCAAAACCTACTGTGGCTGTTCTATGCTCTGCGCCGCGTACAGCCTGCACGAGAACACGCTGTGCCATACCAAACTGGCCCGGGCGCAGCCGATGTCGATCATCCTGAAGCTGTTCAAGCTGGCCGTGCGGGTCGTGCAATACAAGGATCGGATCAAGTTGCACCTGCCGAACGCCTGCCCGGTCAAAGGCTTGCTGCACTGGGTCAGCGAACTGCTCTACTTCGTTCATCCGCCACCGCTGCGCAGCTGACGCGAAACGACGTTTCACCAACTGAAATGATTTGATTTGGCCACGGTGGGACGCACTGATACGCCAATGTCATCAACTAAAGCCCCCGCCCTTTCCGGAGCAAGCACCCCCAGGGGTTGAGCGCTGGGTTGCAGCAGCACTGCCACCAGTTTTACTCCCCGACTCAGTGCATGTGTAACCCTGGCGGCAGTGTAATTTACGCCGGCTCGCCTTAGCGAACGGGGTTTTGCGTTTTCCAGGCGAGCAAGTGCCGACCGCTTCTGGTCAGCTTTTTTGCAGGTGGTTTCGGGCGGTGGTGCGGGTTCTCAGCGTGTCGGTTTGTAGCCCTCACAACCACGGCTGGCCGCGCGTTTACGCTTGCGTGGGAAGCTGCGCCCCGGACGCACGGCGCTGAGGCTGTTGGCCATCAACTCCAGCAAGTTGCCCAGACTCTGCACACAGGGGCGTACCAGCAGGTCGGCCAGGGTGTTCTTGAGGCGCGATACCCCTTGGGTGAAGTTCATCTTCCAACGTAGCTTGCGGTCTTTATGGCGCTGCTCGATGACCGGTTGCAGCAGGTGCTGCATCAGCAGCGCCAAGTTTTTCAGCAGTTGCGCGGCATGAAAGTCCTGCTTCACGGCCGTTACGCTGCGGCCGCTGAAATTGTCCAGGCCGAGGGTCTGCTTGAGGCGTCGGTAGTCCGTTTCGATGCCCCAGCGGCGGTGATAGAGGTCCGCGAACACTTTGGCCGGGAAGGCCTGTCGATCCAGCAGGGAGGTCAGCAGCACTTCGCTTTCACCGCTGGCCAACTCGACCCGGATCAGGCGCAATTCAACCCGGCCCGTCGGATCGACGCCAGCCTCGGTACAGAACAGGCGCGCCTCGGGATGGTTGGCCGCGAAGAACTGCGTGTCCTCGACCTGACCCGAGCGGAGAAACTCTTGAACCTGTGCGTTGTAGCTACAAGACAGACGCATCAGGAAGTGCCTCCGTTGCTGCTCGAACAGTGCGAAGAGCCAGTGCCCGGGGTAGCCGCGATCAAACAGCGTCAGGCTGTCAGCGGGCACATGATCGAGGTGCAGATGGGCGCAATCGCGCTCGCCGACCTCGGATGGCACGATCAGGCTGTGCAGGGTTTGGCCGTCGGCGACATCGTAGAGCATGGATAGACGGGCAACAGGAAACTCGGAGTGGCTACCAAAGAAGCGCGTCATGGCCGTCTCCAGCGGCAAATGAACGCTCGAGCCATCCATGGCGAGTACGCGTAGCCCGCGCCACGTCTGGCGCAGCCCGAGGCTATCGATCTGTTGCTGAAGGGTTTGATTGAGGCTCTCGAAGACCTCGGGCTTGAGCTTGCTGCGCGCCTTGCTGAAAGCCTGCGCGGTGACCACCCGTGATTCGACCGAGGCCTGGTTGAGCACGCGATAGAACTGATCGAGTTCGGTTTGCAGGGCGGTGCGCGGCTGATTGAGCAAGAACAGGACGAGGTTCTTGAAGGTCAATTGGCGTCGGCGGGTAAAGTCGTGAGGATGCTGGCGGTGGCTATCGATGAAGGCGGGGCAATCGAGCGGGCTGGTTATTTTTTGTACAATTTTCAAGCCAGGGTTTGCTGGGCGGTGTCAAGCGGTGTGGATTGAGAGGCCAAAAGGGGGTTCTACTATGCGCTTATTTGAGCGCTAATTATATGATATTTATAGGAAAATTGCTTAAGTTGATGACATTGACTGATACGCCTGGCCTTAGCATCGAAGGGCACGCCGCTCTACTGATGCGAGCCTTTTTATGTGCAGAACATCAACGCCAGCGTGGCCACCCGTTCTGGCCGCCGAGCGCAAGCAAAAACGGCAGTTTGCTCAAACTCTCTGAGCGAGCTGCCGTTTTTATGAAATATTCTGGCTGGCAATATTCACATTGGTGATACATCAGTTCATCTATGCTTTATTGACACATAAGAGCATGTTCACGAGGATGTGTCTTACAAATCTTATAATGACGAAGCCAGACTATGGAACTCCTCATACAACCGAACAATCGCCGCCTATCCTTTAGGCCCGGTGCCAACCTTCTGGAAGTACTTCGCGAGAACGGTGTGGCTATTTCCTACAGTTGCTTGTCTGGGCGCTGCGGAACCTGTCGCTGCCGGGTTATAGATGGCAGTGTCATTGATTCGGAGGCGGAAAGCGGGCACCCAAACCTCATTGACGAGCATTATGTGCTCGCCTGTCAATCGGTACTCACTCGCAATTGCGCAATCGAAATCATAGAAGCCGACGAAATAGTCACCCATCCGGCGCGAATCATTAAGGGTATGGTGGTCGCCGTCGAGTCGCCCACTCACGATATCCGCCGCATCCGCATCCGCCTCGCCAAGCCCTTTGAGTTCTCACCCGGACAGTACGCGATGCTACAGTTCAGTCCCGAACATGTGCGTCCATATTCAATGGCAGGTCTGCCAGATGACCAAGAAATGGAGTTCCAGATTCGCAAAGTGCCGGGTGGGCGTGTCACGGAGTATGTTTTCGAGCACGTCCGCGAAGGTACAAGCATTAAGTTGAGTGGGCCTCTTGGTACGGCCTATCTGCGTCAGGTTCACACCGGGCCGATGCTGTGTGTGGGCGGCGGGACCGGGCTCGCACCGGTGCTGTCGATTGTTCGCGGCGCGCTGAAGTCGGGTATGACGAACCCCATCCACCTTTATTTCGGGGTGCGCAGTCAGCAAGACCTTTACGACGCAGACCGATTGTACGAACTCGCCGCTATCCACCCTCAACTGACTGTCCATACAGTGATCGCGACGGGCCCGATTAATGAGGGCCAGCGAGCCGGCCTAATTACCGATGTGATTGAAAAAGACATCCCCTCGCTGGCTGGGTGGAGGGCCTACCTGTGCGGCGCACCAGCGATGGTTGAAGCTCTTTGCACCGTCGCCAAAGATCTTGGAATATCGTCCGAACATATTTATGCCGATGCCTTCTATCCCAGTGGGGTCTGAATTGTCCCCGACCCTGCACCTCTGTACATCGAGAATTCATCAGGAAGACACTCAAATGAGCGTCACTAACAACAGCCGCGTCTGAATATTTACGACAGCTGAATGATCTCTAACTCCATCATTTACCCCATTTGAAGATAGCTTTATGACAGAAAAATGGATTGACGCAGTCGCTCTTTATGACATCCCTGAAGGTGACGTCCTCGGCGTGACAGTCGAAGGCAAGGAACTAGCGCTGTATGAAGTGGAAGGCGAAATCTACGCTACCGACAACCTGTGCACACATGGTGCCGCCCGCATGAGTGATGGTTTTCTAGAAGGCAGAGAAATTGAATGTCCTTTGCATCAAGGTCGATTTGATGTTTGCACAGGCATGGCCTTGTGCGCCCCTGTGACACAGAACATCAAAACATACCCAGTGAAGATTGAGGGCCAGCGTGTGATGATTGATTTGAGCTGAGAATTTTAATAGGAGGCACCCCGGACCCTAGAGCGTAATCCCCCCATTCGATCTTTTTAGGTGAAAATATGAATTACAAAAATAAAAACTTGGTGAGTGAATCTGGGCTGACCCAAAAACACCTGATTCATGGCGACGAAGAACTTTTCCAGCGCGAACTGGAAACCATTTTTGCTCGGAACTGGCTTTTCCTGACTCATGACAGCCTGATTCCATCCCCTGGCGACTATGTTACGGCAAAAATGGGGGTTGATGAGGTTATCGTCTCCAGGCAGAACGACGGTTCGATTCGTGCTTTTCTGAACGTTTGCCGTCACCGTGGCAAGACGCTGGTGCACGCAGAAGCAGGTAATGCTAAAGGTTTCGTTTGCAGCTATCACGGCTGGGGCTTCGGCTTCAACGGTGAACTGCAGAGCGTTCCATTCGAAAAAGAGCTGTATGGCGAGGCGCTCGACAAGAAATGTATGGGGTTGAAAGAAGTCGCTCGTGTGGAGAGCTTCCATGGCTTCATCTATGGTTGCTTCGATGAGGAAGCCCCTTCTCTCATAGACTACCTGGGGGACGCTGGCTGGTACCTGGAGCCCATGCATAAGCATTCCGGTGGGTTAGAACTGATCGGTCCTCCAGGCAAGGTCATAATCAAGGCTAACTGGAAAGCGCCCGCGGAAAACTTTGTGGGGGATGCATACCACGTGGGTTGGACGCATGCGTCTTCGCTTCGCTCAGGGCAGTCGGTCTTCTCGTCGTTAGCTGGCAACGCAGCTTTGCCCCCAGAAGGTGCAGGTCTGCAAATGACCTCCAAATACGGCAGCGGCATGGGTGTGTTGTGGGACGGATATTCAGGCGTGCACAGCGCAGACCTGGTTCCGGAATTGATGGCCTTCGGCGGTGCTAAGCAGGAACGGCTGAACAAAGAAATTGGCGAGGTTCGCGCACGAATCTATCGTAGCCACCTCAACGGCACCGTTTTCCCGAACAACAGTTTTCTGACCTGCTCGGGTGTCTTCAAGGTATGGCACCCGATCGACGCAAATACCACTGAGGTATGGACCTACGCCATGGTCGAAAAAGACATGCCCGAGGATCTAAAGCGCCGCTTGGTCGACGCGGTTCAGAGAACGTTTGGGCCTGCTGGCTTCTGGGAAAGCGATGACAATGACAATATGGAAACGGAATCGCAAAACGCCAAGAAATATCAATCCAGGGATGGCGATCTGGTTTCCAACCTGGGTTTCGGCGGGGACGTATACGGCGACGAGGTTTATCCTGGCGTCGTCGGCAAATCGGCGATTGGCGAGACCAGTTATCGTGGCTTCTATCGGGCTTACGGCGCGCACATCAGCAGCTCTAGCTGGGCTGAATTCGAGGATGCCTCTAAAAATTGGCATACCGAACTGACAAAGACTACTGATCGCTAACAGACGAGAGGGACCATGATGATTAATATTCAAGAAGACAAGCTTGTCTCCGCCCACGACGCCGAAGAGTTTCTTCGTTTCTTCAATTCCGGCGACGAGGCTTTGCAACAAGAAGCTACCACGTTGCTAACCCGGGAAGCGCATCTTTTAGACATTCAGGCTTACCGCGCCTGGTTAGAGCACTGCGTGGACTCAGAGGTGAAATATCAGATTATCTCACGCGAACTGCGCTCAGCTTCCGAGCGCCGTTACCAGCTCAATGAAACCATGAACATTTTCAACGAGAATTATGAACAACTGGAAGTTCGCGTAGCGCATCAACTGGATCCGCAAAACTGGGGCAATAGTCCAAAGGTGCGCTTTACTCGTTTCATCACAAATATCCAGGCTGCAATGGACGAAAATGAAGATCTGCTTCACATTCGCTCCAACCTCATTGTTCACCGAGCACGACGCGGCAATCAAGTCGATGTCTTCTATGCCACTCGGGAGGATAAATGGAAGCGCGGCGAAGATGGAGCGCGTAAGTTGGTTCAGCGATTGATTGATTATCCAGAGCGCACATTCCAGACGCACAATGTGATGGTCTTTATGTGACCCAATGATCGTTTTTACAAATGGTGACTGCTACAAGCGGTCCCATTGTTCAAAAGGAAATTTGTGTGTATGAGCAATCAACAAGTCGTTTCGATAACCGGTGCCGGCTCAGGAATTGGTCTCGCACTGGTTCGATCCTTTAAGTCCGCCGGTTATTGCGTATCCGCTCTCGTACGAAACGAGGAGCAAAAGGCGAGCCTTTGCAATGAGTTCAAGGACGCACTCGAGATCGTCGTGGGCGATGTCCGGGACCATGCAACAAATGAGAAGCTGATAAAGCAAACAACCGATAGATTCGGCCATCTCGATTGTTTCATTGCAAATGCCGGTATTTGGGATTACATGCTCGGCATCGAAGAGCCTTGGGAGAAAATATCGAGCAGTTTTGATGAGATATTCGACATCAATGTCAAGAGCTATTTCAGCGGTATCAGGGCCGCCCTGCAGGAACTGAAAAAGACTAGCGGATCAGTGGTGATGACCGCTTCAGTGTCGTCCCATGCGGTCGGTGGTGGTGGTTCTTGCTACATCGCCAGCAAGCATGCGGTCCTGGGCATGATGAAGGCTTTGGCTTACGAATTGGCTCCCCACATTCGCGTCAACGCCGTTGCACCGGGCGGCACCGTGACGTCTCTGAGCGGTCCCGCAAGCGCCGGCTTCGACAAAACTCACATGAAAAACATGCCCGGTATCGAGGACATGATCAAGGGTCTAACGCCTCTTGGATTTGCAGCCAAGGCCGAAGACGTAGTGGCACCCTATTTGTTGTTGGCGTCGCGAGATCAAGGGAAATTCATTACCGGCACTGTAATTAACATCGATGGTGGGATGGCGCTCGGTCGCAAGTAGGTTTGTCGCCTATCTTGAAATTATAACTACATTTTTTGGTCAAACCGCATGAATACAAAATTGTTTATCAACAACGTCTGGATCAATTCCAGTGACCAACAGACCTTCGAGCGAAAGCACCCCGTCAGTGGTGAGGTGATGACGGAGTGCGCAAACTCCACGGTGATGGATGCGTTAAAGGCCGCGCAAGCTGCCCAAGAGGCTTTCCAGACCTGGAAGACTGTTGGACCTTCGGAGCGTCGCCGCCTTCTGCTGAGGGTCGCTGAGGTCATGGAAAGTAAAACACCCGAGTTTATCGAAGTGATGGCCAAGGAGGTGGGAGCCTCCGCTCTTTGGGCCGGCTTCAATGTCCAGATGTCAGCCAATGTGTTCCGTGAAGCGGCATCGCTGGCTACACAAATTCAGGGGGAAACTATTCCGACAGACAAGTCTGACACGCTCTCAATGACGCTACGTCAGCCGGTCGGTCCGATCCTGAGCATCGTGCCGTGGAACGGCACCGCAGTGCTGGCGGCACGAGCCATCGCTTATCCGCTGGTCTGCGGCAACACGGTGGTATTCAAAGGTTCTGAGTTTAGTCCCGCGACGCATGCCCTGATCACCCAGTGCGTGCAGGAAGCCGGGCTGCCTGCTGGCGTGCTCAACTATCTCAACTCTTCGCCTGACCGTTCGCCCGAGATCGCCGACGCACTGATCTCAGCCAAGGAGATCCGACGCATCAACTTCACGGGCTCCACCCGCGTGGGCAGCATTATCGCGCAGAAGGCCGCGCAACACCTCAAGCGCTGCCTGCTGGAGCTCGGTGGCAAGTCCCCACTTATTGTTCTGGATGACGCGGACATCGACGCGGCTGTCAAGGCAGCGGTGTTCGGTAGCTTCCTGTTCCAAGGTCAGATCTGCATGTCCACTGAGCGCTTGGTGGTTGATGAGAAGATCGCCGACGAATTTGTCGCCAAGTTTGCCGAAAAGACCAAGCGTTTGAGCGCGGGCGACCCATGCGTAACTGGCGACTGCATCATCGGCCCAATGGTCTCGCCAAATTCAGGCGAGCGGATCAATGGTTTGTTCAAGGACGCGATCGACAAAGGAGCCACAGTTGCCTGCGGCGGCATGGCCCAAGGTGCGGTCATGCCGGCCACGATCCTGGATCACGTCAAATCTAACATGCGGATCTACGATGAGGAGACCTTCGGTCCCATCACTGTGGTGATCCGTTGCAACGGCGAAGCAGAGGCCATTCGCATTGCCAACGACAGCGCCTATGGCCTGTCGTCGGGCGTATTTGGCCGCGACATCAACCGTGCTTTGCGCGTGGGCATGTCCATCGAATATGGTTCAGTGCACATTAACGGCTCGACTGTCCAAAACGAGGCGCAGGCTCCATACGGAGGCACTAAGAACACCGGCTACGGGCGCTTCGACGGCCGTGCTGTGATCGATGAGTTCACAGAGCTCAAGTGGCTGACCATCGAGCCTTTCGAGCAGCAGTATCCCTTCTAATAAGCACTAACTCCATGGAATCAAACTATGAGTAAGCAACCTGCAGTTATTGAACTCGGATACATGGGCATCTCGGTCAAGGATCCTGATGCGTGGAAATCATTCGCCACGAATATGCTGGGCCTGCAAGTTCTTGATGAAGGTGAGAAGGACCGCTTCTATCTACGTATGGATTACTGGCATCATCGAATCGTGGTCCATCATAACGGCCAGGACGACCTGGAATACCTGGGTTGGCGTGTGTCCGGAAAACCGGAGTTCGAGGCTCTGGGTCAAAAACTCATTGACGCCGGTTACGATGTTCGCGTCTGCGATAAAGCCGAGGCTCAGGAACGAATGGTGTTGGGCCTGATGAAGACAGTAGATCCAGGCGGCAACCCGACCGAGATATTCTGGGGGCCCCGGATCGACATGAGCAACCCGTTCCATCCTGGCCGTCCCCTGCACGGCAAGTTTGTGACTGGTGGCCAGGGCCTGGGTCATTGCATCGTTCGCCAGACCGATGTCGAAGCGGCTCACAAGTTCTATAGTCTTCTGGGCTTGCGTGGGGACGTCGAATACCGGATCCCGCTGCCCAACGGCATGACTGGCGAACTAACGTTCATGCATTGCAACGGTCGTGACCACTCCATTGGGTTTGGTGCCATGCCCGCTGAAAAGAGGCTCAATCACGTGATGCTTGAGTACACAGACATAGAGGATCTGGGATACACCCACCAACAGTTTGTAAAGAACGACATTGACATTGCCTTGCAACTTGGCATTCATGCTAACGACAAGGCGCTGACGTTCTATGGCGCAACACCTTCCGGCTGGCTCATTGAGCCCGGCTGGCGAGGTGCCAAGGCCATAGACGAAGCGGAGTACTACGTTGGAGACATCTTTGGCCATGGCGTCGAAACAGCTGGCTACGGCCTGGATGTAAAATTGAGTTAAAACTACAACCAAAGTTACAGGCGCAGGCTCTCTTCCAGATATGCGTTGGGGAAAATTACTTATGCTCCTGCAGTATTAATTTTCCCGATTTTGCTCCGGTTCACCCTCACATCGGGGCTGGAATAGATTATACAAGGATCGTGGCGAATTAGGATGCTAGTCTCAGTCGTTCGATGCAGATCATGCATGGGGGCCGGCACTGCAAGTTCATGTTGACTTGACGAGCGACTGGCTCGTTAGTATTGATATCCGGAAGTTTTTCCTTAAAACCGAACGTATCAGGGTAGTAATTGGGCTCCAAGAGGCTACAGCTACGGTAATTCTAGATCCGTAATTTGGCGTCGCTCGCGATTGGACAACGATTCTGACTAACCTAGTTCCAGCTTTTTTACCTAACCAAGAGTGTCTCCATGTCGAATAAAACTATGAAACCAGCGCGTCTTACTGCCGAGGATATCCATGGTGTCTGGGCTATTATGCCAACGCCGGCTACTCCGGATGCTTCTAACTGGCGCAGCACTAACACAGTTGACTTAAACGAGACTGCTCGCATAGTTGAAGAACTGATTGCGGCTGGCGTCAACGGAATATTGAGTATGGGTACTTTCGGCGAGTGTGCTACATTAACTTGGGAGGAGAAATGTGATTATGTTTCGACCATTGTCGAAACTGTTCGTGGTCGCGTGCCTTATTTTTGCGGTACTACAGCCTTGAATACCCGCGAAGTTATACGCCAGACTCGCGAGCTTATGGATATTGGGGCAAGCGGCACCATGCTCGGTGTTCCTATGTGGGTAAAAATGGATTTACCCACAGCGGTCCAGTTCTATCGTGATGTCGCAGAGGCTGTGCCAGAGGCTGCCATTGCGATTTACGCCAACCCAGAAGCCTTCAAGTTCGACTTCCCTCGCCCCTTTTGGGCAGAAATGTCCAAAATTCCGCAGGTGGTAACTGCCAAGTATTTAGGGATCGGAATGCTTGATTTGGACCTTAAACTGGCACCCAACATACGTTTTCTCCCACACGAGGATGACTATTACGCGGCCGCACGCATCAATCCCGAGCGCGTAACCGCATTCTGGTCAAGCGGGGTCATGTGCGGCCCCGCCACCGCCATCATGTTGCGTGACGTTGTGGAGCAGGCCAAGAGCAATGGTGACTGGACCAAAGCCAAAGCCATCTCCGATGATATGCGTTCAGCCGATTCGACATTGTTTCCGCATGGCGACTTTTCGGAGTTCTCGAAATACAACATCGGACTTGAAAAGGCACGCATGGATGCAGCTGGCTGGCTCACAGCTGGACCATGCCGTCCGCCCTATAACATCGTCCCAGAAGACTATATTGCTGGCGCCCTTAAGTCAGGCAAGGCTTGGGCCGCACTGCATGCTAAATACAGCAAGGAATTGAAGTAGTCCAACTCCATTGGTCTGGCGAGATGCTGGAAAAGACGCTGAACGATTTGAAATATGTTAGATTAATCATATTTCTTGCGCTACTAGTAGGCGTCGCCAGTTCGGAAAATTTAGCTAAGACTGCTAGTCTCGCAGACTCGGGTGTGAAGGCAGGCTTTAGGAATACCGAATGAAGCCAGCGTATCAAGCCGACGATGGGTGCCATCCTTGATGAGGCGACCCACTGTTGGTTGGTTTAGTTTTTTGGAGTGTTTGATTGTGACTGTTGATTTCTATTTCGACTTTTTGAGCCCTTTTTCTTACTTGGCTAACCATCGCTTGTCGAAGCTAGCTCGCGATTATAGCTTTTCCATTCACTATCACTCGATTGATTTGGCGCGAGCCAAAATCGCCATCGGAAACGTAGGCCCCTCCAATCGCGATCTGAAAGTCAAACTTGCCTATTTGATGGTGGATTTAAAACGCTGGGCCGAGCTGTACGGATTACCATTTTTATTTCCTGCCAATTACAATAGCCAACGGATGAATGCTGGGCTCTATTACTCGGGTGCCGAAACGCAGACTGCTGCTTACGTGAATACAGTGTTCAATGCAGTTTGGGGGGAAGGTATGGCTCTGGACTCGGAAAGCCTGCTTGCCCTAGTGTGCGGGACTCTAGGGTGGGATCGCGCTGCTTTCGAGGAGTTTCTCAGCAGCGACGCTGCAACAAATGCGTATGATGAGCATACCCAGGCCGCCATCGAACGTAAAGTATTCGGTGTACCAACGATGTTTTTGGGCGATCAAATGTGGTGGGGCAACGACCGTCTATTTATGCTCGAGAACACACTGAGGTGCGGCTGTAGTGCTGGAATAGCCGCCGCGGGGGAAACCGGAGTAAAACCGGTAACAGAAGGAGATGGAAATGGAAATCAAAGCGGCAATAGTCCGTAAAAAAAACGGCCCATTCTTATTCGAGCATGTAGCTCTTAATGAGCCCGCAGAAGATCAAGTTCTCGTTAGATTGGTTGCGACCGGGTTGTGTCATACGGATCTGATTTGTCGCGATCAGCATTATCCGGTTCCGCTTCCGATGGTTTTAGGGCATGAAGGGGCTGGTGTAGTTGAGAGGGTGGGATCCGCGGTCAAAAAGGTTCAGCCGGGTGATCATGTTGTCCTGACATTTTATACCCGCGGACGTTGTGACACTTGTCTTTCCGGTGACCCCACCAGTTGTGCAAACTCATTCGGTCCTAATTTTATGGGGCGCTCGGTAACCGGGGAATGCACCATCCACGATCACGACGGGGCAGAGGTGGGAGCAAGTTTTTTTGGGCAGTCCTCCTTTGCGACATATGCGCTATCTTATGAACGCAACACTGTGAAGGTTACAAAAGACGTTCCGCTTGAGCTGCTTGGGCCTCTTGGTTGTGGCATTCAAACCGGTGCAGGGTCTGTTCTAAATGCGCTTAATCCACCGGCCGGTTCTGCTATTGCGATTTTTGGTGCTGGGGCAGTTGGTCTTTCGGCCGTGATGGCTTCTGTTGTAGCAGGTTGTACTACCATCATCGCTGTCGACGTTAAGGAAAACCGGCTGGAACTAGCCAGTGAACTTGGGGCGACGCACATTATTAACCCGGCCGCTAACGATCCCATTGAGGCGATCAAAGAGATATTCGCTGACGGTGTTCCGTATGTATTGGAGACTAGCGGTTTGCCCGCCGTGCTTACGCAGGCGATCCTCAGCTCTGCTATAGGCGGTGAGATCGGTATTGTTGGGGCGCCGCCTATGGGGGCCACAGTCCCCGTTGACATTAACTCCCTGCTATTCAATCGTAAGCTTCGTGGAATCGTCGAAGGTCAGTCGATTTCAGATATTTTTATTCCGAGGTTGGTGGAGCTTTATCGTCAGGGGAAGTTTCTATTTGACAAGCTAATTAAGTTTTATCCTTTTGAGGAAATCAATCGAGCCGCCGAAGATTTGGAAGAAGGGGTCATGTTCAAGCCGGTACTCCATATTGGTTGAAACGTGCTGGTAGAACTACACGGCTCGTGTGGGCTTTTCTAAGGTTGCGGGCAGTTTGCTTTTAGTGATGTTGTATCCCAAAAACAAAAATTTATAAACGGTGGAACATATGATTAAAAAAACAAATTTACTCAATAAAACAATTAGTGCTGCGATCTTGGGTATTGCGTCAAGCCATGCGGTAGCGACGGACGGTGTTTTTTTGGAGGGCTTTGGCGCGGTTTCCAGGAGCATGGGCGGAACGGCTGTTGCTCATTATGTCGGGCCCGCGTCAATGATGGTCAACCCAGCGACAATGGACTTGTCTGATGCGACAGGTGAAATACTGCTAGGGCTAGATCTGGTTACTACAGATATCAGCGCCACTAATCTTGGTACAGGCGAGAAAGCGTCATCAAGTCGGCATTCTAATAATAGAGGCCCCTATGTTGCCCCTCAGCTTGCTTTTATCCGTAAAGTTTCGAACTGGACCTTTGGCGCGGGCATATTCGCGCAAGCGGGGATAGGGGTCGAGTATGGAAAGGACAGTTTTTTGTCTCGCGGCGATATTGGCGGAATGGGCTATGCCGCCGATGCTGATACCGGCCTTGAGAACGCCAGTCGTTTGTTTATACTTGATATACCTCTTGCCGTGAGTTTTAAGATTAACGATCGTCTTGTTATCGGTGGATCGCTAGATGCAAAATGGAGTGGTTTGAATCTCGATTATTTGCTGGGAACGAACCAGTTGGGTAGTCTCGCCGGTGATGGGCGTGTTTCCGGTTCGCTGTTGGGCTTGATCGGCACTTTACCCGACCCGCGGGGTGTGCATTTGAGCGTTAGCCAAAACAAGGAACTTGCGAGTGGTGTCGATGGTTGGGGATACTCGGGTAGGTTAGGTTTGCTATATAAGATTACGCCAACGACCAAGTTGGGTATCTCCTACATGCTCAAAAGCCATATGAACGATTTGAAAGGGAAGGGGACTGTTACCGCGGTAGATGGCCTCATCGGTAATGTGCCTATCGAGGGCGAGGTTCGTGTTTTAGACTTTAATACCCCTGCCAAACTTGACGTGGGTCTGAGCCACCAAGTTACGGACAAATTACTCGTTGCTGTTGATGTGTCTCGCGTTTTTTGGAAGGATGCCTGGAAGGATATAAAGGTAGGGTTTTCCAGTGATGTTGGTGATGTCGACTTAAGACTTCCTCAAAATGCCAGGGATCAAACAATAGTGGCGATTGGGGCTTCGTATGTAGCTACCCCGAATTTAACAGTGCGAGCAGGTTACCGTCAGGCGACGCAGCCCTTTAATGATGAGGGATTGTTGGCGCTAGTTCCGGGTATTTTGCGGAAACATGCTTCCTTGGGATTCAGCTACCAAGTATCAAAATCGGGTAGGTTCGATGCTGCGTATTCGCATGCCTTCGAGCAAAGTATGACCAATCGATCGGCTTACAACACCTCATCGCCCGTGAGATCGTCCATGTCGCAAGATAATTTCGTCTTAGCCTATAATTATTCATTCTGATTAAATCGCTATCGTGAGCATCTGAAGTTCGTACTAATTAATTTTAGCCGCTGTCTTAGTTGGCTCGATCTTCGGGGGCAATAGCGATCTGGTTGACTAGGGATGGTCTGAAGTAGTCACGTATTTCTGGCTGACTTCAGCCCTGCCAATTTCAAAAAACGGCGATTCGTCTAAAAACGATCAAATCACCCATTCTTTCTGGATTTTTAGCCGCCGCGAGCACCTCGCGGCGGCCATTTCCCGCATTACAGGCGCACCTCTCCTGCATTCGCCAGTAAGTGTCGGCGCGCCATCCACAGGTTCGACAGGGCGAACAGCGTCACCAACTGCGCCGTGTTCTTCACCAGCCCTCGAAAGCGAACTTTGGTGTAACCAAACTGGCGCTTGATCACCCGAAACGGGTGCTCGACCTTGGCCCGCACCTGCGCCTTGGCCTTCTCGACCTTGCGCTTGGCTGTGTAGAGCGGGCTGTTCTTGCCAAGCTTCTTGTACGTGCTGCGGCGTGCCGCGACCTGCCAGATCACCGCCCGGCCTTCATGTTCGGGGCGCTTTTCGACGCCCGTGTAGCCGGCATCGGCGCAAACGACGTTTTCGTCGCCGTGCAGTAACTTGTCGACCTGAGTGACATCCGCCACGTTGGCTGGCGTACCGACTACGCTGTGTACCAGACCCGACTCATCATCCACCCCGATGTGGGCCTTCATGCCGAAGTAATATTGGTTACCCTTCTTGGTCTGGTGCATCGTAAGCGCTCCATAAACCTCATCTACAAATGATCTGCAGGCCAGCCAATGCTGTGCTCCGATTTATTTCTGGAGCCAGCCGCCATGATGCGCCCCGACGCCAAAGTCGAAAAAGTCTACCTCTACCCCAAACCGGTGGATTTCCGAAAGTCCATCGACGGCCTGGCCGCCCTGGTCGAGCTGGATATCAAGGTGGCGGTGTTTGACCCGGTGCTGTTCGTCTTCCTCAACAAGTCGCGTAACCGGGTGAAGATTTTGTATTGGGAGCGCAACGGCTTCTGTTTGTGGCTCAAGCGCCTTGATGCCGAGCGGTTCAAAACATCGCCAGACGATCAAGAGGAAGCCATTGTGCTGACGGTTCAGGAGTTGAACTGGCTGCTGGATGGTTTCGACCTCTGGCGTAACCGCCCACACCAGGTTTTGACCCCGCGTTTCGTGACCTGAGCCGGTATAATCCACGGCATGATTTCAATGCCCGAAACCCTTCCTGACGACCCTGTTTTGCTGAAGCAGCTTCTGCTGTCTGGGGATTCCATGCGCACTTGGACACCCAGTCCACGAACACTTGGACAGCGATTCCACGCTGACTTGGACACTCATTCCACGGCCCCTTGGACACTGA
>C687J26845_10001036_pt1 | contig 17617 bp, 14 predicted proteins | sample RifCSPlowO2_12_FD_26845 | JGI IMG/M metagenome (IMG submission 26845)
TCATCATCGGCGGCGCCGATCTGCACGCGCGCTGAACGCACCGCGGGCGGCCGAACGCATCAGGCGCGGAGCGCGCGGCGCGCCGGGTTGAATCGCCGCAACCCGGAGTACCATGGCATCGTCCCTTTGGCGCTCCCGCAACAGCGCCGTCCGGTAACCATCATGAACGAATGCGAGCTTTACGCGCGGATCATTCAGACCACCCATGCGCTGATCGTGGTGTTTGATCGCGAGGGCAGGATCGTGCAGTTCAACGCGAGCTGCGAGCGGCTGACCGGCTACAGTTTCAACGAGGTCAAGGGCCGGTGCGTCTGGGAGTTCCTGCTGCTGCCCGAGGAAACCGCCGCGGTGCGCGCGGTGTTCGAAGATTTGCGGCAGGGGCGATTCCGCAACCAGTTCGAAAATCACTGGGTGAGCAAGTCCGGCGAGCGCCGCTTCATCGAATGGTCCAATTCGGCGCTGGCCGACGCTGCCGGCAACGTCGAATATGTGATCGGAACGGGCATCGACGTGACGGGGAAGCGCGAAGCGGAGGCACAACTTCACGAAACCCGGGAGCAGCTTCATCTGGTGGTCAGCTCCGTTCCGCTGGTACTCTGGATATGGGAGCCGCAAAGCGGGCGGGTGCCGTATGTGAGCCCCGAATTCGAGAACGTCTGGGGTCGCAGCCTTCCCGACCCCGCCGCGGCGTTCGACGTTTTCCTCGATTCGATTCATCCCGAGGACCGGCAGGCGATGATCAGCCAGCTCGAGGAGGAAGCCTCGGGCGCCGAGCCCGGGGACAGCGAGTACCGGATCGTCAGGCCGGACGGCGAGCTGCGCTGGATCCATTCGCGGGCTTTTCCGGTAAAGGACGAGGACGCCAAGGTCTCCCGCGTGGTTGGTTACGCTGAAGACATAACGGCGCGCAAGGCCACCGAACGGGCCCTGCGTGAAACCCGGCAGCGCCACCAAGCGCTGCTCGACAGCATTCCGGACATGGCATGGCTCAAGGATGCGGACGGCCGTTACATCGAGGTCAATCGGAGTTTCCGCGAGCGCTGGGGCATGGAGTCTCCCGAGATCGTTGGGAAAACCGACGCGGAGATCTTTCCCGCCGAGGTCGCGGAGGAGTTCCTCGCCACGGATCGCGCGGTACTCGAATCCGGCCGGCGGCTGTGCTACGAACGAAAGCTCCTGGTCGGGGGCGAGGAGCGGTGGACAGACGTGATCAAGGTCCCGGTCACCGACGAAGCCGGCAAGATCATCGGCACCGCGGCAATCTCGCGCGATGTCAGCGAGCGCAAGCTCGCCGAGGCCCGGCGCATCGCCCACGACGCCGGCCTGCGCGCGGCTCTGGTGAAGGAAGTCCACCACCGCATCAAGAACAGCCTGCAAGGAATCATCACCTTGCTGCGGCACGTCGGGACCGAGGCTTCCGGAGGCCCGGATGCGCAGGAGCTGGTGATCGCCCGCGTCAATGCCATGGCCGCCATGTACGGGTTGCAGGGCGCCACCGATGAACGGGAACATGAAATCGGGAAGATCGTCCTGGCGCTTGTCTCCTCGCTCAGAACGCTCGACCCGGAGCTTTCCTTGCGCCTGTCGATGCGCAGCGAGCCGGCGACCGCGCACGTGAAGGAAAACGAAGTGGTGCCGCTCGCATTGATCGTCAACGAATTGATCATGAACGCGTTCAAGCATTCGCCCGGCGGCGGGAACAACGCGGTCACGGTCGCGCTCGAAAACGGCGAAGACTGCGCGCGTATCATCGTCCGCAACCCCTCGGGCCGGTTGCCGCGGGAATTCGACTTTGACGCCGGCACGGGCATCGGCACCGGGCTGTCGCTGGTGAAATCCCTGTTGCCGCCGGACGGTGCAGTGCTGCGGTTTCATAACGAGACCGGCGACGGGGTGCATGGCGAATTGACCCTGCGCCCGCCGGTGATCGGGCGATCTTCTTGATTCCAGGCAAGTGGTCGCAGGTGGCGCCCGAATCCTTCNGAGCCTCCCAGCCATGATCCACGTTCTCATTGTTGAAGACGACCGGCTGGTTCTCGCCGGGCTCGCGGCCGGACTTGAGGAGCGCGGCTACCTCGTCACAAAAGCCGTCAGCGGAGAGCAAGCCGTGCAGTTGGCCGACAGCGCGCGACCGGACCTGGTATTGATGGATATATGCCTTCCCGATATTTCCGGCATCGAAGCAGCGCGAAAAATCAATGACAGGCTGGGCATTCCGATCATCTTTCTATCGGCCTTCAATGCCGAGGAAACAGTGCGCGAGGCGGTCAGGCTGGGAGGATTCGTCTACCTGGTGAAGCCGATTACGATCAAGCAGCTCGTGCCGGCGATCGAGAGCGTGCTCGCCCGGGCCGCCGACCTCAGCAAGCTGCGCGGCAGCGAGCAAAATCTGGCCACGGCCCTGAAACAGAGCCGGGAAATCAGCGTCGCGATCGGGATGCTGATGGAGCGCCACGGCATCAGCGCCGAAGACGCTTTCGAACTGCTGCGCCGTAACGCCCGCGACACCCGCCGCAAGGCGGCCGAGGTGGCACAGGATGTGATCTCCGGATCGCCGGGGCTCGGACCGCCGTCGTGAGCGAATTGCGTTGCGGGCGTAATTTCTCTATGCTCTAGACAGTTAGGCAACCCAAATCCCGTTGCCTCCGGTACCTGATTCGAGGTGGGGGTCTGGGGGAATGGGTATTAAGCAGTATGTCCCGTCGCGTGCGCGCCGGCCGATTCGCGCTTATCTGTATCTGCTGGTCTCGGCAGTGGTGCTGCCGCTCGTCGCGCTCGTGGCATACCACCTCCATCGCGACTTCGTCGAAGCTCGCGAAGCGGCGGCGGCGGCGGCGGTGAGGCTGGCGCAGGTCAGCAGCGCCCAGGCCGCGCAACTGGTCGCCGAGGTACGAACGGATCTCGTGACCCTTTCGCGACGACCGCTGGTGCGCGCGCTCGATCCGCGACGATGCGATCCGTTGTTCACCGATTTTCTGGATTTTTCCCGGCGTTTCGCTACCGTCCTCACCATCGATCTTTCCGGAAAACCGGTATGCAGCCCGCCCCGGCCGCAGGAGACGGCAACCCAGGCTTCGTACGATCTGGGGGAATTGGTTCGCACCGGAAAGTTCACGATCGGCAAGCCGATCATAGGNCCNCTCACNGGCAAGTGGGTGGTGGTGCTGGCGCATCCGCTGCACGATGACAGCGGCAGGCTNAGCGGCGCGCTCGGCCTGCCGATCGATCTCGCCAATTTCCATCCNCTCGCCGGGGACGTGGNGCTGCCGCCGGGCGCCTCGATCGGCATCATAAGCAGCCAGGGCGTGGTCATCGCCCGATTGCGGGACCCGGGCAAATGGGTCGGCAGGGACGCGCGCGGCATCGAGATCGTCGAAACGGTGCTGGCGCGCAAACAGGGCCATGCGCGCGCCGCCGGCGCCGACGGCGTCGAGCGCATTTACGGTTTTGCGCCGGTTCCCGAAACCGATTGGTACGCCTACGCCGGCATTCCTGCCAGCACCGCGTTCGCGGAGGCGCGCCAGCGCGCACTGGAGAGCGCGGCTGCCGGAGTGCTCGTCGCCTTGCTGGCCGCGGCGCTCGCGATGTGGACGGCGCGCGCCCTGAGCGGTCCGGTGGACGCGATGGCGGAGACGGCGCGAGACATCGCGCGCGGGGACTGGGACGCGCGTTTCGAGGGCGAGGGATTCACCGAGATCGTGGAAATCGCGACGGAGTTCAATCTCGCGCTCGATGCACTGGAGGAGAAAGCGCGCCTGTTGCGGGAAAGCGAAAGCCGGCTCAGCGGCATACTCGACACGGTCATGGAAGGCGTGATCAGCATCGACGAGCAACAGCGCGTCGTCGTGTTTAATCGCGAGGCCGAGCGCATCTTCGGACGGTCAGCCGCCCGGATGATGGGCCAGCCGCTCGGCATCCTGGTTCCCGAACGCTTGCGCGCGCAACATGAGGAACACATCCGCCGATTCGCCGCGACCGGGCAGACCAACCGCCCGATGGGGAAGTACGGCCTGATCTACGGTCTGCACGCGGACGGGGCGGAGTTTCCCATCGAGGCCACGATCTCGCAGAGCGGCATCGCTCCCGACAGGCTGTTGACCGTGGTGCTGCGCGACGTCACCGAGCGCCTGCGGGCGGAACAAGCGCTGCGCGGCTATGCGGAGCGCCTGCGACAATTGTCGCGCCGCCTGTTCGAGACCGGAGAAAGCGAGCGGCGGCGCCTCGCCCGCGAGCTGCATGACCGCATCGGCCAGAACGTGACCGCCTTGAACCTGAATCTGAACATGCTGCGCGGCGAATTGCCGTCCGATCTCCTGGAGAAAGTGGGCGCGCGGCTGAACGACTGCGATACGCTGTTGTTTCACACCGGCCAGCTCGTTCGCGACATCATGATCGATCTGCGCCCGCCCGGCTTGGATGAGCTGGGACTGTTCGCCGCGCTCAACGAACACGCTCGCCAGTTCTCGAGCCGAACCGGGTGTTCGGCGACCGTAAGCGGCACTGCGGTGATGCCGCGCCCGCCGCCGGCGACGGAAATCACGCTTTTTCGCATCGCGCAGGAGGCGCTCATCAACATCGCCAAGCACGCCGGCGCAACCGAAGTGGCCGTCACCCTGGAATCGGGTACCGACACCGTGATCCTGACCGTCGCCGACAACGGTCATGGCTTCGACTTCGCGGCGAGGCTTGCGCAGGCCGGGCCGAGCCTGGGGATCGTCGGCATGAGGGAGCGCGCCGAGTCGATCGGCGCCCGGCTGCGCGTCGAGTCCGCCCCCGGCCGCGGCACGCGCGTGATCGTGGAGGCGCCGCGCGCGGCGCCGGCCGGGAACGGGTGACGAGTCGCGGCATGCCGATCACGGTGTTTGTCGCCGACGACCATGCCATCGTGCGCGAGGGGCTGGTGAACCTGCTTTCGTCGCAGCCCGACATCCGCGTCGTCGGCACCGCGATCGACGGGCGCCAAGCCGTACGCGAGGTCGTGAAGCTCCAGCCCGAGGTCGTGGTCATGGACATCGCGATGCCGCAGATGAACGGCATCGAGGCCGCGCGCGAAATCCGCGCGCGCGCGGCGAGCGCGCGAGTGGTGATCCTGTCGATGCATTCCAGCGTCGAGCACGTGCACCATGCCCTGGCGGCCGGAGCTTACGGCTACGTGCTCAAGCAGTCGGTGGCGCAGGAAATCATCGAGGCGGTGCGGGCGGTGCGCGCCGGCCGCCGCTACCTCAGCCCCGGGATCGCCGAGTTGATCGCCGAAGGCATCAGCCGCGGCGCCGCGGCCAGCCCGCTGGAAAGCCTGAGCAAGCGCGAGCGACAGGTGCTGCAACTGGTGGCCGAAGGGCACTCCAGCGCGCACATCGCCGCGACGCTGCACCTTTCGCCGAAGACGGTGGACACTTACCGCAGCCGCATCATGCAGAAGCTTCGCATCGGCGATGCCGCGGGCTGATCAAGTTCGCGATCCAGCACGGGCTGACCTCGCTCGAATAGGCCCCGCGCGACAGGCGATCATCGAACTGCCCGGAAAGGCGGCGATCCACACGACCATGCCGGAACATTTTTCTCCGATCCGAATCTTCTTCACGCTGCTCGCCGTGATCTTCTGCGTGGAGGCGGCGGTCATGCTCGCGCTGGATCACCTGGAGGTACGACGCGTCTCCGAATGGCTGGAAGCGGCCCTCGACGCGACCGTGCTGACGGCCGTTACCTCGGTATTCGTCTGGCGCCTGTTCATGCGGCCGCTCAGAGTCGCGTTGCAGAGCGAGACCGCGCACGCCAAGGCGGTGCTGGATGTCGCCTCCGAAGGCATCATCACCATCGACGAGCACGGCGCCATCGAGTCCTTCAACCGCGCCGCCGAACGCATGTTCGCTTGCGAGGCGCGGGACGTCCTGGGAAAGAACGTTCATATCCTGATGCCCGAACTGCACGCGCGCGAGCACGATGGCTACATCGCGCGCTACCTTCGAACGGGCGAAGCGCGGGCGATCGGGCGGCCACGAGAGGTCTCGGCGCGGCGAATGGACGGGACCGAATTCCCGATCGAGATCAACGTGACCGAGGTGCGCCTGGGGGGCGCGCGGCGCTTTACCGGCATCATCCGCGATGTCACGGAGCGCAAGTTTGCGGAGCAGCGCATGCAGCGCCTGGCGCATTACGACAACCTCACCGGGCTGCCGAACCGGTTGCTTTTCTACGACCGCCTGGACCAAGCGATCAGCCTCGCCCGGCGGGAGCGCTACGAGCTGGCGCTGCTCTACCTCGATTTGGACAGGTTCAAGGCGGTGAACGACACCCTGGGACACGACGCCGGCGACGAGCTACTGAAGAGAGCTGCCGCAAGGGTCAGGCAGCGGGTGCGGGAATCCGACACGGTGGCCCGAATCGGCGGCGACGAATTTGCCCTGATCCTGCCCGGCGTCGCGAGCCGCGAGGACGCCGCGATGGTCGCCGGGAAGATCATCGATACCCTGTCCGAGGGCTTCCAGTTGGGGCCGCGCAAGCAGGAGGTGCGCATCGGGTCGAGCGTCGGCATCGCGATCTTCCCAGCCGACGCGCAGGACAGGGACGCGCTCGTCAAGGCCGCGGATGCCGCCATGTACGACGCCAAGCGGGTGGGGAATGCCTTCCGGTTCTTCGGGTCCTAGCCGCCGCATCCGCGACCAGACGAATCCGCCCGTCCGATCCAGTTTGCGCTCCGGCGCGGGCGGAACTCGCTCGAATAATCCCCGCGCGACAAGCAATTATCCGAAAGGCGCCATTTGAACGGCACTCAATATCGCGGAAACCCGCGCCAGTGCTGGGTTTACAGCCATTTTACCCATTTGCGGAGCCGTTCCAAATGGGTGAGCGTCTCGATACCGAGTGGCGCTTGAATTGGCGTTTGTTTCCACTCCGGCGCCGCGGTCAAATGCCGAATTCAGGGGAAGGGATTCCGTCTGTCGGGAAATCTTGACGATCGTGTAAGGATGGGCTTCGTCCGGGCGGGCTGCCTGATTATCCGCCGCCACCGGAAGGCGGCAGGACAGGCTAAATCAGGCCGGTGATCGCCGGCACGATCTCGCTGAAGGTCCTGCTCTTGGCGACGAATGCGCTCGCACCGGCGGCCGCCGCGGCCTCGCGGTGGATCTGCAGGTCCTGGTTCGAATGCATCACTACGCGGGTGTCCGGCAGCAGTGATGTGATGCGGCGTGTTGCCTCGATGCCGTCCATCCCGGGGAGCGCGATGTCCATGACGACGACCCGGGGTGAGTGGTTCGCGCACAGATCGAGGGCCTGTTCCGCGCTTTCAGCGGCCAGCATGCGGCACGCCGGAAACGCGGTCGACACGAGTTGCTGCACGGCGATCAGAGTCGGCGGATGGTCTTCGACAATCAGGATGGTCGCGATTTGATTTTGTTGTTCCATCGTCGGCTCGGCACCTTACATTGACACAACCCTTCCGGGTCATGAGATTCGAGCAAATAGTGCTACCCGGCGAGCGCGCCGTCTGTAGGGAATCCTTGACAACTCGCGGGAAGTCGGAAGGACGAGGGTGAGAGGCGAGTAAGCGTAGAAGGTTGGGTTAGCGCGTCAGCGCGTAGGGCGGGTCCTGACCCACGGTCGATCGTTCCTATGAGGCATCGATATCGCAGTGGGGCGCGAGAAAGATCGTTTCTGAACATCGTCGATTCTTCGGGCTGATCTCGCCCGAATAACCGTTTCGCAACAGCGGTTATCAAACTGTCGAGAAATCCCGACAGACGGCGCTCTTGCGGCTCGCTACAGTCAGCTCCAGCTCAATCGGGGGGAAACAAGTGGATTCTGTAGGAGGACCGCCGATGGAAGATCAAGACCAACTTGCTCCAACCATCCTGATCGTTCTGATCGTCGAGGATCATTTTGCGACTCTCGCCGCGATGCGGGAACTGCTGTCCACCGCGTTTCCGGGATGCCGCATATTGGCCGCCGAAAGCGCGGAACAGGCGATCGAGTTGTGCACGGGCGAGCCGCCCCACGTCGTCATCATGGACATCGCGCTGCCCGGAATGGACGGNATCGAGGCGACGCGCCGCATNAAANCGCTGCTGCCGGGCGTGCAGGTGGTGATGCATTCGAGCCACGATCTGGCGATCTATCGTGATGGCGCGGCCGCGGCCGGCTTCGAGCCACGATCTGGCGATCTATCGTGATGGCGCGGCCGCGGCCGGCGCCAGCGCGTTCGTGCCCAAGAGCAGGACCTTCAGCGACCTCGTTCCGGCGATCGCCGGCCTGCTCCCGGCGACATTCCCGCGCTCCGGTCGCGGGGGATGACCAGGCGGCGCCGCCGATCGAAACGCCCTCCCGACAGCGTTTGTCAAGGTATCCCGACATACGCGCCCCCGGCACTGGTTTAGATTGAAATGGGTGTGAAACAGGTCACAACTACTCGATTCCCCTTGTTATCGCAATGATGGAGGTTGTTCATGCGCAAATTAAGCGTGCTGCTGGTTGACGACAATCCGATGTTCCTGAAGGCGGCCCGCGATGTGGTCGCCGCCCTGCCCAACATAGCCGGCATTGAATGCGCGAACTCAGGGCCCGAAGCGCTGGCGCAATTCAGCCGATCGAATGCCGATCTGGTGCTCACCGACATCATGATGCCGGAAATGAGCGGGTTCGAGTTGATCCGCAAGCTGCGCGCCCGTGACGCTCCGCCGCATATCATGGCCGTGACGTTGCACGAAAGCGCGGAATACCGCGCCGCGGTACGGCGCAGCGGCGCGGACGGCTGCATTTCGAAGCGCGAGTTCGGCGCGTCGATTCCGAAACTAATTGCCTCCCTCTACTGCACAGCGAACGCCTGAGGGCTGCGCGGGCCGTTTCATGACGGCCCTGTTGGTCAGACAAGAGCCGATGCAGATTTCCGCTCACCCCGGGGCCGGCGACTCGGCGCAGGCCGAGTTCCGGCCGCTCGCCATACTCGGGCGGCTTGCGGGCGCGGCAGGCATCGCCGCGGTGGCTGCCGGTTTCCTGGTGCTGACCGGCTGGGCGCTCGAACTCGCCGTGCTGAAAAGCGTCGTGCCGGGGCTGGCGACCATGAAACCGAACACCGCGTTCGCCTTTGTCCTCGCCGGTCTTTCGCTGTGGGCGTTGCCGCCGCGGCATGCAGGCCGCGTTGCGAGAATCGCCGCCATCGCGGGCTCGTCTCTGGTGGCCGTAATCGGAGCGCTCACCTTGGGCGAGGATCTTCTCGGCTGGAATCCCGGCATNGACGAACTGCTGTTCCGGNAATCGGCCGCGGCCGTCGGGACCGCGGCCCCCGGGAGAATGGCGCCGGCGACGGCGTTCAATTTCGTTCTCCTCGGCGCCGCCCTGTGGTTCCTCGCGTTACGGATACCGTCGGGATACCGCTTNGCCCAGCCTCTGGCGCTCGTCGCNCTCCTGCTGTCAGTAGTGGCGCTGATCGGCTATGCCTACGGGGTCGAGGAGCTCAACCGCCCGGCGCCCTATACCTCGATGGCGGTTCACACCGCCGCCCTGTTTACGGTGGTGGCGGCGGGAGTGCTGGCCGCGGCCGGGGATCGTGGCTGGGCGGCGCTGCTAGTCAGCGAGCGGATGGGGGCGAGAATGTTGCGGCATCTGTGGCTGCCCGGCGCGGGAATCGTGTTCCTGCTCGGCTGGCTGAGACTCCAGGGGGAACTTATCGGGCTCTACGACACCGCGTTTGGACTTGCTCTGATGGTCACGCTGGCGATTTCGGTGCTCACGGGGCTCGCCTGGCGCTACGCACGGATCCTCGACCGCACCGACGCCGAGCGCAGCCGCGCCGAGAACGCCTTGCGGGAGGAGACGGCGCTGCTGCGGCTCGTCACCGACAACGTGCCGGCGATGATCGCCTACACCGACGCCGAGTTCCGCTATCGCTACGCGAACCGGGGGTTCGTCGAGTTCTATATCGGCGCGGGCGCGGCGGTCGAGGGAAAGACGATCGGCGAGCTCCAGGGCGAGCAGGCGCAGCGCGAGATCCGGCCCGGGATCGAGCGTTGCCTGGCGGGCGAGCTGATCCATTTCGAGGCGAAGCGGCGCAACGTCCAAGGCGAGGAGCGCGAGGTGGAAGTGACCCTGATCCCGCACCGCGACGAGACCGGGTGCGTCCAGGGCGTGCATACGCAGGTGCTCGATATCACCGAGCGCAAGCGCGCCGAGGAGCGCATCGATTATCTGGCGCAGTACGACGCAGTGACGGGGCTGCCCAACCGCCGGCTGTTCAACGACCGTCTGGCGCTCGCCGTCGCCCGCGACAAGCGGCTCGGGACGATGACGGCGCTGCTGCTGCTCGATCTGGACCGCTTCAAGGAAATCAACGAGACACTCGGTCAGCGCATCGGGGACGAAGTGCTGCGGGCGGTCACAGCGCGATTGCGCGAGCGGCTGCGAGAGGTGGACACCGTCGCCCGGCTCGGCGGCGACGAGTTCGCGGTGATCATCGAAAGCGTCGCGGAGAAGGCGCAGGCGTACCGCGTGGCAGAAAAGATCCTGGAGGCGATGGCCGAACCGCTGGAAATCGAGGGCGAGGATGTCTTTGTCACCGCCAGCATCGGGGTCGCGCTCTGTCCGGCGGACGCCGACAGCTCCGAACATCTGATCAAGAACGCCGAACTGGCGATGTACCAGGCCAAGCTCGACGGGCGCAACGCGGTGCATCATTACGCACCCGATCCCGGCCCGGGCCGCGGCGTCCGGCTCGGCATGGAGAGCGGGCTGCGGCGCGCGATCGAGCGCGACGAGCTGCTGCTCCATTTCCAGCCGAAAGTGGACATCAAGACCGGTGTCATCACCGGCGCCGAAGCGCTGCTGCGCTGGCGCAATCCCGATCTCGGCGTGGTTTCGCCCGCCGATTTCATCCCCCTCGCCGAGGAAACCGGGTTGATCGTGCCGATCGGAGAGTGGGTGCTGTACAGCGCGTGCGCGCAGGCGAGCGCGTGGCGCCGGCTGGGCTGGCCGCTCGCGATGGCGGTCAACCTGTCCGCACGCCAGTTCCGTCAGAAGAATCTGTGCGAGATGGTGGAGCTGGCGCTCTCCGACAGCGGGCTCGCGGCGGGTCAGCTCGAGCTTGAAATCACCGAGAGCATGATCATGCACCGTGCCGAACACGCCATCACCACGCTGCGCCGGCTGCGCGACATCGGGGTGTTGTTGTCGGTGGACGACTTCGGCACCGGCTACTCGAGCCTGTCGTACCTGAAGCGATTTCCCGTGCACAAGCTCAAGGTGGACCAGTCCTTCGTGCGCGAGCTGCACCACAACGCGGACGACGCGGCGATCGTGCGCGCGGTGATTACGCTCGCCCAGAGCCTGAACCTGAGAACGGTTGCCGAAGGCGTGGAAAACGAGCAGCAGCTCGCCTATCTCGCCGGGCTGCATTGCGACGAATACCAGGGATACCACTTCAGCAAGCCGCTGCCGGCCGCCGAATTTCTGTCGCTGCTGCAAGCCAAACAGGCCGCGGGCGGCCGCGGCGGCGCGGCCGCCCGCGGCGGCGTATGAACGGCGGGACCCGGTTTCCTCCCTTGCGTGAACCGGGCAGGCAACGGGGAGTCTGATAATGCCGAAGATGCCATAGCAGGAGCGCCGCCGGCCTGCAGTGGTGCGAGCTGGCGAACCTCGCCTAATTGTCGAGGAAGCTCCGCAGCATCCACGCCGTCTTGTCGTGCGACCGGCCGCCTCGAACATTTCCTCGTACTGCTTGCGGAACAGTTCGTGCGGGTCGATGAACTCCGGCTCGGTGGCGTTCCAGTGGTAGTTCTGGGTCTTCAGTGGTAAATAATTGGCGTTCCTGTTTACCAATATCACCGACAGCAAGGGGCGAAAGTACGATATTCCAGTGCTGGTGTGCGGCATCGCCGGCAATCGCGCCATCTATTCCGTGGGCATGCAGTGCCCCATTGACGGCATACCCGACAAGTGGACCAAGGCGATGGCCAAGCCGATACCGCCGAGGATCGTCAAGAACGCGCCTTGCCATGAAATCATATACAAGGGAGCGGACCTGAGGCGCGGTCACGGTCTGGACGATCTTCCGATTCCGATTTCCTCGCCCGGTTGGGACAACGCGCCGTACACGAGCGCGAGCCATTTCATCACCAAGGATCCCGAGACCGGGATTCAGAACATGGGCAACTACCGCGGCCAGATCAAGGCGCCGGACCGGCTGGGCATGAACACGTCGGTCGAACTGCGCACCGGCGGCTACCAGCACTGGGAGAAGTGGAAGGCGCTGGGCAAGCCCATGCCCTGCGCGGTCGTGATCGGGTGTCCGCCCTTGGTGTCTTTCACCTCGGTGCAAAAAATGGCGGAGTCCTACGACGAGCTGCACGTGACCGGCGGCCTGATCGGTGAGCCGCTCAACGTGGTCAAGGCAAAGACCGTGGACCTGCTGGTGCCGGCGGAATCGGAAATCGTCATCGAAGGATTTGTCGCAGGAACCCCATCATCACTTCATGGGTGAGCCAGGTGACACCGAGCGAATCGAGCTGCATCAGGCGGCCCGGTTACGAGACCGGGCTGATGCAACATTTGCGCGAGGGCCTTGGCATCAAGGGCGTACACAAGGTGATCCTTCATGAACCGCTTACTTCTCTTCACAAGCTGATGGTGATTCAGTTCGAGAAGGGCACGCCGCAGACGGAAATCTGGCGCGCCATGTACGGCTGTGCGTCTTACCGCAGAGTGGGGGGCAAATGGATTGTTGCGGTCGACAAGGACATCGATGGCAACAACACGAACGCGGTCTTCTGGGCGATGTCGTACCGCGCCAAGCCGCATCGCGACGTGCAGATGCTGATGCACAAGGACTCGGGGCACGGTCCGCGCAGCATGATCGATCCGGAAGACTCCGCCGTCCTGATCAATGCGGTCCTCAAGGAACCCTATCCGCCGATCTCGCTGCCCAAGAAGGAATACATGGAAAATGCGCGCAAGATATGGGAAAGGTTGGGATTGCCGCGGCTGCAGCCGGAAATGCCCTGGTACGGCTACGATTTGGGCATGTGGAACGACAAGCTGGAACACCAGGCCCAGTTGGCGGTCAAGGGCGATTTCTGGGAGACGGGCAAGTGGTGCGCCAGGCACCGCCGCAGCGATGTCAAGATGAACGCTGAAATGCGGACGGTGGAAGACAAGCCGGGTCGCGGCGGGCGCGTGAGGGCGAGAAAGAAGAAATAGAGATCCGGCGATTTGGTTATTGGCAATTTTCACTTCTGATTCAGACAATATTTCACCCAAAGTGGGAATTGCCCACTGCCGGGAATTGCCCACTTGACCAACCGCCCACCATGGACGATACTATGACGCATGACAAGCCCGATACAAACCCGCCACAAAAGCACGGATTCCAAGGGTCGCGTGGCCCTCGGTGGCCATTTCGCGAACCGCTCCGTCATCCTCGAACACCGCGGCAATGACGAGGTGATCGTGCGCCTTGCTCGCGTCATACCGGAGCGCGAGGCGTGGCTCTATGAGAACCCGAAAGCCCTGGCCTCGGTGCGGCGTGGACTTGACCAGGCCCGCAAGGGGAAGGTAGCGGCCAGTCCTCCGGACTTGAAAGCGGCCGCGAAACTCGCCGCCCGGCTAGAGGACTGATGCCTTTTACGCCGGTCTGGCTTGAAGAGCCGGCGGGCGTTTTCCACGAGCTTGAAGCGGCGGCACGCAAGTCGCTCGAGAACCGGGAGAAGTCGCGCAAGGCGAAGGCCTCGAAGCAGGAAGGTCTTTTCAAGCAAGTGGTCAAGTGCGTTGAACTCCTGCTGGCAAACCCTCGCCACACGGGGCTCAATACGCATGAATACGATTCGATCGAGAACCCCTACGATCCCGAGGCCAAGGTGTTCGAGGCTTACGTTCAGAACCGCACGCCTGGCGCCTACCGTGTCTTCTGGTGCTATGGTCCGAAAAAAAGCGAGATCACGATCATCGCCATCACCCCGCATCCTTGAGGGCGAGGAGCAACTTTTGGCGCACGTTCATTGATAAATAGAGATCCGGCGATTTGGCGACCGACGTGCCATTGGCCACGAGCGCACTCCTGATGCTGTCTCCGCCTTCGTCAAAAACCGGGCCAACACCCGAGCGCAAGCCTGAATTACAGGCCGTTCTGCATCTCCGTCATCACCGAAGCGGAACTGCGTTTCCATGGACATCCGCCAGCGCCCAACGCTACGGGCCATTGCGCGCGGAGCTCGAAGCACTGGGCAAATCGCTGGCGCCTATGGATCTGCTCATCGCCACCCATGCTCTGGCCGAAGACTGCACGCTCATCAGCGCTGACCGCGTCTTTGCCCAGGTGCCCGGGCTGCGCGTACTCGACTGGTCGGCCTCTCCCAACAAGTAAGCTCAGGCCGTGACCACCGCCGGCATTGAAAATGAACGGCCAGAACGATGCTTGTTGAGCTGATCTCCCGCGCTGCCCTCGAAGATCTCGCCGGCACCACGGCCTTCCAGCGCGGCGCGCAATATCTTGCGGGCGGCGCCGTCGGGCGCCTGCGAGTTACCAACGACAAGATCACCGCACGAGTTGAAGGCACGCAAACCTACCAGGTCGAGTTGCGGGATGGCGACGGCGATCTGGCTTACGACTGCACCTGCCCGCGTGCCGCCGACGGCTATTTCTGCAAGCACTGCGTCGCGGTCGGATTGGCATGGTTGGCCGATAATTCCGCCGTACCGAAATCCGGCGCCGCATCCGGCAAGAAGAAGCAGCGCGATCCAGTGCGCGACATCAAGGCGTATCTGACCGCGCAAGCACCGGAGACCTTGATCGACCTCGTGCTCGATGCGACTCAGCGCGACGAACGGCTCTACCAGTCGCTGTTGCTCAAGGCCGAACGTAGGGGCGGTGGCGGCAACGTGGCCAACGCATTCCGGCGGGCGATCGACGATGCGACGCGCATTCACGGCTTTGTCGACTGGCGGGAGGTTCGCACCTACGCTGGAAACATCGACCAGGTGGCAGATTCACTGACGGAATTGCTCAAGCCCGATACCGCGGCCACGCTGGTCGAACTGGCCGAGTACGCCATCGAGCAGGTCGAGAATTCACTGGAGCAGGTTGACGACTCGAATGGCGAGATCGGCGGCATTGCTTGTCGTCTGGGCGAGTTGCATCTCAAGGCTTGCACGATGGCTCGGCCCGATCCGGCAGCGCTGGCCGAGCGTCTGTTCCGGTTCGAGACGACGCTGCCGTTTGGCCTGTGTAGCTTCGATGCCATCACCTATCGAAATGCCCTCGGTAAGGAGGGCCTGCGCCACTACCGGGAGCTGGCGGAAGCCGAGTGGCGCAAGCTCAAGCCACGTGCCGCGAAGGACAAATACGATGCCCACCGCTCCCGCGTCACCCGCATCATGGAGCGACTGGCCGAGGCGAGCGGCGACGTCGAGGAGCTGGTCGCGATCAAGTCGCGGGATCTTTCGTCCTGCTACAGCTATCTCGATATCGCCGAAATCTGGACCAAGGCCAAGCAACCGGACAAGGCGCTGGAATGGGCGGAACGCGGTCTGAAAGCCTTTCCCAAGCACCCTGACAACCGGCTGCGGGATTTTCTGGTGGCAGCCTACCTCAAGCGCAANCGCAATGACGAGGCGCTGCAACTGACCTGGATCCAGTTCGACGAGCGACCGTTTCTCGAACACTACAAGAAACTGCACGATGTCGCCGGCAAGCTCGGCGTATGGCCTGAGCAGCGCGACCGGGCGCTGGCAAGGGTCGCCGAGGAAATCGCACGCGAGGCAAGCACGTCGAGCCGCTGGAAGCCGAAACCGTCGACACCCAACTACTCGTTGCGGGTGGAAATCGCNTTGTGGGAAAAGGATCTCAACGCTGCCTGGGTGTCCGCCCAAGACGGCATTTGCAACCGGAATCTGCTGATAACTCTCGCTGGGAAGCTCGAATTTTCACGCCCCAACGACGCCGTCAGCCTCTATCGTCGCGTGGTGCCGCCCATCGTCGAGCAGACCAACAACGCCGCTTACGATGAGGCAATCAAGCTGATCCGCAAGGTAGGCGGGTTGATGAAAGCGCAGGGCCAGTCACGGAAATTTGGCGACTACCTGGCGGAGCTGCGCGTGCAGTTCAAACCGAAGCGGAATTTCATCAAGTTGCTGGACGGNGTGGCGCGGAGCGCTNCGCCATGACGAAATCAGCTCGGCAGCTCCGCGCGACTTGATCTTGCGACCATGAAAATTCGGTTGTTAGAACCGAGATTTCATGGTGCAGAAAGGCGATAAATCCTTTGAAAAGCGGATGCTACGGAGAAGCGAAGCGCATTCAGACGTCGTGGCCGGATTGATACTTCGACTTAGTCCTCCCTCACACGCCGGCGTTCGCAGCCACGATCCGCCAAGCCCGTAACTTGCGCGCATGCGACCAGGACGCATTGGCCGGACTGGTCGAAGGCAGGCGCTCGAAACGCAGCGTGGTCGCCGCCAGCCGGGGCAGGACGTGCCGCCGGAACGACGCCTCGGCCTTCACGCCGTTGAAGAACACCCGTTCGATGCGCGGATGGGCGCGGAAGAACGACGCGAAGTCGTTGGGAACGATCGAGTTCTCGTCGATGTCCGAGTCAAGGCTGCTCCCGCGCGTGCAGGAGGCGAGCACATCCCATACCGCGACGCCGGCATGCTCGAGCACGCGAACGCGCCGCGCGTAGGGCATGGCCGGGTCCGCGCCGAACAGCTCGCCCATGATCGGCCAGAACGCATTGCGCGGATGGGCGTAATACTGGTTTGCGAGCAGCGACGCCTTGCCGGGCATGCTGCCCAGGATGAGCAGCGTCGCATCCGGCGCGGCGATCGGGGCAAAGCTGTGGATGTGAGGCTTGTGGCGAATCACGGCGCGAACCTGCCCTGGCCCGTGTGACTCATGAACCGCACCATCAGGTGGCTACGCCCGTACACGCCTGAAACCCGACCGCCACAGCAACCACCCGGCGATCGACATGTTCAGCAGGTTCCACAGGAGGCCGTTCACGAACGCCGCCCTGTATGAAGGGATAAGACAATCAATCCGGCAGAGAAGTCGGAGCGGCTTGCCGGTACGCCCCAATGCCGCGCTTGAACCCGTCCCGAAGCGCGCGCAATGGGACATTATGTCAATTTCGCTCCGCTACGCACCCCCGGCGGGGGCGATCGGAGCGAGCTTAGTGGTAAATTGCTGAGGGCGGTTCCTACCGCGGAGAAGGCGCGTATGGCGACATTGATGTATCCTGACATCGTCGCTCTTATCTTGGACAGCCGTGCCTGAACTCGATCGCCTTAAGGAACAGGTCGCCTACCTCAAGTTGTGGCAGGGAATCATGGTCGTGACAGACATCAGCGTGGTCGGCTGGCTTGCTTCGGCGGCTGATGGTACGCGCCCTGTCTTGGTCGCGCTTGCCGTCACCACCGTGGCTCTCGTGACAACCGGCATCGTAATAGTCCATCGATATATCGAGCGCCGTATCGATCAAATCGGGAAGCTATAGCCATGGACATTCTCGTTGGCATCGTCATGCTCGCGGTCGCAATTGTCTTTGTTGGCATCGCGCTTGACGCCGCACGCCGCAAGTAGCGGCTTCTAACTTCAGACCTCCTGACATAGGGTAGCGCGAAACTGTCCGGTTTTGGCGCC
>C687J26845_10001038_pt1 | contig 17589 bp, 15 predicted proteins | sample RifCSPlowO2_12_FD_26845 | JGI IMG/M metagenome (IMG submission 26845)
CCCGTGAGTCACTGCTTCGACCAAGGTAGCGCTTCGGCAAGACCATACTCCTACTAAGGTTTTTGCAGTTCAAGGTTCCGCTGGAGAACAATAATGCACAGCCTCAACCCCATACGAATATGGTATGCCGCGTGATGCGGNGAACTTTCAGGCGCTCTGCCCCTTGAGTTTTCTCGAGCGCGCGGCGAGTGTCTACCCGCAGCGCCCGGCGCTGATCAACGGCAGCCTGCGGCAAACCTGGGGCGAGGCTTAAAGCCGCTGCATTCGTCTGGCCTCGGCCCTGGCCCGGCGCGGCATTGGTCTGGGCGATACGGTGGCGGTGATCGCGCCGAACGGCCCGGCGATGTTCGAGGCACACTTCGGCGTGCCCATGTGCGGCGCGGTGCTGAATGCCATCAATACCCGCCTGGATGCCGAAGCCATCGCCTTCATCCTGCAGCACGGCGAAGCCAAGGTGCTGCTGGTCGACAAGGAATTCGGCGAACTGGTGCAGCGCGCCACCAGCCACCTGCCCAAGCGGCCGCTGATCATCGGCATCGACGACCCGCAATATCAGGACGGCCAACTGATCGGCCAGCTCGACTACGAGACACTGCTCGCCGAAGGCGACGCCGACTATGCCTGGCAGATACCAGCCGACGAGTGGCAGGCGATCTCGCTCAACTACACCTCCGGCACCACCGGCAACCCCAAGGGCGTGGTCTACCACCACCGCGGCGCGCACCTGAATGCCCTGTTCAACGCCATGTGCTGGGACATGAGCCGCTTCCCGGTGTACCTGTGGACGCTGCCGATGTTCCACTGCAACGGCTGGTGCTTCCCCTGGGCCCTGGCGGCCTATGTCGGGGTCAACGTGTGCCTGCGCCATGTGCGCGCCGAGGCCATCTATCCGCTGATCGCCGAGCACGGCGTCGACCATTTCTGTGGCGCGCCGATCGTGCTGAACATGCTGGCCAATGCCGCCGATGACCTGAAGGCGCTGAAGACCCGCCCGGTCAAGGTGCTGACCGCCGGCGCCGCACCACCCGCCGCGGTGATCGAGGCCATGGGAGCCATGGAATTTCGCGTCACCCACGTCTATGGCCTGACCGAAACCTGTGGCCCCAGCGTGGCCTGCGAATGGAAGGCGGAGTGGGACGGCGAACCCCCCGAGCAGCGTGCTCGCCTCAAGTCCCGTCAGGGCGTGCGCGCGCCGCTGCTCGACGGCCTGATGGTGGCCGACCCGGATACCTTGCAGCCGGTGCCCAAGGACGGTCAGGCCATCGGCGAGATCATGATGCGCGACAACGTGGTGATGAAGGGCTACCTGAAAAATCCGAGCGCCACCGCCGAAGCCTTCGCCGGCGGCTGGCTCCACTCCGGCGACCTGGCGGTGTGGTCTTCACCGCCCTGCCGAAAACCGCCACCGGCAAAGTGCAGAAATTCGTCCTGCGCGAACAGGCGCGGGCGATGGCCGCGAGCGACAAGGTGGCCTAGCGTCTGTTATGCAGGTTGGGCGCGTAGGTTGGCGCTGAGCGCAGCGAAGCCCAACAAGAGGCCCAGCAAAGAGGCCCCGCGGTCGGCGGCCAAGGCCGTTTGATCGCGACAGGCGATGTTGCGCCGTTATCCGCAAGGCCTGCGTCATCCACCCCGCTTTTGTAGCCCGGATTGCATCCGGGCTACACGTCTGTAGGAGCCAGCTTGCTATGGTTCGGCACTCCGGCAATGTTTTCCTGCTGTTGGTTGGCCCGGATCGCCAGCAAGCTGGCTCCTACAGGTGCCGCATTGCAACAGCCAGCTGGTACATAGCCAAAAAAAGCCCGGCACTGAGGCCGGGCAGAAGGTACACGGAGTAGTTCAAGCGGTCGCGATCAGCTCATGCCCAGCCAGTTCGGCAGGGCCAGGGACACGGCCGGGACGTAGGTAATCACCATCAGGAAGCCGAGCAGCAGCATCAGCCACGGCCAGGCGGCCTTGATCACCGCGGTCAGCGGCATGCCGGTGACCGCCGAGGTGACGAACAGGTTGAGCCCCACCGGCGGGGTGATCAGGCCGATCTCCATGTTCACCACCATGATGATGCCCAGGTGGATCGGGTCGATGCCCAGCTGCACGGCGATCGGGAAGAGGATCGGCGCGAGGATCAGGATGATCGCCGAGGGCTCCATGAAGGCGCCGGCCACCAGCAGCACGATGTTCACCACCAGCAGGAACTGCCATGGCTGCAGGCCCATCTCGATGACCATGGCGGTGATCGTTTGCGGAATCTGCTCGGTGGTCAGCACGTGGGCGAAGAGCATGGCGTTGGCGATGATGAACATCAGCATGATGGTCAGCTTGCCGGACTCCAGCAGCACCTTGGGACACTCGCGCACGCTCATGTCCTTGTACACGAACAGGGCGACGAAGCCGGCGTAGACCGCTGCCACCGCAGCCGCTTCGGTCGGGGTGAACATGCCGGAGTAGATGCCGCCGAGGATGATCACCATCAACAGCAGGCCCCAGACCGCCTTGCGCGCGGTTCTCAGCAGTTCGCCGAGGCTGGCGCGTGGCAGGGATGGCAGGTTCATCTTGCGCGCGACTATATAGATCGCCACCATCAGCGCCACGCCGAGCATCAGGCCCGGCACCACGCCGGCCATGAACAGCTTGCCGACCGACTGCTCGGTGGCCGCGGCGTACACCACCATGACGATCGATGGCGGGATCAGGATGCCCAGGGTGCCGGCGTTGCAGACGATGCCGGCGCCGAAGGCCTGTGGGTAACCGGAACGGACCATGCCGGCGATGGCGATCGAGCCGACTGCCGCCACGGTCGCCGGCGACGAGCCGGACAGCGCGGCGAACAGCATGCAGGCCATCACCGCGGAGATCGCCAGGCCGCCACGGATATGGCCGACGCAGGCGTTGGCGAAATCGATCAGGCGCTGGGCCACCCCGCCGGTGGTCATGAAGGCGCCGGACAGGAGGAAGAATGGAATCGCCAGCAGGGTGTAGTGCTCGCTGGTTTCGAACAGCTTGATCGCCAGCGAACGCACCGAGTCGGGACTGAACAGCATGATGGTGATCGAACCGGCCAAACCGAGCGAGGCGGCGATCGGTACGCCGATGAACATCAGCGCGAACAGCAGGATGAAGAGGAACAGAATGGTCATTGCTTGGGCTCCTCGTGCTCGGTCAACTTCATCGCTTCGGCGGCCTCATCGGCCAGGCCGAGACCGGTCTGCTGGTTGCGCAGGATGCGCACGAAGATTTCCAGGAAACGGATAAACACCATGGTGTAACCGAACGGCACGATCATGGTGATGTGCCATTGCTTGATGCCGTAATGGCCGAGGTCTTCGGCACCGATGCCGGCGATAAACAGGGTGCGCATCCAGTCGAAGCTGGCCACCGCGATCAGCCCGGCATAACCCAGGCAGCACAGGCAGGCAATCAGGCCGATGATCCGTTGCACCGGTTTGCGCGCCAGCTTGACCAGGGCGTCGACGCCGATATGCCCGGCAGTGCGCACGCCATAGGCCAGGCCGAAGAAGATCAACCAGGCGAACAGCGCCTTGGTCAGGGCAATACTCCAGGTCATCGACTGGGCCAGGTCGAGAATGAAATCGCCGATGGCGAGCAGCGCTTCGTTGCCGCCAAAGAAGTCACCCAGGCTGTAGAACAGGGTGTAGAAATTATTGAGGATTACGTAAACGAAGGTCACAAGCGTCATGGCCGCGAGCAGGAACGCGATAAAGCCTTCCTCGAAGTGGTTCCAGACGCGCAGCAAGGCGTTCATCGATAACTTCTCCAGTGTTGGGAGTGAAGGGCCAGGGCAGTCGAACAGGACTGCCCTGGCGCAAATGCCCGGCAGCGGGGCTGGTCGCCGGCCGCTGCCGATGGATCAGGCCGCCAGGCGGCCGATCCACCTTACTGGTTGGCTGCGTCGGCGGCCTTGATCAGGTCGGCACCGATTTCGCCTTCGAACTTGGCCCATACCGGCTTCATGGCGTCACGCCACATGCCGCGCTGCTCTGGGGTCAGGGCGATGATTTCAGTGGTCTTGGCGGCGAGGATGCGTTGCTTGTCGCCCTCGTTCAGCGCGTTGGCTTGCTTGTTCACCTCGGCGGTGACTTCCACGATGATCTTGTCCAGCTCGGTGCGGACATCTTCCGGCAGGCTGTTCCAGAACGTGGTGTTGGTGATCAGCATGTAGTCCAGGACACCGTGGTTGGACTCGGTGATGTACTTCTGCACTTCATGCATCTTCTGGCTGTAGATGTTCGAGTAGGGGTTCTCGGCACCGTTGACCACACCAGTCTGCAGGCCTTGGTAAACCTCGGCGAAGCTCATCTTGCGCGGGTTGGCGCGCACGGCCTTGAATTGCTCTTCCAGCACGGCGGATGCCTGTACGCGGAACTTCAGGCCACGGGCATCTTTGGGCTCACGCAGTGGCTTGTTGGCGGACAGCTGCTTGAGGCCGTTGTGCCAGTAACCCAGGCCGGTGATGTTCTTCGACTCCATCGACTTGAGCAGGCCTTGGCCTTCCGGGCTCTGCTGGAAACGGTCGAGTGCGGCCACGTCCTTGAACAGGAACGGCAGATCGAAAACCTGGACCTGCTTGGTGTATTGCTCGAATTTGGCCAGGGATGGGGCGATCAGTTGCACGTCACCGAGCAACAGCGCTTCCATTTCCTTGCCATCGCCGAACAGCGAGGAGTTCGGGTAGACCTCGACCTTGACCTTGTCGCCCAGACGCTCTTCGGCGAGCTTCTTGAACAGCGCGGCACCCTGGCCTTTCGGCGTGTGTTCGGCGACCACGTGGGAGAATTTGATCACAATTGGATCGGCCGCTTGGGCCATGCCGGCGATGCTCAGCGACAGGGCGCAAGCCAGCGCCTTGGCAGTCAGTTTGAACATGAAATGCTTCCTCTTGTTTTTGTGGTTCGTTATGCGCCGCAGCGCTGTAGAGCGGGCGAACAAGATCAAGTCTAGGCGGCCTGCCGGAAAACGACGGACGCTGGGCAGCGATTGCCTGGACTTGTGCTTGTTGGATCGCCTGCAGGGACTAGAGCAACCGCCATGCCAGACTGTTGATCGGCGTTGCGGACAGGCGCGAAAAATCCTCGGCAGAAGGCCTTGGCACCTTGCGGGAACTGGCTTGTGCGGGGAGCAGAGAGGTTCCCGGCAGCGCTTCGGCNCGCCGCTGCTGCAGGTTATGGCGCGCTGGAGTGGGCGAAAATGGCGGGAATCCGCCAGTCAGTCGAAGTCATCTGGCGAGCTTCCGCCAGCGTCGGCGACGCTCAGGCCATGCTTGCGCAATTTATCGTGCAGGGTCTTGCGCGGCACGCCGAGGGCTTCGGCCAGGCTGCGCAGCGAACCATGGGCACGACTCAGTTCGGCGGCGATCATGGCGCGCTCGAAGGCTTCGACCTGCTCGCTGAGGTTACCCCTGGGCGGCACGCCGTTTTGCGGGCGGTCCAGGTTCAGCTCCAGGCCGAGATCCAGGCCCAGGTCGAGACCGATGGCGAAGCGCTCCGCGGCATTCTGCAGTTCGCGCACATTGCCCGGCCAGGGGTGACGCAGGAGCATGGCGCGCTGCCCAGGTTGCAGCTCGCGCACGGGCAGGCCGTGGCGGGCGCTGGCGCCATCGGCGAAGTGCTGGAACAGCAGCAGGGCGTCTTCGCCGCGCTCGCGCAGGGGNGGAATGCGCAGCGGGGCGACGTTCAGCCGGTAATACAGGTCGGCGCGGAAACGGCCCTGGTCGGCGGCCTGGCGCAGGTCTTCCTTGGTCGCGGCGATCACCCGGATATCCAGCGGGATCAACTGGTTGCCGCCGAGGCGTTCGACCACCCGCTCCTGCAGCAGGCGCAGCAGCTTGACCTGGACTTCCAGNCTCATGCTCTCGATTTCATCGAGGAACAGGGTGCCGCCGTTGGCGAACTCGAACTTGCCGATNCGGCGTTTTTGCGCCCCGGTAAAGGCGCCCGGTTCGTGGCCGAACAGTTCGCTTTCCACCACCGACTCGGCCAGGGCGCCGGCGTTGATGGCGACGAAGGGNCCGTCGCGGCGATTCGACAGGTCATGCAGGGCGCGGGCGACCACTTCCTTGCCGGCGCCGGTCTCACCGAGGATCAACACGTCGGCGCTGATGTTGGCCAGGGCGCCGATCTGCTCGCGCAGGCGCGCCATGGCCGGCGACTGGCCAACCAGACGCGCGCTCAACTGCTGGCGGTCGGCCAGGGCCAGGCGCAGGCTGCGGTTATCCAGGACCAGACGGCGCAGGGCGAGGGCGCGGCGCACGCTGTCGAGCAGGTCGTCGCTGGCGAAGGGTTTTTCCAGAAAGTCATAGGCGCCGGCGCGCATCGCCTGCACCGCCAGCGGTACATCGCCATGACCGGTGATCAGCAGCACCGGCAGGTCCGGATCCTGCTCGTGCAGCTGTTCGAGCAGCTGCATGCCGTCGATGCCCGGCATGCGGATATCGCTGACCACCACGCCCGCCCAGTCGCGCTCGATGCGTGCGGCGACGCCGCGGGCGTCGGCCAGGCTGACGACCTTCAGGCCGGCCAGGTCGAGGGTCTGGCTCAAGGCCTGGCGCAGGTGCGGGTCGTCGTCGATCAACAGCACCTGGGTGCCTGGGGCGAGGGTGGTCATACGCAATAGTCCTCGGGCGACTGGGTTTTAACGCCGTGTTCGGCGGCGCGCAAGCGCAGGGTCAGCAGGGCGCCACCGTCGGGGTGGTTGGCCAGCAGCAGTTCACCGCCAAGGGCGCGGATCAGGGTATCGCAAATTGCCAGGCCCAGGCCTAGCCCTTGAGCGCTGGTCTTGGTGGTGAAGAAGGGTTCGCGGGCGCGTTGCAGGGCTTCGGCAGTGAATCCCGGGCCGTTGTCGCGCAGGTGCAGGTCGACGCCCGCAGCGCTGCGTTCGGCACTGAGCCAGATGCGTCGCGGCGGCGCTTTCTCGCCCAGGGCGTCGAGGGCATTGGCCAGCAGGTTGCCGAGCACCTGGCGCAGGCGGGTTTCGCCGGCCTGGACCCAGAGGGTGGCGTCCGGCAGGTCGCGAATTAGCTCGACCTCCATCGCCCGGCGGCGTTTGGCCAACAGCGCCAGGGCGTCGTCGAGGGCCGGTTGCAGGGCCACGCTTTCCGGGGCGTGGCGGTCGCGGCGGGCAAAGGCGCGCAGGTGGGCAATGATCGAGGCCATGCGTTCGGTCATCTGGCTGATCAGCTTGAGGTTGGCGCGCGCGTCTTCGCTGCGTTGGTGGTCGAGCAGCACGCAGGCGTTGTCGGCATAGCTGCGAATCGCCGCCAGCGGCTGGTTGAGCTCGTGGCTGATGCTCGCGCTCATGGTGCCCAGGGCCGACAGTTTGCCGGCCTGGACCAGCTCGTCCTGGGCGCGGACCAGCTCCTGCTGGGCGTGTTCGCGCTCCAGCACTTCCTGTTTCAGGCGGCTGTTGAGCAGCTCCAGATCCTGGGTGCGCTCCTGCACGCGCAGCTCCAGTTGTTGCCGCGCATGGGCATCCAGGGCGATGCGTTCGAGGTAATGCCGGCGGCGTTGCATCAGCAGGCCGAGCAGCAGGATCAGCACCAGCAGCGCCGCGCCACCGATGGCGACAGCGGTGCGCACGGGGCGATCGAGCAGCAGGCGCGGCGCCAGGATGCTCACGGTCCAGCCGATATCGTCGAGGTGGCGGCTCTGCCGGAGCCAGGCCGCGGGTTCGAGGTGCAGGGGCGGCGGCGACTGGATGCGGTACGGCTGGGTGGCGGTAATGGTGGCGCGTTCGGCATTGTCCAGCTCGCGGGTGGCATGGAAACGCCAATCCGCCTGGGAGGTGAGGATCACCACGCCGTAGTTGTCGGTGACCAGCAACTGCTCGGGACGATTGCCCCACAGGGTTTCGGTGTGGTCGAGGTCGACCTTGACCACCAGCACGCCAAGGATCTGCGCGCCTTCGCGCACGGCGGCGGCGAAGAAGTAGCCGCGCTTGCCGGAGGTGGTGCCGAGGCCGAAGAAGCGCCCGGGGCGGCCCTGCATGGCTTCGCGAAAATAGGGGCGGTAGGAGAAGTTGCGCTCGACGAAGCTGTCCTGCTGATCCCAGTTGGAGGCGGCCAGGGTCTTGCCGTCGGGAGCCATCAGGTAGATCACGTCGGCCCCGGTCTGCTGCTGCAGGCCGGCGAGCAGGCGGTTGGCCTGGTCGCGCAGTTGCCCATCGGCGCTCTGCTGCAACAGTTGGCGCAGGGTCGGCAGTTGCCCGAGGACCGGCGGTAGCACCTCGTAGCGGTTCAGGGTGCCGAGCAGGTTGGCGACGTAGAGATCGAGGGTCTGGCGATTCTGCTCGCTCAGCACGCCGCTGTAATAACGTTCCGCCAGTTGCTGCAGCGGCCAGAGCAGCGGAGTCAGCAGCAGGGCCAGCAACGCCAGGCTGCGCCAGCGGAGACGTTTGGGAGTGCGGATGGTTGCGGTCATGGAGTCAGGCGCCTGGGTGTCGCAGGTAGTATGCATCTTCGAGCTTTAGCAAGGGATGTGCCAGTGGCGCTTGGCTAGGCGGGCTGCAACCCGTCAGGTGTCGCCAGCCTGCCGCGATTGGGCACCCTGGATAGAGTGCTGGCGCTTATTCAGGCTACGGCTTGCGGCGCTCACCGCTGTGCAGGCACTCGAGCAGGGCGCTGTGCCAGTCGCTCAACTGGACATGCCAGTCGCGTTGCAGGCGGGTGCAGTCGAGCCGCGAGTTGAGCGGACGCCGGGCGGGTGTGGGGTAGGCGCTGCTGGGAATGGGCTGCAGGGTCGCGGTGGCTTTGCCTTGCGACCGCAGTTGCTCGGCGATCGCGCTGGCGAAGCCGAACCAGGACACTTCGCCCTGGGCGCTGAGGTGATACAGCCCCCAGGGGCCGGCGCGGCCATGGCGCCAGCGCTCGACCAGCTGGCGGGTGGCGTCGGCGATGCTGCCGGCCGAGGTCGGCGCGCCGACCTGGTCGGCCACCACATTCAGGCTGGCGCGTTCCTGCAGCAGGCGTTGCATGGTCAGCAGAAAGTTGCGCCCGTGCAGCGANTAGACCCAGCTGGTGCGCAGGATCAGGTGGGCGCCGCCGACCGCCTGGATCGCCTGTTCCCCGGCCAGCTTGCTGCGGCCGTAGACGTTGAGGGGGTTGGGCGCGTCGTCCTCGGCATAGGGTGCGTTTTTTGTGCCGTCGAACACGTAGTCGCTGGAGTAGTGGATCAGCGGCGCACCCAGCGCGGCGGCTTCCTCGGCGAGAATGCCGGGCGCCGTGGCGTTGATGGCGAAGGCCAGGTGCGCTTCACGCTCGGCCTGGTCGACCGCGGTNTACGCCGCGGCGTTGATGACCAGCTCGGGTCGCAGCTCGCGCAGCTGCTGGCGGATCTGCTCCGGCTGGCTGAGGTCGAGCCGGTCGCGGCCGCACACGATCAGGTCGCCTTGTCCGCGCAGGCTCAGTTGCAGTTCGCGGCTGACTTGGCCGTGCTCGCCGAGCAGCAGGATCTTCATGGGAAAACCTCCGCATCGGCCAGGCTGAGGCCGGCCTGGTCCTTGGCCGAGAGCTGCGGCGCACTATCCAGTGGCCAGTCGATGGCCAGGCTCGGGTCATCCCAGCGGATGCAGCGCTCGTGGGCCGGCGCATAGTAATCGGTGGTCTTGTAGAGGAACTCGGCGTATTCGCTGAGCACCAGAAAGCCGTGGGCGAAGCCTTCCGGCAGCCACAGTTGGCGCTTGTTTTCGGCAGACAGGTGCACGCCTGTCCACTGGCCAAAGGTTGGCGAGCTGCGGCGAATATCCACCGCCACGTCGTACACCTCGCCCGCGGTGACCCGCACCAGCTTGCCCTGGGCCTGCTGCAGTTGGTAGTGCAGGCCGCGCAGCACGCCGCGCTGCGAGCGCGAGTGGTTGTCTTGGACGAACTCGCGGTTCAGGCCGGTGGCCTCGCTAAAGGCGCGGGCGTTGAAACTCTCGTAGAAGAAGCCGCGTTCGTCGCCGAACACCCGGGGTTCGAGGATCAGCACGTCCGGCAGTTCGCTGGCAATCACCTTCATGGGTGCTCCTCCGCCAGCTTGTACAGGTATTGGCCGTAGCCGGTCTTGCCGAAGGCCTGGGCCTGGCTGAGCAGCTGTTGCTTGTTGATCCAGCCATTATTGAAGGCGATCTCTTCCAGGCAGGCGACTTTCAGGCCCTGACGGTGTTCGATGGTCTGCACGTATTGNGAGGCCTCCAGCAGGCTGTCGTGGGTGCCAGTATCGAGCCAGGCGAAGCCGCGGCCGAAGCGCTCGACATGCAGGTCGCCGCGCTCGAGGTAGGCATTGTTGATGTCGGTGATCTCCAGTTCGCCGCGCGCCGAGGGCTTGACCGCCTTGGCGATCTCGATCACATCGTTGTCGTAGAAATACAGGCCGGTGACGGCGTAGCTGGATTTTGCTTTGGCCGGTTTTTCCTCGATGGAGATGGCCCGGCCGCTGGCGTCGAACTCGACCACGCCGAAGCGCTCGGGGTCCTTGACCCAGTAGCCGAAAATCGTCGCGCCGCTGGGTTCGGCGGCGGCGCGCAGGAGTTTCTCGGTGAAGTGCTGGCCGTGAAAGATATTGTCGCCGAGGATCAGGCACACGGGGTCGCTGCCGATGAACGACTCGCCGATCAGNAAGGCCTGGGCCAGGCCTTCCGGTGCCGGCTGTTCGGCGTAGACGAAGCGCACGCCGAACTGGCTGCCGTCACCGAGCATCTTCTGAAAGTTAGGCAGGTCCACGGGCGTGGAGATAATCAGAATCTCGCGGATGCCGGCGAGCATCAGCACCGAGATCGGGTAGTAGATCATCGGCTTGTCGTAGATCGGCAGCAGCTGCTTCGACACCCCGAGGGTGATCGGGTGCAGGCGGCTGCCGGAGCCGCCGGCGAGAATTATNCCTTTCATCCCTTTCATAGAGAGGCTCCCAGGCGTTCACGTTGATAGCTGCCGTNCTGCACGCGGCGGCACCAGTCGAGGTTGTCCAGGTACCAGCGCACGGTCTTGCGCAGGCCGCTGGCGAAGCTTTCCTCGGGCGTCCAACCGAGTTCGCGTTCGATCTTGCCGGCGTCGATGGCGTAGCGCTGGTCGTGGCCGGGACGGTCCTGCACAAATGCAATGAGTTCTTTGTAGGCGCCGGCCTGTCGCGGCGCCAGTTCATCGAGCAGCGCGCAGATGCTCTCCACCACATGCAGATTGGTCTGCTCGTTGTGCCCGCCAATGTTGTAGGTCTCGCCCACTCGGCCCTCGCTCACCACCTTGAGCAGGGCGCGGGCATGATCCTCGACATACAGCCAGTCGCGCACCTGCTGGCCGTTGCCGTACACCGGCAGCGGCTTGCCCTCCAGGGCGTTGAGGATCACCAGCGGGATCAGTTTTTCCGGGAAGTGATAGGGGCCGTAGTTGTTCGAACAATTGCTCAGCAGTACCGGCAGGCCATAGGTACGGTGCCAGGCGCGGACCAGATGGTCGGAGGCCGCCTTGCTCGCCGAGTAGGGCGAGCTGGGCGCATAGGGCGTGCTCTCGGTGAACAGCTGGTCAACGCCATGCAGATCGCCATACACCTCGTCGGTGGAAATATGGTGAAAGCGAAAGGCCCGCCTGTGCGCCTCGTCCAGCTGCAGCCAATAGGCGCGGGTGGCTTCCAGCAAGGCATAGGTGCCGACGATATTGGTCTGGATAAAGGCGGCTGGGCCGTCGATGGAGCGGTCCACGTGCGACTCGGCCGCCAGGTGCATGATCGCGTCCGGCTGGAACTCGGCCAGGGCGCGACTGACCACCGCGCTGTCGCCGATATCGGCCTGCAGGAACTGGTAGCGCGGGTTGTCCGCGACGCTGGCCAGCGATTCGAGGTTGCCGGCGTAGGTCAGCTTGTCGAGGTTGAGCACCTGGTGCTGGGTGTTATTGAGCAGGTGGCGAATCAGCGCCGAACCAATAAAACCCGCGCCGCCGGTGACCAGAATACGCATGAAGAAATTGCCCTTTGAATACAGTCTTCGAGTGTGGCGCATAGCTTGTAGGCTGAACGCCCCGGCCGCAAGCGCTGGATGCCGGCAGGCGTGCAGTTGTGGTCCTATGACATCCCGGGGAAAGCCCGCGTCGAAAACATCTGCCAGCACCGTCCTGTACACATCGCACGCGTGTTTCTAACGATCGGGCGGTCATCGGTTTAGCGAATGGTCAAATTTTACGCTGCTGATATCGGCTGGTCGGGGGAGTTGAGGCATGCGCTGCTTGACCATCGCTCATCGATTTTTTGGTCTGTAGCGCCATGATGGCGACTGGTAATGAGCGCCCCAAAGTTGCTATTGGCTAGTGGCATCAATTGACCTATGGCTGCTAGTGATGACTGGCAGAAGTCGGTCAATCTGCCCCTCCGTATTCTCTAGGCGGATTTTGTTACCCAGGGTGCTCTCCGAGATAGACGCGTTTTCGAACTGGATCAGCGAGCCACCGCCTTCAAGGCGCTCGGTGGTGGTTGGCAACCCCGCGAACAGGCATGGCATTTCGGCAGTTCAGGCAGTTGGTGCGATTACAAACGTCAGTGTCCAGAGGCCGCCAGCGTTGGTTTGGGTCGAAAGCTGCCCGGAACCGCCCCAGCCATTCACTAACCGCCAGCCAGCTATGCAGATCGTCTGGAGCCGAAGCGCTGCCTAGTGCTTACAAACATCCCGCAAGCAAGCCCGCAACCAGCGATGCGCCGGATCGGCGTCCATTCGCGGGTGCCAGAGCATGGCGACGGTGAATGCCGGCAGGGTGAGCGGTAGCGGGAAGCTGTGCATGCCGGCGCGCAGGCTGGCGGTGTGCCGTTCGGGGACGCTGACGATCAGCTCGGTGGCGCGGGCCAGGGCGAGTGCGGTGGAAAAGCCGGCGACAATCGTCATGACCTCCCTTGCAAGGCCCAGCGATTTCAGGGCTTCATCGATCTGGCCCTTGTCGAGCCCGCGCCGGGAAACGTAGATGTGCCCGCCAGCCGCATAACGGGCCGGTGTGACCTCGCCCTGGCTCAGCGGGTGGCCCGCGCGCACGACACCGATGAAGCGGTCGCGGAACAAGGCCTGGGTCCGCAATTCCGGGCTGGCGCCTTGGCCCACGACACCGGTTTCCAGGTCGACGGTGCCGTCGCGCAGGGGCGTGCTGTCTTTATCCGGCTTTTGCATGAAGCACAGGCGTACGCCAGGCGCTTCCTGTGCAATGCGCGCGATCAGCGCCGGCCCGAAGTTCTCCACAAAGCCTTCGCTGCTGCGCAGGGTGAAGGTTCGCACCAGTTGTTTCGGGTCGATCNGTGCGGCGGGGCGGAGCACCGCTTCGGCGTCCTGCACCAGTTGCGCGACGCGCTCGCGCAGTTCGAGCGCTCGGGGCGTGGGCACGAGGCCGCGTCCGGCCCGGACCAACAGCGGGTCGCCCGTGGTTTCGCGCAAGCGCGCCAGCGCCCGGCTCATCGCCGACGGGCTCAGCCGCAAGCGCTTGGCGGCGCGCGCCACGCTGCCTTCCGCGAGCAGCACATCGAGGGTGACCAGCAAATTGAGGTCGGGTGTGGACATAGGTCGGNCCTGGCATGGNGTGATTTTGATATGGCGTAAAACGCACGAATAACCTGCAAATGCTGCGCCTTCCGCCAGGTTACCCGNCGGCGTAGATTTCCGACAGCTCCGTTTCGGGAGTTGCCAGAACAAAGGAGGGCCTGATGAAACCGGTTATTGCAGGACAAGCGGAGGTCGTAGCGGGACGTGCGCCGCAGACGCCTGCGGTTCGGCTGGCGCTCGCCAGCCTGTCGCTATCCATGTTGCTGTCCTCGCTTGGCATCAGCATCGCCAATGTCGGCTTGCCGACCTTGGTCCAGGCGTTCGACGCCTCCTTCCAGGAGGTGCAGTGGGTCGTTATCGCTTACCTGCTCGCCATCATCACCCTGATCGTCAGCGTCGGCCGGTTCGGCGACCTGATTGGCCGTCGGCGCCTGCTCCTGGCCGGGATCTTCCTGTTCACGCTGGCCTCGGCGCTGTGCGGCTTCGCGCCCACGTTGTGGTTGCTGATCGGCGCGCGGGCGCTGCAGGGGCTCGGCGCAGCGATCATGATGGCCCTGACCCTGGCCTTTGTCGGCGAGACGGTGGCGAAGGCCAAGACCGCCAGCGCCATAGGCTTGCTCGGGACGATGTCGGCGATTGGTACCGCGCTGGGGCCGTCGCTCGGCGGCGTGCTGATCGCCGGGTTCGGCTGGCAGGCCATCTTCCTCATCAGCGTGCCGCTGGGCATCCTGACGTTGCTGCTCGCGCAGCGCTACTTGCCCGTCGATCGGCACACGCCGAAGGCCGGGCGTGGCGGCTTCGACCCGCTGGGCACGCTGCTGCTGGCGTTGACGCTCGCGGCCTATGCGCTGGCCATGACGATGGNGCGCGGGCTCGACATGGCCCTGCTGCTGGCTGCTGTCGTCGGCGTCGGCCTCTTCGTATTGGTCGAGGCGAGGGTCGCGTCACCGCTGATTCGCTTGGCGCTGTTTCGCGATCCGCTGCTGAGTGGCAGCCTCGCCATGAGTGCGCTGGTCTCGACGGTGATGATGGCGACGCTGGTGGTCGGGCCTTTCTATCTTGCGCATGGGCTCGGGCTCGACGCCGCTCGGGTGGGACTGGCCTTGTCGGTCGGGCCGTTCGTCTCTGCGCTGACGGCCGTGCCCGCAGGTCGCATCGCGGACCGTTTTGGCGCCCAACGCATGGCCATCGTCGGGCTCATCGGCATGGCGGCCGGTTGCCTGCTGCTATCGGTGATACCGGAGACGCTCGGCGTCGGCGGCTACATTGCCCCGATCGTTATCCTCACCATGGGCTACGCACTGTTCCAGACGGCCAACAACACCGCGGTCATGACCGATGTGCCCTCGGACCAACGGGGCGTCATCTCCGGCATACTCAACCTGTCGCGCAATCTCGGGCTTATCACCGGCGCATCCGCGATGGGCGCAGTGTTCGCATTCGCCTCGGCGACGAGCGACATCGCTACGGCGCATCCGCAGGCCGTTGCCAGCGGTATGCGCAGCACCTTCGTCGTCGCCCTGGTGCTGGTCGCCGCCGCACAGGCCATCGCATTTGCAAGCCGCGCGCTGGCCCGCAGGATGGGTTGACGCTACAGGCAAATCCTTGCCGCTCGGCCAACCGAGTATTCAACAGCGCCAGCACCCGTTCCGAGTCCAGGGTTCCACATTCGTCGAGCACGGTCTTTAGCGGCTACCGTCCTACGAGCTGGCTGCAGAGCGTGCGATCGCTTTCGTGCCCTCAGCGGAGGCCTCCTCGGCAACATCCTCCAGCCGAGCGGGCGAGCTGTGGCGCCGCGAGACCAGCAACACGCCCGCCAGCACCAAGCCGGCACCCGCCAATTGCGCCAGGGAAACCGGCTCCGAGAGCAACAGCCAACCGAAGAGGATCGTCAGTATCGGGCCCAGTGTGCCGATCAGCACGGTGCGTGCCGCACCTATTTGACGAACCGCCGCCGACTGCCAGAACACCGGCAGTACCGTCGAGAACAGCGCCATCGCCGCGCCATACACATAGACCGGCACTGGCTGGATCAAGGCGGAAAACGGCTGGGTGGCGACGAAGTGCAGCTGGGTGGCGACGGTGGACACCATAATCGCCAGCGCGGCAAAGCGGACGGTGCCGAGGCGATGCACCGCGATCTCGGCCCCGGCGCTATACAGCGCATAGGACACCGCCGAGCCGAAGACGAAGGCCGCGCCGATCAGCACGGCGTTGATGTCCTCCGCTACCTGCAAATCATGGGCGAAGGCCAGGCCGATGCCGGCATAGGACAGCAACAGCGCACCCACTTGGCGTCTCTCCAAGCGTTTGCCCATGGCGAGCACGCCGATGAGTACGGTAATGGTCGGGTAGATGAAGAGAATCAAACGCTCGAGCGCGGCGGAAATGTACTGCAGGCCGATGAAGTCGAGAATGCTGGCGCCGTAATAACCGAGCAGGCCCAGCGCGATCAGCAGGCCCCAATCCTTGCGCGTAAGCGGCGGGGCGGAGCGGCACAGCGAAAGGCTGACCCAGAGCACGATCGGCAACGCAAAGGTCATGCGCAGGGTCAGCAGCGTGACCGCGTCCACCGGCGCGGCGGCATAGGCCAACTTGACGAAAATCGCCTTGAAGGAAAAACCAAAGGCAGCAAGGATCGCCAGTGCGATGCCGACGCGTTCGGCCGACCAGGTTTTCCATGGCATGGCAGGTAAATCCCTAAGAGTTGTCTTGAATCGAATGATGGCGGGTGTATAACCCCTATTAAATTGGCTTTTTCGCAACTGATCGTTCGGATTCAACCAACCCTATGAGCTATGACCTGACCGACCTGCGCCTCTTCGTCGCGATTGCCGACGCCAAGAACCTGACCCGTGGTGCCGAGCGCGTGCATTTGGCCCCGTCCTCGGCCAGCCATCGTATGCGCTCGCTGGAAGCGTCGATGGGCACGCCGCTGCTGATCCGCGAGCCCCGCGGAATCAGCCTGACCCGTGCCGGCGATGCACTGTTGCGCCACGCGCGTCAGGTACTTGCCCAGCTCGAACAGATGCACGCCGACCTCACGCCCTACGCCAAAGGCGTGCGCGGGCATGTCAGCCTGTGGGCCAACACCCACGCCACCCATGCCTTTCTGCCGGACAGCCTGTCGACCTTTTTGCAGCGCCACCCGCAAGTCACCATCACCCTGGAGGAGCACACCAGCCCCGAAGTGGTCCTGGCCGTTGCCCGCGGTGAAGTCGACGTCGGCGTGGTGGCGGACACGGTCGAAGGCGCCGAAGTCGAACTGATCCCCTACCGCGCGGACAGGCTGGTGCTGATCGCCCCCACCGATCACCCGATCGCACAGCGGCCCAATGCGCTTTTTGCCGAGGTCCTGGATTACCCCTTCGTGATGCTGCACGCGGGCTCGGCCATCCACACCTTCACCATGAACGCCGCGGCCGCGCTCGGCCGGCATCTTCAGGTACGGATTCAGGTGCGCAGCTTCGAGGCGGTATGCCGCATGGTCAGCGCCGGCGTCGGTCTGGGACTGGTGCCCCGCAGCGCCCTAACCGAACGCGCCCCGCTCGCCGTTGTCGAGCTGGAAGAACCCTGGGCCCAGCGCGACTTGAAGGTCTGCGTACGCAAACGGGAGGCGCTGTCCGGGTTTGCCGCCGATCTGGTGGCCTGCCTGACCNACGGCGACGGGGGCAGGGGATAGACCGAGATGAGTGGGAAGGCGTGCTCGAAAAGGCTGGCGTATCTTTTATGGACGCCCGACGGGGTGAACCTTCAGACCATCTGGTNNTAGAGGAGACGCAACATGGANCGATTCACCGGCGGTTTGGCATGGCGATGCTCCTTGGTTGGTCTAGGAGCAAAGTGCCATTTCCTGAAATCGTTTTGGGCGGTTATTCGACCAGATCTTGGTCGAATTAAGAAATTCTGACCCTGATACGTTCGCCCTGGGGAGTGGCTTGGGAAATCGATCGAGTGATCTGAGCCTCAGCGTCGAGGAAGTGTTGAGCATAGTATTGAGCAAAAACGAAAAAGGCCCACCTTGCGGTGAGCCTAAGTCGTTGTTTTATATGGTGCCGGCACCAAGAGTCGAACTCGGGACCTACTGATTACAAG
>C687J26845_10001040_pt1 | contig 17563 bp, 19 predicted proteins | sample RifCSPlowO2_12_FD_26845 | JGI IMG/M metagenome (IMG submission 26845)
TTTTGGTGGAAGGGGTGGGGCGAAGTCTCCTACTGTCTGTACTGTCTAGAGTCAGATTTGGCTTGTCTGTCCCACCACCCCTTCAAGTTTGAACATACAAGCGGGCTTTCCCGCGATGCTTCTTGGCTACAGGCATTCGCGGGTAAGTGCGTAGGGTGGGCTTCAGCCCACCAAGGTTGCGGCGTTCGGGACGGCGGGCTGAAGCCCACCCTACGAAATCGGTCTGCACAGGTAACTGGGAGCTAGCCTCAACTCAGGCAGCTTTGCTGCGCTACAGGCTCTGGCCGCAGCAGTCGCGCGGTCTTCCATTCGAAACTCAGGGTCAGGCCAAATGCGGCGGTGGCAAGTCCAACCGCCAGTCCCCACCACACGCCTTGGGCGCCCCAGCCAAAGGTGAAAGCCAGCAACCAGGCCGCCGGTGCGCCAATCCCCCAGTAGCAAATCAGCCCCACCAGCAAGGTGGTCTTGGCGTCTTTCAGGCCGCGAATGGCGCCCATGGCGATGGTTTGCAGGCCGTCGAACAGCTCAAACCAGGCGGCGATGGCCAACAGGCTCACGGCCAGCTCGATCACCGGGCGATTGGCGCTGTCGGCGGCGTCGAGAAACAGGCCAATCACCCAGTGCGGCGCCAGCCAGAACAACAGCGCAAAGCCGAGCATGCAGGCGGCGCCCAGGCCGATGGCCAGGCGCCCGGTTTGCCGGGCGGCCTGCCAGCGCTGTGCGCCAAAGTGCTGGCCGATGCGCAAGCTGGCGGCATAGGACAGCCCCACCGGGATCATAAACACCACATACACCGCCTGCAGGGCGATCTGGTGGGCGGCCAGCTCGGTGCTGCCGAGCGCGCCCATGCACAGCGCGGCGATAAAAAACAGGCTCGACTCGACCACATAGGTGCCGCCAATCGGCAGGCCCAGGCGCAGGTTCTCGCGCAGCGCCGAGAACGGCGTGCCGAGCAAGCCGCGCAGCAGTGGCCAGGGTTGGTAGAAGCTGTGCCAGCGAATATACAGCGCCAGCAGCAGAGCCATGGCATTCATCACCAGAGCGGTGACTAGGCCAATGCCGGCCAGGCCGATTGGCGGCAGGCCGAACAGTCCCTTGATCAGTGCATAGTTGAGCACGAAATTGGCCAGCGCCCCGCCAATGCTGATCGCCAACACTGAGCCGGGCCGGCCGAGGGCACAGGTAAAGCCGCGCAGGGCCATAAACAACAGATAACCGGGCAAGGCGAAAATCAGCGTCTGCAAAAAGCCCATGGCGCCAACAATGTTGACCTCTTGCTGGCCGGCCAGGCGCAGCCAGGGCGTCGCTTGCCACAGCAGCAAGCCGGCGAGCAGGGCCAGAATCACGGCAATCCAGATCCCGGCCTGGGTCATGCTGCGCACGCCTTGAGCGTCGCCGGCGCCGTGACGGATCGCCACCAGGTTGCCGACGGCCGCCATCACCCCGACGCAGAAAATCGACACCAAGTTGTAACTGGCCGCCCCCAAGGCGCCGGCGGCCAACTGGGCCGGGCCGAGCAGGCCCATCATTACCGTGTCGGTAAACACCATCAACACATGGGCCAGTTGCGCGGCGATCAGCGGACCGGCCAGCCGCAAGAGTGCGGAAAGTTCGTGACGCAGCTTGCTAGGCATAGGTAATCATCATCCTTGGTACATGGGCCAGCTGTGCGGCGATCAGCGGGCCGGCCAGCCGTAAGAGGGCAGAGAGTTCCTGACGCAGGTTGCTAGACATAATTACAAGTCATCAGTTGTGCACGCCTGGGGCTGTCCTGACGCCGGCAATAGTGGCTATTCTGTGGGCTGTAAAGGCCGTGCCACAAAAGGATAAAAGCCATGTCAGTCATGAGTTTTACTCATCTATGAGTCGTCTCGCGCCGCTCTACGCCTTGCGTGCGTTCGAGGCCGCTGCCCGGCATCTGTCCTATACCCGCGCGGCCCAGGAGCTGGCCATCACCCAGAGCGCGGTCAGCCGGCATGTGCGCACCCTGGAAAACGATTTTGGCTGCCGGCTGTTCGAGCGGGCCGGGCGCGGCTTGCGCCTGACCGAGCCCGGCCGCCTGTTGCTGCCCGGTTTGCAGCAAGGCTTCAGCGCCCTGCAAGCGGCCTGTGCCAGCTTGCGCAGCGATGAGGGCGCGCTACGCATGAAGGCGCCCTCGACCCTGACCATGCGCTGGTTATTGGCGCGACTGTCGCGGTTTCGCCTGCAGCAACCGGATATCGAGGTGCAGCTGACCGCCGCCTGGATGGATGTCGACAGGGTCGACTTTGAGCGCGAACCCTTCGACTGCGCGGTGTTGCTCAATGATGGCAAGTTTCCGGCGGACTGGGAGCACGTCACCCTGTTCGAGGAGTGGCTGATTCCGGTTTGCGCGCCCGAGGCCGTGACTGCTGGCGTCTGGGATGTGGCGCGCCTGCAGGCGGCCGAGCAGCTGCACCCGACCCCGGATCGCCGCGACTGGCGCCAGTGGTTGCAGGCCATGGGCCTGAGCGAGCAGGTGCCGCTCAAGAGCGGTCAGGTGTTCGACATGCTGGAGCTGGGCATAGTCGCCGCCGCCCGCGGTTACGGGGTGTCGATCGGCGACCTGTTGCTGGTCGCCGAGGACGTCGAGCAAGGCCGGCTGGCCCTGCCCTGGCCGACGGCGGTGTACAGCGGCTGCAACTACTCACTGGTGTGGCCCAAGGCGCGGCGCGGCCAGCAACGCTTCGAACGGCTGCGCGACTATTTGCTGGCTGATATTGCCGCGCTGCGCCTGCCGCCGGTCACGCGCCTGCGCGGCTAAGCCATGGTCAGCCGGGGTGGTTGGCGCTAGGCTCAAGAGTCCCGCCAGGGACGGGCCAAAACACTGGGAGTCGCGCCATGACTGAGGTACAGGCAGCGCTGGAGACCATCTATCGCAATGAGTCGCGACGGGTACTGGCGAGCCTGATTCGTCTGCTGGGTGATTTCGATTTGGCCGAAGAGGCGCTGCATGAGGCCTTCCGCGCCGCCATGGAGCAATGGCCGAGCGCCGGTGTGCCGGCCCAGCCGTGCGCCTGGCTGGTTTCGACCGGGCGCTTCAAGGCCATCGACAGCCGGCGCCGGCAGGCGCGCTTTCAGGCCCTGGAAGAGTTGCCCGCGCAGGCCGAGGCATTGCTCAGCGAGGCGCCAGACGAAGACCTCGAGCATTTGCCGGACGACCGCCTGCGCTTGATCTTTACCTGCTGTCACCCGGCTTTGGCCGCCGATGCCCAGGTGGCACTGACTCTGCGGGAAGTCTGCGACCTGAGCACCGAAGAAATCGCCCGGGCCTTTCTGGCCAGCCCGGCCACCATCGCCCAGCGCATTGTGCGGGCGAAACAGAAGATCCGCGGCGCCCGGATTCCCTACGAGGTGCCGGGGCGCGGCGAGTTGCTCGAGCGTCTGCAGGCGGTGTTGCGGGTGATCTACCTGGTGTTCAACGAGGGCTATTTCGCCTCGTCCGGCGCGGCACTGATGCGTACTCAGCTGTCCGGCGAAGCCATTCGTCTGGGCCGCTTGCTGCTGGAGCTGTTGCCTGAGCCGGAGGTGCAAGGCTTGCTGGCGCTGATGCTGCTGCATCAGGCGCGCTGCCCGGCGCGACTCTCGGCCAGTGGTGAGCCGGTGCTGTTGGATGAACAGGACCGCAGCCTGTGGGATCGCGCGCTGATCGCCGAAGGCGAGGCGCTGGTGCTGGCGGCGCTGCAGTCCCAGCGTTTCGGCCCTTACACCTTGCAGGCCGCCATCGCCGCGGTGCATGCCGAAGCAACCAGTGCCGGGCAAACCGACTGGGCGCAGATAGTCGGGCTCTACGATGCCTTGCAGCGGCTGGCGCCCTCGCCGGTCATTGAGCTCAACCGCGCCGTGGCCGTGGCCATGTGTGACGGCCCAGAAGCTGGTTTGCAGTTGGTCGATGCGCTGCTCGATCGGGGTGAATTGACCGAGTATTACCTGCTGCATGCCGCCCGCGCCGATCTGTGCCGGCGCCTGCAGCGTTACCCAGAGGCGCGCAGCGCTTACCAGCGCGCCCTGGCGCTGAGCCAGCAAGCGGCCGACCGGCAGTTCTTCCAACGGCGGCTGGCCGAACTGCCGGACGCTTGAAGTGTCTCGCGAAATTCTTTTCACCGGCCTGTCGATTTAGCTTTTGTCCATCCGACTATTAAGTACACCCGGCGCAAAAACCGGGATTTTCGGAGAGCGCGATGAAATACCTATGCCTGGTCTACAGCGACGAAAACCTCACCCACAGCCTGCCGGACAGCCCGCACGACGCCGAGTGCAATGCCTATTGCGAGTCGGTGCAGGCGAGTGGTCGCTTGCTTGCCGCCGAGGCGTTGCAGTCGGTGCAAACCGCCACCACGGTGCGCATGCGCGGCGGCCAGCTGTCGATCACCGACGGGCCCTTCGCCGAAACCAAGGAGCAACTGGCCGGGTTTTATCTGCTGGAGGCGCGCGACCTGAACGAGGCCCTGCAAATCGCCGGCAAGATTCCGGCGGCGCGGGTGGGTTGTGTCGAGGTACGCCCCGTGCGTCAGCTGCAGCTTTAAGAGCGGCATAACCGAGCACAGCAGTTTTCACCCGGCCTGATTAGGCCAGTCCTTCACAACATTCATTAGGGAGTGTTTGCGATGAACCGAAATGACTATCCCCCCATTGCCAGCCCTGAAGCCTGGCGCGCCGCCCGCCTCAGTTTTCTCGCTCAGGAAAAAGCCCTCACCCGCCAGCGTGACCAACTCAATGCCGAGCGCCGCCGCTTGCCGATGGTGCCCGTGACGGCGGATTACCGCTTTGTCGGGCCAGAGGGCGAGGTAGGCTTGCTGGAGCTGTTTGCCGGGCGTAGCCAGCTGATCGTCTATCACTTTATGTACTTGCGTGAGCGTGGCGAAGGGTGCCCCGGCTGCTCCCTTATTGCCGACAACATCGGTCACCTGGCCCATCTGCATGCGCGCGACACTTCGCTGGTGCTGGTCTCGCGCGCGCCGCTGGCGGAGATCGAGGCGTTCAAGCAACGCATGGGCTGGACACTGCCCTGGTACTCCTCGTTTGGCAGCCGCTTTAACTACGACTATCACGTCAGCCTGGATGCGGCCGAGGCGCCCATCGAATACAACTACCGCGACCAGGCCGAACTTGAGCGCTTGGGCCTGAACTATCACCTGGAGGGCGAGCAGCCGGGAGTCAGCGTGTTTTTGCGCGACGCCGAGCAGCTGTTTCATTGCTATTCCAGCTATGGCCGCGGCCTGGATCTGCTGATGGGCACTTACAACTACCTGGACCTCACCCCCTTCGGCCGTCTGGAAGGTTGGGACGGCATGCCCGACCTGCACGGCGAAGGGCTGTTCTGGACCAAGCATCACGACCGCTACGGCGCTGCGCCGGCCGAACCCCATGGCTGCTGCGCCACTGCGGCAACCGCAAACCTTAACCACACCGGGAGCACCTCATGAACACTGCAACTGATCAAGCACAACTGCGCAGCTTGCTCGACAGTTGGGTCAAGGCCAATCTGGCCAAGGACCTCGCCGGCATAATTGCTCATTACACGGCGGACGTGCTGGCGTTCGATGCCATTCTGCAACTGCAATTCAAGGGCCGCGAAGCGTACCAGGCGCACTGGAAAATGTGCCTGGAAATGTGCGCCGGGCCGAGCACCTTCGAGGTTCGTGAGCTGCAGCTGGAAACCAGCGGCGAGCTGGGCTTCGGCCACTTTCTGGGGCATTGCGCCGGCACCGATGCCGAGGGCAAAACCCAGGGCTGCTGGCTGCGGGTGAGCCAGGGCTATCGCAAGCAGCAGGGTGCCTGGCTGATCGCCCATGAGCATTTTTCCGTGCCCTTCGATCCACAAAGCGGCACGGCGCTGTTTGGTCTCGAACCCTGACACGGGGCCGCAGCGAATCGTCACTGCAGCCAAGGAGGACGCACTATGTGGATTATTTTACTGGGCCTGAGCGCCATTCTTGTTGGCCTGGCCCTGTGGGTGGCGCGTCAGCCCGACAGCTTCTGGATTGAGCGCTCGGCGCTGATCGCCGCGCCGCCGGCCAGGGTGTTTGCCGAGGTCAACGATTTCCAGCGTTGGCATCGGTGGTCGCCTTGGGCCAAGCGCGATCTGGCCATGCAGGTGAACTACAGCGGGCCGGCGAGCGGCGTCGGCGCGGTGTATCACTGGGTCGGCAATCGCCAGGTCGGCGAGGGCCGTGCCACCATCGTCGCCAGTCAGCCGGCGCAGCTGGTGCGCATGCAGCTGGAGTTTCTCAAGCCGTTTCGGGCCAACAACGTCGCGGAGTTCTATTTTCAAGCCGAGGACGGCGGCACCCGGGTGAACTGGAGCATGACCGGGCGCAGCAACTTCATCAGCAAAGCCATGGGCCTGCTGTGCAACATGGACAAGATGGTCGGCGCGGACTTTGAACATGGCTTGGCGCAGCTGAAGGCGATCGCCGAAGTCGCCTAGCCCTGGCGGGTGCGCGGCCTAAAGCGCCGTAGCCGGGCGGTATTGCAGGGCCTCGGCCAGTTGTGGGCGGCCGATCTGCTCCAGGGCGTCCAGATCGGCCAGGGTGCGCGCGACTTTCAGCACCCGGTGGGCGGCGCGCAGCGACAGGCCGAGGCGTTCGCAGGCGGTTTCCAGCCAGTCTTGATCGCCAGCGCTGAGGGCGCAGTGTTGACGCAATTGCGTGAGGTCGAGAAAGGCGTTGGCGCAGCCTTGCCGGTCGTTCTGCAGCTGGCGGGCGGCAGCCACCTGGCTGGCGGCTGCCGCGCTGCTATTACTGCTGGGTGGCGCATTGAGCGCGGTGGCTTCGCGGGCGACGTGCAGGTGCAGGTCGATGCGATCCAGCAGCGGCCCGGAGAGCTTGCCGCGATAGCGCTGCACTTGCTCGCTGCTGCAGCGACAACGGCCGCTGGGGTCGCCGAGATAACCACAAGGGCAAGGGTTCATCGCTGCGACTAGCTGGAAGCGCGCCGGGAAACGCACCTTGTCGCGGGCGCGGGCAATCACGATTTCGCCGCTTTCCAGCGGCTCGCGCAGCACTTCCAGTACCTTGCGATCGAACTCGGGCAATTCGTCTAAAAATAAAATTCCGTGATGGGCCAGGGTTATTTCCCCAGGTTGCGGTCGGCTACCGCCACCGACCAGGGCCGGGCCCGAGGCCGAGTGATGCGGGTGTCTAAAGGGTCGCTGCGGCCAGGCGTCCAGTGGCGCATAACTGGCCACCGAATGAATGGCCGCGACTTCCAGGGCTTCCTGTTCATTTAGCGGCGGCAACAAACCGGGTAAGCGGCTGGCCAGCAGAGTCTTGCCGGTGCCCGGCGGGCCGGAAAACAGCAAATTATGGGCGCCGGCGGCGGCGATGATCAGCGCCCGTTTGGCGGCGCTCTGGCCTTGTACTTCGGCCAGGTCCGGGTAGGGTCGCACGATGCGTAGCAGGCCGACGGGCTGATAGGGGGCCAGTGGTGTCTGGCCATTCAGGTGCGCCGCCAGCTCCAGCAGATGCTCGACGGCCAGCACTTGCAGGCCCGAGGCCAGGCAGGCTTCTTCGGCATTGGCGCGCGGCACCACTAAGGTGCGGCCGGCGGCGCGGGCGGCCAATGCAGCGGGCAACACGCCTTGAATCGGTCGCAAGGCGCCGGACAATGCCAGCTCGCCGAGGCATTCGAGGTTGGCCAGGGCGGCGGCCGGCACCTGCCCGCTGGCGGCCAGAATGCCCAAGGCAATCGCCAGGTCGAAACGGCCGCCGTCTTTGGGTAAATCGGCCGGGGCCAGGTTGAGAGTGATGCGTCTGGCCGGGAAGTCGAAGCCGCAATTGAGGATGGCGCTGCGCACCCGGTCCTTGCTCTCTTTCACCGCCGCCTCCGGCAGCCCGACCAAGGCCAGGGAGGGCAGGCCGTTGGCCAGATGGGCCTCGACGGTAACCGCCGGAGCTTCGATACCGACTTGCGCGCGGCTGTGGACGATAGCTAGAGACATGATCGCTCCTTGATCTGCTCTTTCCTGAGGCTTCGATGGCCTTTGGTGGCGCGGCTGTGGACTATAGCCAGGGACATGATCACTCCTTGATATGTGCTGTTGCGGGGCATAGGTGTCCGCGAGTGCTGCGGCTTTGGCCTATGCCCGGCGACGTGATCGTTCCTTGATCGGCTCGCCTGCGTCTATCGGTTGATCAGTCGGCGGGCGAGCTTTGCGCTGAGTCTAGCTGGGCTTGCAGTTCGGTCACTTTAGTTTCCAGGGCTTCCAGGCGTGAGCGGGTGCGGGCTAGCACCACCATCTGGCTGTCGAACTCATCGCGGCTGACCAGATCGAGTTTGCTGAAGGCGCTTTGCAGCAGCACTTTAAATTGCGCTTCGAACTCGCTGCGCGGCAGTGGGCCGTCGCTGCTGAACAGGCGTGCAGCTTGCGAGCCGAGAACGTCGAGCAGGGCTTTGGGTGGCAGCATGGTGAGGCTCCATAACGGTCGTGCGCCAGTGTAACACGCAGCCTTTAGGCTGATCCCAAGGGGTGCGCTGCACGCTTTTCGCGCAGGCCTGTAGGCATCTATGCACTATTGTTGTGCGTAGGCTTTTCTTGTGGGGCCAGGCTAACCCCCGGTTTAGCCCCTAACGGGCTCAAAAAAGCTGGTTTAGCAAAATTGGCAAGCTTTCTGCTTAGTCCCTCTCGAGGCCTGCACCGATGCCGTTGGTGTGCGCCGGGCAAGGCGCTTGACGTTTTGCCGGCCGCGCTAGGTAAGTGCACAACCAAGCAAGCCAAGGCGGGCTTTGGCGTTACAAAGCCAGGCACTGCGCTTAGACTTGTTACGGGTTCGAACCTGGGGCAAGTCCATCAATATCAGGAGATAGTTAGATGAAATTAGTTACTGCCATCATCAAGCCGTTCAAATTGGACGACGTCCGTGAGTCGCTGTCGGAAATCGGCGTGCAGGGCATTACCGTCACTGAAGTCAAAGGCTTCGGTCGCCAGAAGGGTCACACCGAGTTGTACCGTGGCGCTGAATACGTGGTCGACTTTCTACCTAAGGTGAAAATCGACGTGGCGATTGCTGATGACCAGCTCGACCGCGTGATTGAAGCCATCACCAAGGCGGCCAACACCGGCAAGATCGGCGATGGCAAGATCTTCGTGGTTAACCTGGAACAAGCCATTCGCATCCGTACCGGCGAAACCGGCACCGACGCAGTTTAAAACCGTAGCCCCGAACCCTACGCCCCAGGAGATACACTTATGACGCTACGTAAGGTTGCAGGGCTTGGCGCCCTGTTGTCGCTCGTCACCCCAGGCTTGGCCATGGCTGACGAGGTTGTGCTGAACTCCGGTGACACCTCGTGGATGCTGATCGCCAGCGTCTTGGTGTTGTTGATGACCATTCCTGGCCTGGCGCTGTTTTACGGCGGCATGGTGCGTTCGAAAAACATTCTCTCGGTGATGATGCAGTGCTTTGCCATCACCGGCCTGATCAGCATTCTGTGGGTCGTTTACGGCTACAGCATCGCGTTCGACACCACCGGCATGGAACAAGGGGTGACTAACCTGAATTCCTTCGTGGGCGGTTTGTCCAAGGCGTTCTTGAGCGGCATCACCCCGGCTAGCCTGACACTGACCGTGCCAGAAAGCGTGTTCGTGATGTTCCAAATGACCTTCGCCATCATCACCCCAGCGTTGATCGTCGGTGCTTTCGCCGAGCGCATGAAGTTCTCCGCCATGCTGATCTTTATGGGCGTGTGGTTCACCCTGGTCTACGCACCAATCGCGCACATGGTTTGGTCCGGTGCTGGTGGTTTTCTGTGGGACATGGGTGTAATCGACTTCGCCGGCGGCACCGTCGTGCACATCAACGCCGGTGTGGCCGGTCTGGTGGCGTGTCTGGTACTGGGCAAGCGCAAAGGCTACCCAACCACCTCGATGGCACCCCACAACCTGGGTTACACCCTGGTGGGCGCGGCCATGTTGTGGGTCGGCTGGTTCGGCTTCAACGCCGGCTCCGCAGTAGCCGCTAACGGCACTGCCGGTATGGCCATGCTGGTTACCCAGATCGCGACCGCTGCCGCGGCCCTGGGCTGGATGTTCGCCGAGTGGCTGACCCACGGTAAGCCAAGCGCTCTGGGCATCGCCTCCGGTGTAGTGGCTGGCCTGGTGGCCATCACTCCGGCTGCGGGTACCTGTGGCCCGATGGGCGCCATCGTGATCGGCCTGTCGGCTGGCGTGATCTGCTTCTTCTGCGCCACCAGCCTGAAACGCAAACTGGGTTATGACGATTCGCTGGACGCGTTTGGTGTGCACGGTATCGGCGGCATCGTCGGCGCCTTGTTGACCGGCGTGTTCGCAGCCCCGGCTCTGGGTGGTTTCGGCACCGTTGAAGACATCCCGGCGCAACTGTTCATTCAGTTCAAAGGCGTGGCGTTCACCATCGGCTACACCGCTATCGTGACCTATGTGATCCTCAAAGTGATCGACCTGGTCATGGGCCTGCGGGTTACTGACGAAGAAGAGACTGTTGGTCTCGACCTGGCTCTGCACAACGAGCGCGGCTACAACCTGTAAGCTTTGACGCAACAAAAAACGCCCGGACTTCCGGGCGTTTTGCATTCTGTGGTGGCTTCGTTGCGCTTTGCATGCGCGTGGCTCTTTGCTTTTTCTGGCAGCGCGCTAGAATGCGCCGGTAAGTGCGGCGGCGGTGTAATGGGTCGACGCCCTTAACCCTGATTTTTCCACCGGGTTAGAAGTTTGACGCGGTTGGGCTATAACTAATTTGCTTTTCGCAAGTCATGAGGCTGGAACATGAGCGACGAAGATTTAGAACAAGACGAGTTAGAAGGCGCCGACGAAGAAGAAACCGAGGAGCTGGAAGCTGCCGATGACGGTGTCAGTGATGACGACAGCGACGATGATGGCGATGAGGATGGCGTTCCTGCTGCCAAAAAGAGCAAGGCCAAAGCCAAAGCCGCCATCGACGTAGAAGCGTTGCCGAGCGTTGAAGCCAAGCAGAAAGAGCGCGATGCCCTGGCTCGCGCCATGGAAGAATTTCTGGCCCGTGGCGGCAAGGTTCAGGAAGTCGACGTGAACGTGGTTGCTGACCCGCCCAAGAAGCCCGACAGCAAGTACGGCAGCCGCCCTATCTAAGGGCGCTGCAGGCATAAAGAGAACCCGCGCCAGTCGCGGGTTTTTTATGCGCGCTCTAACCCCAAGTGGTGGAGCGCCTACAAAGGGCTGCGCTTAACGCCAGCTCGCCAGCAGCGCCGGCAGTTCACCCAGGCGGCGGACTTCGCCATGGGCAGGCTCGCCGCCACTCCAGTCTTTCGCTAACGGATTGAACCAGATGCTGCGCAGTCCGGCGGCGCGGGCGCCGCAGATATCATCCTCGGGATGATCGCCGATATGCACGGCCTGCGAGGCAGCAACCCCGGCATGCTTGAGCGCGCGCTGGAATGGCAGTGGGTCGGGTTTGCCGACGCCCAGCTCTTCGGCGCACAGGGCAAACTGGAAGTAATCGGCCAGCCCCAGCCGGCGCACATCGGCGTTGCCGTTGGTAATCACCCCCAGCTGGTAGTGGTTGGCCAATTGCTCCAGGGTTGTGTGCACGTCGGGGAACAGCGTTACCTGATGGCGGGCGGCAAGGTACACCTGAAACCCGGCCTCGGCCAGTTGCTTGGCTTCAACCTCCGGGTAGTCGGCTTCCTGCAAGGCCAGGTGCAGAATCCGCCGGCGCAGCTCGCTTAAGCGATGCTTGAGGGCCGGTTCGGCGTTTAGCAGCCGCGCGCGAATCGCCCACAGATGCTCGACCGGCACCGGGCCTAACTGCGCGGCATGCTCGCCGAGCCATTCGCGCAGCGTCGCCTCGGCGCTGTGCATCACGGGCGCGACATCCCACAGGGTGTCGTCGAGGTCGAAGGTGATCAGGCGAATGCTCATGGGCTATTACTCATTTGGTGTGCAGCGCTTGGCGAGTGGAGTTGAGAGTCGCCGCCTGCCGGTTCTCATGGACCAATATTACTCGTTCGACGTGCGGCGCTTGGCGCGTGGATGGGCTCCATCGTAAACCGTCGCCAAATGCTGGAAGTCCAAGTGGGTGTAAATTTGCGTGGTAGCGATGTCGGCATGCCCGAGCAGCTCTTGCACGGCGCGCAGGTCTTGCGACGACTCCAGCAGGTGGCTGGCAAAACTGTGGCGCAGCATGTGCGGGTGCAAGTGCTGGCCGAGTTCACGCACCCCGGCTTGCTGCACCCGCAGCTGGATCGCCCGCGGTCCGAGGCGGCGGCCTTGCTGGCTGATAAACACCGCGCCGTCGGTGGGGTTGGCCAGGGCGCGCAGCGGCAGCCAGTGCGCCAGCGCCTCGCGGGCCTTGCTGCCGACCGGCAGCACGCGGGTCTTGTTGCCCTTGCCGCAGACTTCCACCAGGCCGTCGGCTAGGTCCAGCTGGTCGATATTCAGGCTGACCATTTCCGCCAGGCGCAGGCCGCAGGAGTAGCACAGCTCCAGCAAGGCCTGATCGCGGCGGGCGAGAAAGTCGTCTTCAACCACGCCGTCGAGCAGTTGCAAGGTGCGGTCGGCATCCAGGGTTTTTGGCAGGCGGCGCTGACCTTTGGGTGGCGTCAGGCCGCTGGCCGGGTCGTGCTGGCAGTGGCCTTGGCGATTCAAATACTGATAAAAACCGCGTACCGCCGAGAGCAAGCGGGCCAGGCTCTTGGCGCCCAAACCGTGCAAGTGCAACCGGCCGACCAGGCGGCGCAGGCGCGGCGTGTCGAGGGCGCTCCAGTCGGAGAGTTGTTCGGTTAGGCAAAATTCGAGGGCCTTGTGCAGGTCGCTGCGGTAGGCGCTGAGGGTGTGCGCCGACAGCTGCCGCTCGCTGCGCAGTTGCTCCAGGTAGGCGTCGAGCTGGGTCTGCATGGGTTGCCCTCGGTTGCGGCGTAGGGTGGAAAGCTGCGAAGCATTTTCCACCAGCGATATCCGGGCCGATTGGTGGGCAATAAAAGCCGTTGCCCACCCTACAGTTGTTTAGCGCACCGAACGCAGTTGGGTGGCAAAGCGTGGCAACACCCGCGCCAGCACCTCGCTGATGTAGCTGAGAAACAGCGTGCCGAGTGAACTCTTGTAATGCTGCGGGTCGGGGCTGCCGATGGCCAGCACGCCGTGCAGGCCTTGATGATTGATGGTCACCACGGCGGCTGAGCCGACTTGCTCGCGTTCTTCTTCACCGAACAGAAAGGCCAGTTCATGGCTGCGCAATACGCCGCAGAGGGTTTTGCCGCCGGTCAGCAGACCGCCAATGGCTTGATGGGCCTCGGCCGAGCTGACCCAGCGACCGACCGTCATGGGCGTGTCGCTGAACAGAATCAGGCTGACAAAAGGCACCTGGAACTCATGGCGCAAGCTGTCTTCCACCGCGCTGACCACTTCTTCCATGCTCGCCGCGTCCAGCAGGTCGAGTACCAGGCGGCGGGTCTTGTCGAACAGCCGGTCGTTGTCGCGGGCCACGTCCATCAGGTGCGACAGGCGATGACGCATCTCGATATTGCGCTCGCGCAGCAGTTTGACCTGATGCTCGACCAGCGACACCGTGGTGCCGCGCTGGTGCGGAATGCGCAGCTCGCTGAGCAGCTCTTCATGCTCGACGAAGAACTCTGGATTGGCGCGTAAAAACGCCGCCACCTGTTCGGCTTGCACGGTGTCCGGCGGATCCTGGCGTTGCTCAGTCATGGGCGCTGCTCGGTGATTGACTATGCCTGATTAGCGTTGCGTCAGTGGCGTCAGAGACGCACCTGGCCTTCATACACACGGGCCGCTGGCCCGGTCATCATAACGGGCTGACCGGGGCCTGCCCACTCGATGGACAAACGCCCGCCGGGCAGTTCGATCTGTACCGGCGAATCCATCCAGCCTTGATTGATCGCCGCCACTGCCGCCGCGCAAGCGCCGGTGCCGCAGGCTTGGGTCTCGCCGGCGCCGCGTTCCCAGACCCGCAGTTTGGCGTGTTGACGGTCGAGCACCTGCAGAAAGCCGACATTCACCCGCTGCGGAAAGCGTGGGTGCAGTTCCAGCTTGGCGCCCAGAGCGTGCACCGGCGCCCGTTCGGCGTCCTCGACGCGCAGCACCGCATGGGGGTTGCCCATGGACACGGCGGCCAGCTCGACGCTTTGGCCGTCGAGCTCGACCTGATAGCTGCGGGCCTCGGCCTCGGCGACAAAGGGAATCTGCGCCGGCTCTAAACGTGGCGGACCCATATTGACGCTGATCTGGCCGTCGGGACGCAGGTCCAGTTCGATGATGCCGCTCTTGGTTTCGACCCGGATCTGCTTCTTCGCGGTCAGGCGTTTATCCACCACGAAGCGGGCGAAACAGCGCGCGCCATTGCCGCATTGCTCCACTTCCGAGCCGTCGGCGTTGAAAATCCGGTAGCGAAAATCGACGTCCGGATTGCTCGGCGGCTCGACCAGCAGCAGTTGGTCGAAACCAACGCCCGTGTGCCGGTCGCCCCACTGCTTGGCGTGCTTGGGTTGGATGTGCGCGTGCTGGCTGATCAGGTCGAGGACCATAAAATCGTTGCCCAGGCCGTGCATCTTGGTAAAGCGCAATAACATCAGCTTTATCCTTGGGCGTCTGGCGGCAACAGGCTTTCGCCGGCGAACAACTCTTGCACCGTCTCGCGTTGGCGCACCTCAATGCTGCGGTCGCCATCGACCATCACTTCGGCGGCGCGGCCACGGGTGTTGTAGTTGGAGCTCATGACAAAGCCGTAGGCGCCGGCCGAGCGAATGGCCAGCAGGTCGCCTTCTTCCAGCGCCAGTTGGCGGTCTTTGGCGAGGAAATCGCCGGTTTCGCAGATCGGCCCGACTATGTCGTAGGGGCGGCTGGCGCCGCTGCGTGGCTGTACGGCCACCACGTCCATCCAGGCCTGATAGAGCGCCGGGCGGATCAGGTCGTTCATCGCCGCATCGACGATGGCGAAGTCTTTGTGTTCGGTGTGCTTGAGGTACTCGACGCGGGTCAGCAGCACGCCGGCATTGGCGACAATCGAGCGGCCCGGCTCGAACACCAGGGCCAGCTTGCGATCACCCAGACGCTCGCGCACCGCTTGAATATAGTCGCCGGCCAACGGCGGTTGTTCGTCGCGGTATTGCACACCCAGGCCACCACCGAGGTCCAGGTGACGGATGTGGATGTCCCGCGCCGCCAGTCGGTCGATCAGCGCCAGCAAGCGATCCAGCGCATCGATAAACGGCGGTAGGGTGGTCAGCTGCGAGCCGATATGGCAATCGACGCCCAGCACTTGCAGGTTCGGCAACTCGGCGGCGCGGGCATATACGGCTTCTGCGTCGCTGATGGCGATGCCGAACTTGTTTTCTTTCAGGCCCGTGGAGATATACGGGTGAGTGCCGGCGTCGACGTCTGGATTGACCCGCAACGATACCGGCGCTTGCACGCCCAGCTCGGCGGCCACCTGTTGCAGGCGCTCCAGCTCGTCAGTGGACTCGACGTTAAAGCAGTGCACGCCAATGTGCAGGGCGCGGCGCATGTCGTCGCGGCTCTTGCCGACCCCGGAGAAGACGATTTTTGCAGGCGCACCGCCGGCGGCCAAAACGCGCTCCAGCTCGCCGCGCGAGACGATGTCAAAGCCCGCGCCGAGACGCGCCAGGACGTTTAGCACGCCGAGGTTGGAGTTGGCTTTAACCGCGAAGCAGACCATGTGCTCGATACCGCTTAAGGCATCGGCATAGGCGCGGTACTGCGCCTCGATATGGGCGCGCGAGTAAACGTAAGTGGGCGTGCCGAAGCGCTCGGCAATGGCGGACAGCGCCACGCCCTCCGCGAACAGTTGGCCGTCGCGGCTGGTAAAAGCTTGCATGGAAACCCCTTAGTTTTCGTAGACGTCTTTGTCGTGCTGCTTGGCGGCTTTCTCATCATCCGGGTGATAAAGCGGGCCTTTTTGCCCGCAACCGGCGAGGGCAGCAGTGAGTACGACCAGTGCAACGAGGGGAAGCAGCAGGCGCTTCATGGGGGCAGTCCTTGTAAAATCGGTAATTGCGACCGAGTATACCGGCCCCCCGACGGCTTGCCTATGCGCCACAATTCACGGCTGCCGGGGCTTTTAACGGTTATTGGCGCAGTTCTAAGGCATTGGCAGCATCAGTCTTGCGGGTATAGCTGCAAGGCTTGCCCAATTACCTGACGCGCCGTGGCATTTCACGGCTGCCGGGGCTTTTAATGGCTATTGGCGCTGCGGATGAACAGTTCTCAGGCATTGGCAGCATCGGTGTCGCTGGCATCGCTGCAAGGCTTGTCCAATTACCTGGCGCGCCGTGACATTTCACGGCTCTCGGGGCTTTTAACGGCAATCGGCGTCGAGCGCGCGGAGGGTGGATGAACAGTCCCAAAGCACAGGCAGGTTCAGTCTCGGTGGCCTACCTGCAAGGCTTGCTTGATTACCTGGCGCGCCAAGGCATTGAGGCGGCGCCCTTGCTGGCACAGGTACAGCTGCCCGCCGGGATTTTGGCCCAGCGTGAACAGCGGGTGGCTGCCAGCACCTATCTGCAATTGCTCGAGCTGGGCCTGGCCCGCAGTGGCGATTGCGACCTCGGCCTGCATCTGGGCGAGGCGGTGCGGCCCGGCTATTACGGCGTGCTCGGCTACCTGATCATGAGTTGCCCGACCTTGGCGGATGCCCTGCACCGGCAAGCCCGCTACGCCGAACTGGTCGGTAGTCTGGGCCGGGTGGAACTCAATGATGAGCCGCTGCAGACCGGCCTGGAACCGCAGGTGGCGCACAGTTGGCAGCCGTTGTCGGCACAACTGCAGCGCCACACCAGCGAGGAAACCCTGGCGGCCTGGGTCACCTTCGGGCACTGGATCAGCGGTCTGGACCTGGCGCCGACCCTGGTGCGTTTTCAGCACCCACAACCGGCCGACATCAGTGAGCACCAGCGGATTTTCCGCTGCTCGGTGCTGTTTGCCCAGGCCGATAATGCCCTGGTGTATCCCAAGCGCTTACTGAGTGCGCCGCTCGGACAGGCCGATGCACAGATGCGCTTGATGCTCGACGCCTATGCCGATCGGCAGTTGGCCGAACTCAAACAAGGCGATAGTCTGCTCATCCGTGCCCGCGAGTTATTGGCCGCGCAGTTAGCCGCAGGTCCGGTGAATTTGCCGGCGCTGGCCGCAGCTTTGGCGCTGAGTCCGCGGACGCTGCAGCGGCGTTTGGGTGAGGCCGGTTTATCTTTTAGTCAGCTGCTGGATGAGACACGTCAGCCGTTGGTGCTGCATTATCTACGCGATCCGGCGCTGGAATTGGCCGACATTGCGTTCTTGCTGGGCTTTAGCGAGGCCGGCTCCTTGGCCCGCGCCTTTCGCCGCTGGACCGGGCAAAGCCCAGGTGATTATCGCCGCAGCTTGTTAGCCGATTGACCAGGTTGGGTGAAGATTACTGCCCGTGGTTATCGGCGTTAAAAACAGCAGTTCCGGTTTCCTTTTATTTGTTGAGGTAGATGTAATGAGTTTGACCGAAGCCCGTTTTCACGATCTGGTCGATGCCACGCAAGAGGCCATCGAGGACGTGTTTGATAGCAGCGAGCTGGACCTTGACCTGGA
>C687J26845_10001044_pt1 | contig 17499 bp, 12 predicted proteins | sample RifCSPlowO2_12_FD_26845 | JGI IMG/M metagenome (IMG submission 26845)
AGTGGCCTGCAACGCCCTGGTGATCGCCGAGGTGGTGGCCCTGGCGGAAAAGGCCGGGGTCGATGCCAGCCTGATCGCCCCCGCCTTGGCCGGCGGTTTTGCCGATAGCAAGCCGCTGCAGATTCTGGCGCCGCAGATGGCCGAGAGCGCGTTCGAGCCGGTCAAATGGCATGTACGCACCCTGCTCAAGGACCTGGACACCGCGGTCAAACTGTCCCAGCAAATCGGCTCGGCCACCCCGGTCAGCGGCCTGGCCGCGCAGCTGATGCGCCTGCATGGCAGCCAGGGCAACCTGGAGCGCGATCCGGCGACTCTGGTGCAGCTGTACCGAGAGCCCGAGGCATGAACATGGCCATGTCCCAGTGGGCGGGCCGATACCGCTGGGTGGGTTAGGTGGCGCGCAAATGCAGCGGTTGATTTAAGTCTCTGTTCTGCGCCGCTAACCCACGCTGCTAGCCGGTACTGGCCGGCGGGCACTCGACCCGGTTGCGGCCAAGCTGTTTGGCGCGATAGAGCATCTGGTCGGCGCTGTCCACCAGTTCGTGCAGCGTCTGCCCCTGCCGCCATTGGGCGACGCCAAAGCTGGCGGTCACCGCTAATTGCCCCGCCAGCGGCTCGGCGGCGAGCAGGGCGCGGAGCTTTTCGGCTATCGCGCAGGCGTGTTCGAGGTCGGTGTGCGGCATAAAGATGATGAATTCTTCGCCGCCCCAGCGGCACAGGCTGTCGGACTGGCGCAGCTGGGCCTTGATTCGTTGCGCCACGCCACTGAGCACCTGGTCGCCGACCTCGTGGCCGTGCTGGTCGTTGATCAGCTTGAAATGGTCGATATCGAAAAAGATCAGGCTCAGGGCCAGACCGTAGCGTTCGGCGCGGTTGATTTCCTGCTGGGCCACTTCCTCGAACTTGCGCCGGGTCCACTGGCCGGTCAGGCGGTCGGTGTTGGCCAGCTCCTCCAGTAGCAGGTTGCTGCTGCGCAGTTCCTGTTCGGCCTGGCGGCGGCGCTCGATCTCCTGGCGCAGGCGTTGGGTCAGGTGGGCGAAACGCAGGGCGATACCGGCTATTACCAACAGGGTGAGAAAGGCGCCCGCCAGTAGCTGGTAGAGCAGGCCATGGTCGGCTTTGGCCTGGCGCTGGTAGAGGAAACTGTCCAGGTCGACGGGGCCCTTGGCCAGGCCCAGCTCGGCATAGTTGCGGGCGATGGTTTCCCAGCGGCCGGGGTTCATATGCCCCAGTTGTACCAGCTCGGGCATGATCAGTTTCTTCAGCTCCTCGGCTTCGAAGCGCAGGTGCTCCAGGCTCTTGTTGGGGGCGTAGTGCTGGTGGATCAGCTGCACGCTTTCTTCGATGTGATCCAGCGCGTACTGCCACCCGCGCAGGCTGGCCTGGACGAAGGCCTCCACTTGCTCGGGGCGTTGTTGCAGTAACTCGGCGCGGGTGCTCAGCACGTCGTTGTAAAAGTTGACGCCGTACTCGCGGGGGTTGATCAGGCGGTAGGCGAACTGCTGCTGTTGCAGCCAGAAGGGTTCGTTGGAGATATAGCCGTTAAAGGCATCGGTGTTGCCGTCGATCAGGTCTTGCGGATTGAAACTGGTGGGTTGTTGCTCCACTTGCTCGAGGCCGATGCCTTCGCGCATCAGCATGATGCGCAGCTCGGTGCTTTCCGGCGGCGGCATCAGCATCACCCGCTTGCCGGCCAGGTCTTGGGGGGTATAGATGCCCGAGTCGGCGCGCACTATCCAGACTATCGGCGAAGTCTGCATGATGGCGGCCAGGGCAACCACCGGCTTGCCTTGCATGCGCGCGATCACTATGCCGCTGTTGNNGATCGCGAAGTCGGCCTGGCCGGCCAGCAGCGTGTCTATCGGCCTGGGCACGCGCGGGCCGCCCTGGAGAATCTCGACATCCAGGCCGGCTTGGCGGTAATAACCTTTTTCCAGCGCCAGGTAATAGCCGGCGAATTGGAACTGATGCAGCCAGCGCAACTGCAGGCGCAGTTTTTCNGCCGCACTGGCCTGGCCGCATAGCAGCTGACCCAGCAGCAGGAGCAAGACCAGCGCGAGCGCAGCAGNGCCTCGCGGCTTGGTGGATCGGCGGTGCAGGGGTGTTGGCATCACGACCACCTGAGGTGCCTGTGCGGCCAGGGATAGCCAGTAGGTTTGCGTCAGTCGCGCTCAGTGGCAGAGCCCGGCCAGCACCTGCTGATGCCGACCGGGCGCGCGGTCACTGCCTGGCAGTGTAGTCGTTCAGCGAGATCACCCGGGTCTTGCCGATGCGGTGGCGGTAGATCTCGCGCAGGTACTTGATGGCCTTCTTGACGCTGTCGCGGGACAGGCGGATGTCATTGATCGAGACGAACTTGTCCTGATCATGGATCAGCTCGCGGTATTTCTTCTCGTACATCGGCTTGATCGCGTACCAGTTGGTGTCGAGTATCTTCGCCGGGTTCTCGTACTCGTTGAGCATGGCATCGACCCGCACCTCGTCGAATTCGTCGGCGACGATAAAGTCGAGGATGGCGTTGTCCAGGCTCTCGTCGAAGCGGTACGGGTCGCGGGCGAAGCAGCGCTTGATAAAGGCCACGATCAGGGTCAGGAAGTCGTCCGACAGGCACGGGCTCTTGGCGATCAGGGTGGTCAGCGAGAGGTTGGCCGAGGCGCCGATGACCAGGGCATAGCGTTTCAGGGTGGTGTTGGGGAACAGGTTGTTGAGGTGGGTCTTGAGCCGGTTCAGGTCCATATAGGACAGCTTGTAGTCCTTGGGCAGGGAGACGATCGAGACCACCGAGGAGCAGTTCTTGAAGAAGTGCAGGTCGCTGAGTTCCTCGGCGTTGTAGGCGGATTTCTTGTATTGCTCCAGGGCTTCGCGGTAGCGCTTGGATTCGATCGGCAGCAGGCTGATGCCTTCGATGGCCTGGGTCACCTTGTTGAAGTGCGGCAGNTCGATGGAGCGGAAGAACAGGTCGTCGATATTCAGCCGCGACGGCTCCTTGTCCAGCACGCGGAACTTGTCCAGCGCAGCGCTCTGCTCCGGCACCACGGANTCGGCATAGGCCACCGCCACNGGGCCNGCCAGGCTCATAAACAGGTCGTTGGCGTCCAGGCGGATGGTTTCGCCTATGTCGATGCCGGCGCGGCGGAAGTAGTTCTGGTCGTAATCGGTGGTCACCGCCTGGGCGGTGAGGATGTTGAAGATCTGCTGCGAGATGTACTGGTTGGCGTGGCGCTCCATGGCGTTGACGTCGATATTCTGGATATTGCCGTCATCGCTTTCTTCGGCGTAGCGCATGATGTCGTTGGAGATCAGCATCATGGCGTTCCACGGGCGGATGCGGCGCATCACGCTTTCTTCGCTGTTCTCTTCGTTGTCGAAGTTGTAGGAGAANTCCCATTCTTCCGCGAGGTATTTGCACAGNAGGCGCCCGGCGTTGATATGCAGGGCCTCGGACATCTCGCTGCGCTGGTCGGAGATGTTCGGCAAGATGCAGATGCCGCTGGTGAATATAGGTTCGAAGACGAAGCTGTGGTCGCGGTTCTCCGAGCTTTCCTCGAAGTTCTTGCTGTCGAAGGTCTTGCTCATATAGGCGAACTGCTGGGCCAGGCCGAACTCCGAGGCCATGCCCGAGCCGGTGCCGCCGCCGGCGCTGAAGATATAGAAGTACAGGCGCGACTGGTTGGCCTTGATGCCGCAGGAGTCGATCAGGTAGCTGTGGATGAATTTCCAGTCGGCGTTGGTGAAGCGCTGGGTGTCCTTGTTGAGGATGATCTTGGCCAGGTACTGGCCCAGGATGGGCGCGTTACCCGCGCCACCCGCATGCACCTCGGACAGGTCCATGATCTTCATCTTGCTGTAGTCGCTCAAGAATCCGCTGGTTTCGCCCTTGCGCGAGAAGCGGATGCGCCCTTCGATGTCCTTGTCCAGGTCGCCGAGCATCACCAANGGTTCGATCAGAAATACCGGTTTGCTGTCTTTGCTCGGTGAGCGCAGCAGGTTGCTGCGAATCCAGCGCGTGGGGCGGAAATCCTGCTCGGCCACGGCTTTTTCTTCGTTGTTGAATTCGCTGAGGTAGAACTGCCGGGCGTTGTACACCAAGGATGCGACATCCAGGGCGATGTTCGAACCGCAGCGGCCCAGGCCGATCAGGCACACCGACGGGAAGTGCTGCACGCGTTTATCGTGCTCCTCATCCAGATTGGCCGGCGGGAAGACCAGGCTGCGCAGGCCGTCGAGGTTATCCAGGATGCGGTCGATATCGCGCTCGGTGAAATACATATATTGCTCGCCCGCGCTGTACAGGCTGCCGGGCNGCGCGAGTGGGGCGAGGGGAACGAAAGGGGGCGGAGCGAGTAGGGTATCGGCCAAGTCAGCCAATGTGGTTTCGTTTACAGGAGACTGGGTTTTAGGCGACTGAGTTACAGGAGCGTGCGCAGCGTCTTTTTTTGTTTTCATTGGAGACAGTCCGACGGCTTACGAAGGTAGTGGGCCCATTGGCCACGATGTACTCAATGGGCTCGTTTGTAGCATGAACAGCAGAAAATCTCGCTCTATCCCGTGTTTCCCTGCCNGGTGCTCTAGCTATGCATGGCAGCGCCCCGCCATCAACTGACATAAACACTACAAATAGTCACAGACAGCTTAGACCCAAGGCTCTAGATTGCACCCTGCAAAACCTGGCAGGCGACTGCCCGCTAGTGCGGGTGCATTCTTAATAACAACAATAGAGACCTGAACCATGCAGCAGTCCCAGCAAGCGGCGAATGCCTGGCGTATTTTATTTCTGCTGTTTCTCGCCAACCTGTTCAATTTCTTCGACCGCACCATTCCGGCCATCATCATCGAGCCGATCCGCTTGGAATGGAGCCTCAGCGATTTCCAGATCGGCCTGATCGGCACCGCCTTCACCCTCGTCTATGCCATGGCCGGCGTGCCCCTGGGGCGCATGGCCGATACCGGCGCGCGGCGCAAGATCATGGGCTGGGGCCTGACCGTCTGGAGCGGGCTGACCGCGATCAATGGCCTGGCCTGGAATTTCTGGAGTTTCATGCTGATCCGCATGGGCGTGGGCATCGGCGAGGCCAGCTATGCACCGGCGGCCAACTCGCTGATCGGCGATCTGTTTCCCGCGCACAAGCGGGCGCGGGCCATGGGTATCTTTATGCTCGGCCTGCCGCTGGGCCTGCTGCTGGCCTTCTTCAGCATCGGTGCCATGGTCAAGGCGTTCGACAGCTGGCGCGCGCCTTTCCTGATTGCCGCGGTACCCGGGATGATCCTGGCGCTGCTGATGTTTATGATCAAGGAACCCCAGCGCGGCGCCGCCGAACCTGTGCAGACCCTCGGCACGCCGGTGGACAAGCCTGTGCGCAAGGTACTGGCCATTCCGACCTTCTGGTGGCTGGTGCTGGCCGGGCTGGCGTTCAACTTCGCCACCTATGCCTGCAACTCTTTTATGGTGCCGATGCTGCAACGCTACTTCCTGTTGTCGATGCAGCAGGCGGCCATGGCCACCGGGGTGATAGTCGGCCTGACCGGGTTGCTGGGCTTGACCCTGGGCGGCTGGGTGGCGGACAAGCTGCACCAGCGCTGGCAGACCGGGCGTCTGCTGTTCGCCGCCCTGAGCATGTTGATCGCCGCCGTCTGTACCGCCTATGCACTGTTGGCCGGGCGGATTGAGATTGCCCTGTTCGTCGCGCTGTTCAGCCTGGGTTGGTTGTTTGCCTACAACTTCTACACCTGCGTCTACACGGCCATTCAGGACGTGGTCGAGCCGCGGCTGCGGGCCACCGCCATGGCGCTGTTCTTCGCCGGCCTGTACTTGCTCGGCGGTGGCCTGGGTCCCATAGCCGTGGGTCTGCTGTCGGACCATTACGCCGAGGCCGCCATGCTGGCCGCCGGGGCCAGCGAGATGAGCGAGGCCTTCAAGGCGGTGGGGCTGCATGACGCCATGCGCCTGATCCCGCTGGCCCTGCTGCTGACCATGTTGGCGCTGGTGCAGGCCTCGCGCTGCTTCGTCGCCGATGCCAAGCGCATGCAGCACGGGATGCAGCACGACATGCAGTTGCAGCCGGCCGGCTAGGAGCCTGTCTGACTTGACCGTTCGTAGCGAGGGAAAGTCCGGGTCGAGTCGGTTTTGTCGGTCTTTCGAGGCGAATAGCTGGCTATTTAACGAGAAAGAGCGGGAAAAATTGCCGAACCCGGCTTTTCCGCAGTAGAACAGCGTTAAGTCCGACAGGCTCCTAGGCCTTTGCCGGGCGGTTGCAACGGCCGCCGGATGGCCGGGTCAGCTCGCCATCCTTGTGCAATACTCAGTCGCACTCCTGCCACGGAACTGCGCCTGAGGATAGCCACCATGGGCACCCACAGCCTCGTACTGGGCCATAGCAACGCGCTTAGCGATCACCCTTTGCAGGCCGTTCTGCGCCAGTGTCCCGTGCACTTGCAGTTGATCGAAGAAGCCCAGGCGCTGCCGGCCGGCCTGGCGGTATTGCTGCTGGATGAGCGGCTGCTGGCGCTCAGGCCGCTGGATTATTGGCAGGCGTGTGGGGCGATGCTGGTGGGCTGCATGGATGTGCCCGGCGTGCTGCCGTTGCCCGTCACCGCCAGCGCCGAGGAACTGGCCGCCTTGCTGCGCTTTGCCGGCGATCAGTACAGCCTCAAGGGCAAGACCGACCAGCTGGCCGCCGCCCTGGCCGGCAAGCGCGATGACCTGAGCAAACTGGTGGATGTGGGCCTGGCCTTGTCGGCCGAGCGGGATCTGGATCGTCTGCTGGAGAAAATCCTGATCGAGGGCCGGCGCCTGTCCAACAGCGACGCCGCCTCGCTGTTTTTGATCGCGCGGCGCCCGGATGCCGCGCCGCAGCTGATCTTCAAGCTGACCCAGAACGACAGCCTCAGCCAGAACAGCTTCCAGGACCAGCGCATGCCCCTGAGCAAGGCATCGATCGTCGGCTATGTGGCGCTGACCAGCACCGAGCTGAATATCGCCGATGCCTACGCGATTACCGCCGACGCGCCTTATCGCTTCAACCGCTCCTTCGATTTGCAGATGGGCTACCGCACCATGTCGATCCTGGCGATTCCCATGTGCAACCATCGCCACGAGGTGGTCGGCGTGCTGGAGTTTATCAACCGGCAGAACAAGGGCGGCAACGGCCTGGAACCCGAGCTGATTGCCTTCGATGAAGAAGTCGCGGTGTCCCTGCGCGCCCTGGCCAGCCAGGCGGCGGTGGCGATCGAGAATCGCCAGCTGCTGGATGACATCAGTCGGCTGTTCGATGGCTTCGTCAAGGCCTCGGTATTCGCCATCGAACAGCGTGATCCCACCACCAGCGGTCACTCCTTCCGCGTCGCCGAGCTGTGCCTGACCCTGGCCAATCAGCTGCCCCATGCGCAGAGCACCAGGCTGCGGGAGCTGGCGCTGGGCGACGATGCCTTGCGCGAATTGCGCTACGCCGCCTTGCTGCATGACTTCGGCAAGGTCGGGGTGCGCGAGCATGTGCTGATCAAGGCCAAGAAACTGACCGAGCCGGTGGTCGAGAACCTGCGCTACCGGGTCGCCCTGGCCAAGGAGAACCTGCATAACCAGACCCTGCGCAAGATGCTGCATGCCTACCAGCATCAAGGCGGCCTCAGTGATGAGCGGCGCGTGCAGCTGGAGGCGGAGCTGGCCCAGGAGTGCGCGCGCCTGGACCGTTACCTGAACAATATTCTCCAGGCCAACGAGCCGACCATGCTCAGCGAGGGGGATTTCCAGCATTTGCAGGAGATGCAGGGCGAGCTGGTCAAGGCCCCCGGCAACTGCCTGATCAGCCTGCTCAGCGAGGGCGAGTTCGGCGCTTTGGCCATACGCAAGGGCAGTTTGACCCATGAGGAACGGGCCGAGATCGAGCGGCATGTGGTGCACACCCAGGAGTTCCTCAGCCTGATTCCCTGGACCCCGGATCTGCAGGGCGTGCCGCAGATCGCCGGCGCCCACCACGAGAAACTCGATGGCAGCGGCTATCCCAAGGGCCTGGTGGGGGATGCGATTCCCTGTGCGTCACGGATCATGACGGTGTGCGATATCTACGATGCCCTGACCGCCGCCGACCGGCCCTACAAACCGGCCATGCCGCTGGAGCGGGCCCTGGATATCCTGAAGAGCGAGGCGGCCAGCGGCCTGCTCGATGCCGAACTGGTGCAGCTGTTTATCGCCAGTCGCTGTTATCAGGTCAGTGGCCCGCCCGGCTCGTACAGCGCCTCGCGCTTCACCCATCACGTCTGCGATTTCGAGCCGTCCTGCACGGCAGCCGGGCATCCACGCGGCGGCTGAGCCTAGGCATACAAAAGTACGCTTAACCCCGTAGCCCGGATTGCATCCGGGCTACAAGAGCCGGGTAGGCCTCCCGGGCGCTTAGCAGGCCGTTGAAAAACGTAGGCGAGGCAGGCAAGACAAGGCGCTACGTTAGTAACAGCCTCCGGCTGGTCAAAGCGCCGAAAAAGCGCCGAAAAAGCGGAGTTTACATGTTGTAAATGAGCATTTTTAGGCCGTTTTTAACGCAGTATTGCCAACGCAGGTAGTTTTTCAACGGCCTGCTAGGGGTTAATCCCCAAGGCCTGCTGGTAGCGCGTATCGAGCGTCTGCGGCGCACCGCTGACATGCTTGTCGATGTGCTGGTAGATCGGCTCCAGGCGTTGCAGGCGGTCGCCGATATTGGGGTGGACCTTGAGAAAGCTGGTCAGCGCCGCATCATCTTGGCGAGTGCTGGCCAGGGTTTGCAGCACCCCGGCCAGGCCGTAGGGATCGTAACCGGCGCGGGTGGCTAGCACCGCGCCCATGGCGTCCGCCTCATATTCATCGCCGCGATCCAGGCCGCGGGAGTAGAGGTCGCCGACGCTGCGGGTGAACTTGTCGGCTATGGCGGCTTTGTTACTCCCCCCTTCATTGGCTGCGCTGGCCTGCACCGCCAGGGTCGCCAGGTCGCTGAGCAAGCCGGTTTGCGCCTGCTTCTGGATCGCCTTGAGGTGGTGCTTGAGGTGGTGCTGCTGCACCACGTGGGCCGCTTCATGGGCCAGCACCCCGGCCAGTTCCGCCTCGCTGTTCATCCGCGCCAGCATGCCGCTGGTGATAAAGACATAGCCCGCCGGCGCCGCATAAGCCGCCACCTGTGGACTGTCGAGCACGACGAAGCGCCATTGCAGGTCCGGACGTTCGCTGTGCTGGGCGACCCACAGGCCGACCCGGTTGACGTAGCGCTGCAGCCCCGGGTTGTTCAGCACAGTGGCCTGTTGCAGCAGAATGGTCGCGGTGTTGCGGCCGATCACCAGTTCATCATCGGCGCTCTTCTGCCCCATATTGGTCAGGTTCTGCCCGGCACTGGCCAGCTTGCCCAGGTCGACGCCCTGTATCTGCATGCCCTCCAGGCCCTGACAGGCGCTTAGGCTCAGGCACAGACCCAGCAACAGGGGGCGTTGCAATACGAAATGAAAGTTGAGCATGGCGGTTTCCTCCTGCCGATGCGTGGTTAGCGGGCGTAGGGCAGCGCTTGGCTGCGCAGGCCGCCTTGCTGGGCGAAGCTGCGGGCTTCGCCAGGCTGGGCGGCGAAGCTCTCCAGGTATTGCAGGCTGGCGGACAGGCCCGCGCCGTCGCTCTGCAACTGTTCATCGCTGATGCCGCGTACACCGGTAGCCACGCCGCTGGCCGGCGCCGCCTGACTGCCGAGGCTGAGCAGGCCACCCAGGTTGCTGCTGCGGCTGGCCTGTGCGTCTTTGGCGAAGCGCAGGCTCAACAGGGGCAACCAGCCGCGCTGGCCGCCGGCGGTTTGCACCTGATACCAGCCGCCTTGGCGTCCGACCACCATGACAGTCGCTTGTTTGCTGAGCTTGCCCAGGGCAGTGGCGCCAGTGCTGGGCTCGGCGCGCAGCTCGGTTTCCTGGACGGTTTGCGCCTGGCGCTGNTCGCTCAAGCCTGGGTTGCTGTACAGGCTCAGCAGCAGGGCGGCCAGGCCGGCCATAAGGGTTCTATTCATCATCTTTCCTTCTCGGTTCGAACAGGCTGACGGCTTCCGCCCGGCCTTTGACCTGATGCTCGCCCNGGGGCACGAAGTCCAGGGGCAGGCTGCACGCCGCCCGCGTGGCGGCGGAAACCAGCAGGTGGGCGCGGCCCTTGGTCAGCCCCTCGATGCGGCTGGCCAGGTTCACGGTGTCGCCAATTGCAGTGTAGTCATAACGTTGGCGGGCGCCGACCAGGCCAACTACCGCTGGTCCCGTGTGCAGGCCGATGCCGATATCGAAGTCCGGGCAGTTGTAGTCGCGGCGAAAGGCCTCCAGGTTGTCGAGCATTTCCATGGCCGCGAGAATCGCCTGGTCGGCCTGCTGCGGGTTGTCCAGCGGCGCGCCCCAGAAGGCCATGATGGCGTCGCCGATAAACTTGTCGAGGGTCGCCTGGTGCTTGAACAGCACCTCCACCTGGCTGCTGAAATAGCCTTCCAGCAGACGCACGATTTCCGCCGCGCTGTGNTGCTCCGACAGGGTGGTGAAGTTGCGGATATCGGAAAACAGNACGGTCAGCTGGCATTCCTTGCTGGCCAGCAGGGCTTCGGGGTCGTCGCGGGTGACCAGTTGGTTGACCACCACCGGGTCCATAAAGCGGCTGAACAGGCGAATGGTGTCCTGCAGCTGCTGGCGCCGGCGCAGGTAAAACAACGCCAGCGCCGCGGCCAGTAGCAGCCACAGGCAGATCAAGCCCGGCAGTACGCCGAGCAGCAGGCCCTGCAGGGCCAGCCAGTAGCTGCCGGCAAACAGCCCCAGGCTGCCGAGCAGGCAGAGGGTGAAGGCGGCCGGCAGGCGTTCAACCAGCAGTAAGGCACTCAAACCCAGCAATAGCAGCAGCGGCCCGAGCAGTTCGAGCCCGCGGCTGGCCTCATGCAGTTGGCTGCCGTTGAGCAGGTTGTCGATGGCGGTCATCAGAATAAAGGGCGCCGGGTAGAGGGTATCCAGCGGAGTCGGGCGCAGGTCGTGCAGGCCCGCCGCCGTAGTGCCTATGACGATGATCTTGTCCTTGAACTGCCCGGCCGGCAGGGGTTCGCCCTGCTGACGCGCGGCCGCCAGCACCGCCGCATAGGACAGGCGCGGATAGGGCAGGCGTGCGCTGCCGGGCCAGTCGAGCAGGATGCTCGGCTGCTCCGGCAGCGGCGTGCCGAGGTCGTGGACGAGGCGCGCGGGCAGGCTGGGCAAGCGCCAGTCGGCGAAGCTGCGGTACAGCTCGTAGCGCCGACCGATGCCGTCGGGATCGGGGCGGAAGTTGATGCTGCCGACTCGCCACAGCTCGCTGGCAAAGGCCTTGGGCAATAGCAGCAGGCCGCGTTGCTCGGGCGCACCCTGGCGTCCCGGCGCTTGCCAGGTCTGCGCCGGGTAGTCGCGCAGCAGCGGCGGCTGGCTGCCTTCTGCGGGTTCCTGGACCAGGGCGGCGAGGTAGGTGTTGCGGCTGCGCTGCAGCACTTCGGCAAAGTAGCTGTCGGCATCCGGGTTGAACTGGTCCGCTTCGCTGAACAGCACATCGAAGGCCACGGCCTGGGGCTGTTGGCTCTGCAGGTATTCCAGCAGTTCGGCGTGCAACGAGCGTGGCCAGGGCCATTTACCGGCCTCGTCGGCCAGAACCTGCAGGCTCAGGTCGTCGATATCGATCAGCAGCAGGCGTGGGTCCGGCGTCTGTGCGGCCGCGCGCTGGCGGATCAGCCAGTCCAGGTGGGCATTGTTCAAGCCATTCAGGGCAGGCGCCAGATGCAGCAGCGGGAGGAGCAGCAAGGCCAGCAGGCAGAGTGCCCAGAGACCCTGGCGGAACAGGCGGGAGGCGGGACGGGCAGGCACTAGGTGGGCCCCTAGGGTCGGTGGTTATGCCACTGACTCTAGCAGGCCGTCGAGAAACTACCTGCGTTGCCAATACGGCGTTAAAAACAGGCTCGGCAAGCTGCTTGCGGCTAACGCGCTTCAGCGCGACCCGAAGGGCGAGTGAAACGAATCATGCTCATTTACAACTCGTAAACTCCGCTTGATTCGCTGCGCTCACCCTGCGGGCCAGCCGTTGGCTGTTACTCCGCTGCGCTGCGTTTCTCGCCTGTTCTCGCCTTGTCTTGGCTGCCTCGCCTACATTTCCCAACGGCCTGTTAGCAGCTGATCTTCACCCAGCCTGGGGCTGTTGCGGGTTTAACCCGCCACCAGGACTCGGATGGCTTCCAGGCGCAGCGCGGCCTTGTCGAGCATGGCCAGGCCTTGCTCGCGCTGCTGGCGCAGGGCGCTCAGTTCGCTGTCGCGCACGCTGGGGTTGACCGCCTGCAAGGCGACCAATCGGGCAAGCTCCTCGTCCGTGTCGGCGGCCAGGCGGCGCTTGGCTTCATCGACGCGGGCCGTATGGCGCGGCGCGATCTTGTCTTCGCCGGCACTGATCAGCGGGCCCAGGCTGTCGCGCTGGGCCTGGACGAACTTGTTGGCGCTGGCCCGCGGCACGCTTTCCAACTGGTCGTTGAGGGTCCCGAAGGACACCTTGTGCGCCAGGTCGTTGCCGCCCGCGTCGAGCAGGCAGCGCAGGGCGATCGGCGGCAGGTAGCGGCCCAGTTGCAGGGCGCGCGGGGCCACCACCTCACTGACGTACAGCAGTTCGAGCAGCACGGTGCCGGGTTTCAGCGCCTTGTTCTTGATCAGCGCCACCCCGGTGTTGCCCATGGAGCCGGAGCGCACCAGGTCCATGCCGCCTTGCACCATGGGGTGTTCCCAGGTGAGGAACTGCATATCCTCGCGGGCCAGGGCCTGGTTGCGGTCGTAGGTGATGGTCACGCCTTCGTCGTCGCCCAGGGGGAAGCTGGCGTCCAGCATCTTCTCGCTGGGGCGCAGGATCAGGGCGTTTTCCGAATGGTCTTCGCTGTCGATGCCGAAGGCGTCGAACAGCTGCTCCATATAGATGGGCAGGGCGAACTGGTCGTCCTGCTCGAGGATNGCNTCNACCAGCGCCTCACCTTCACCGGCGCCGCCGGAGTTGAGNTCCANCAGGCGGTCGCGGCCGGCATGCAGCTCACTTTCCAGACGCAGGCGTTCGGCGCGGGCCTCGTCGACCAGGGCCNGCCAGTCGCCATCGTCGCCGCTTTCCAGCAGCGGCAGCAGGCGATTGCCGAACTGGTGCTGCAGGGCGTTGCCGGTNGGGCAGGTGGCGAGGAAGGCNTTCAGCGCCTGGTGGTACCACTGGAACAGGCGTTCCTGCGGGCTGTTTTCCAGGTAGGGCACATGCAGCTGGATGCGGTGTTTCTGGCCGATGCGGTCGAGACGGCCGATGCGCTGCTCGAGCAGGTCCGGGTGGGCCGGCAGNTCGAACAGCACCAGGTGGTGGGCGAACTGGAAGTTGCGCCCCTCGCTGCCGATTTCCGAACAGATCAGCACCTGGGCGCCGAACTCTTCGTCGGCAAAATACGCGGCGGCGCGGTCGCGTTCGAGGATGCTCATGCCTTCGTGGAACACCGTGGCGGGGATGCCCTTGCGCACGCGCAGGGCGTCTTCCAGGTCCATGGCGGTTTCGGCGTGGGCGCAGATCACCAGCACCTTGAACTTCTTGAGCATCTTCAGGGTGTCGATCAGCCACTCGACGCGGGGGTCGAAACGCCACCAGCGCTGTTCGTCGTCGACATCCGGCTGCGCCTGATAGCTGACTTCCGGGTACAGATCGGCATGCTCGCCCAGCGGCAGCTCCATATATTCGTCGGGGCTGGCCAGCGGGTAGGGGTGCAGTTCGCGATCGGGGAAGCCCTGCACCGCCGCGCGGGTGTTGCGGAACAGCAGGCGGCCGGTGCCATGCCGGTCGAGCAGCTCGCGCACCAGGCGCGCCGAGGCTTCGCTGTCGCCGGCGTTGACCGCGTCGAGCAGCTCTTCACCGCCGGCGCCGAGGAAGTCATGGATGGTCTGGTGCGCCGCAGGCGACAGGCGACCCTGATCCAGCAGCTCCTGCACCGCTTCGGCCACCGGCTTGTAGTGGGCGCTTTCGGCGCGGAAGGCTTCCAGGTCGTGGAAACGATTGGGGTCGAGCAGGCGCAGACGGGCGAAGTGGCTGTCCTGGCCCAGTTGTTCCGGGGTGGCGGTGAGCAGCAGCACACCGGCAATCACTCCGGCCAGCTGCTCGACCAGGCTGTATTCCGGGCTGGCGTGTTCCGGGTGCCAGACCAGATGGTGGGCTTCGTCGACCACCAGCAGGTCCCAACCGGCGGCGAACAGCGCGTCCTGGGCGCGTTCGTCCTCGCACAGCCATTCCAGCGCTACCAGGGCAAGCTGGCAGTCTTCGAAGGGGTTGCTGGCATCGCTTTCGATAAAGCGTTCGGCGTCGAACAGTGCGACATCCAGGTTGAAGCGCCGGCGCATCTCCACCAGCCACTGGTGCTGGAGGTTCTCCGGCACCAGGATCAGCACGCGGTTGGCGCGTCCGCACAGCAGCTGGCGATGGATCACCAGGCCGGCTTCGATGGTCTTGCCCAGGCCCACTTCGTCGGCCAGCAACACCCGCGGGGCGATACGGTCGGCCACTTCGCGGGCGATATGCAGTTGGTGCGCGATGGGCTGCGCACGCACGCCGCCCAGGCCCCAGAGCGTGGACTGCAGCTGACGGCTGGTGTAATCCAGGGTGTGGTAGCGCAGGGCGAACCAGGGCAGTGGGTCGATCTGCCCGGCAAACAGGCGGTCGCTGGCCAGGCGGAACTGAATAAAGTTGGACAGCTGGGTTTCCGGCAGGCTGACGCTCTGGTGCTGCCCATTGAGGCCGTGGTAGACCAGCAGGCCGTCGATGTCGTCGACCTCCTGCACGGTCAGTTTCCAGCCTTCGAAATGGGTGATTTCATCGCCCGGCGAGAAGCGCACGCGGGTCAGCGGCGCATTGCGGGTGGCGTACTGGCGGGTTTCGCCGGTGGCCGGGTAGAGCACGGTGAGCATGCGGCCATCCTGCATCAGGACGGTTCCCAACCCCAGCTCCGCTTCGCTGTCACTGATCCAGCGTTGCCCCGGTTCATACTGCGCCATGCCTGTCTCCCGCGTGAAAAAGCCGACTATGTTAACGCAGCGCCGAGCCCAGAGGTTGTGAAAAATTGATCGCCGTAGCGAGGCCGTTTCCAGGTGTTCGCGGCAAGGCGCGCTGCGCAAAAAATAGGGGAGTTTAGTGAACTAAATGACCCTGTTTTTTGCGTAGCGCAACGCCAGCAGCGGGCGCCAGGAGGCGGTCGCAGTAGGCGGGCTTTTTTCACNACCTCTCAGCCCCAAGGCGCATTGGTGTGCAGTCGGNACTTTGTATGCTTAGCTAAGGCGAAAGTGTAGCGAGGAGGCGCTCAAGTCGGTGTCCGTGTGGCCGACAGCCTGACCAAAGGAGGATAGATAACGTGCTACCGCCCATACCCCACAGCATGGCCCCGGTCACAGTGCAGCAGGATGTGATCAAGCCAAAACCGGAAATTCCGCCGGTGACGCAGGCTGCCGAGAGCTCCAAGGAAAGCGCGGTGAGCCTGGACAAGCGGCATCCGCAGGAAGCGGAGGCGATGCTGCGCGAAGAGCAGCGGCGGCGTCAGCGCCGGCATGGCTACAGCCCGGAAGAATTGGCCGAAGGCGAGGTGGCCGAGGCCGACGAGGCGGCTATCGACGAGTTACCCCGCCAGGGTCTGTGGGTGGATGTGGAAGTCTGACGCCTGCTAAGGCGTTGCTGGTTTGCGGCGGTGATGGGTGAATCTCTTTAACGACAGTCAATTGCAGTTGCCCGACGCCGAGCTGGAGTTCCACGCCGATTGGCTGGATCGGGCGACTGCCGATCTGTGGCTGGCGCAGCTGCATGCCGAAACCCCTTGGCAACAACCCCAGCTGCAGCTCTACGGGCGCAAGGTTGTGCTGCCGCGCCTGGTCGCCTGGTATGGCGATGCCGAGGCCAGTTACCGCTATTCGGGTTTGACTCATNGGCCGCTGCCCTGGACGCCCTTGCTGNCGCAGATTCGTGCGCGGCTAGTGGCGGCGGTAGGGCAGCCGCTCAATGGCCTATTGCTCAACTATTACCGCGATGGCCAGGACTCCATGGGCTGGCACAGCGACGACGAAGCCGAATTGGGGCGCAATCCGCTGGTCGCTTCGCTCAACCTGGGCGGCAGCCGGCGTTTCGACCTGCGGCGCAAGGGCCACAGCCGCATCGAGTACTCCTTGCTGCTCAATCATGGCTCGCTACTGGTCATGGGCGGGCCGACCCAGCATTATTGGCAGCACCAAGTGGCGAAGACGCGCAGCCCCTGCGCGCCGCGTCTGAACCTGACTTTCCGCCTAATTCGGTCAAACCCATGAGTAGCGACGACAAGCTGATTGATTTCACGGCCGAGCGCGACAAGCGCATCCACGACCTGCGCGACAAGAAACTCAACGAGTTGCGCGAGGCCTTCGAGCAGGCCCTGCCGCTGCCCAAGGGCAAGAAAAAGCCCAAGAGCAAACCGAAAAAGCCCTGATGGCTGGCGGCCCGGGGCCGATCCATTGATCTGGGTCAGCTAACCCGACGCTCGCACCACCTGCCGCCGGGCGCTGTTGATCTGGATCAATAGACGCCGCCTGCTCCCTGCTACCTTGAAGCCATTCCCACACAGGCTTCACGCAGGAGGCCCCCATGTTTATCGATGTCGTTGTGCTTGCCGGAATCGGCACCGTCGGTTTGATGGTCGCCTTCTTCGCCGGAGTCGGCTATTTCATCTGGAAGGATGCGCACCAGCGCAAGCAGGGCTGAATCCCCAGAGCACAGGGCACGCAAGGCAATTGGGGCGACTTAGGTCGCCCTTTTTTTAACACTGAATGCTGAGCCGAACCGCAGCTTCTGTAGGGTGGGTTAGTGGCGCAGAGCAGGGTTTGAAAATCAACTGCGGAATGTGTGCGCCACGTAACCCACCAAGCGGTGATCGGCCTGCCCCATCTGGTGGGTTACGGCGCAACTGACTACGCACCAGCCGATAGCCCGTGGTCATGCGCCTAACCCACCCTACGAACTGAGCCGAACCGCAGCTTTTGTAGGGTTAGCCGCGCAGCGGTGTAACCCACCAGCGGGACCGAGACGGACACCGCCCGCAACAGTGCCATCCATCCCCTGCGCGTGCCACAGCAATGGTGGGTTACGCCTACGGCTAACCCACCCTACGAACTTTTTTTTGCGCGGGTTTCAGCGCGCCAAGGCGTTAAGCCGCGTGCACGTCTTCCGGGTTGTGCGGCGATTCGATGCGCAGGTAGTGATCGAGCTTGGCCTGCTGCACGGGCGTCATAAACAGGCCGAGCTTGCTGCGCCGCCAGAGGATATCGGCGGCCTGCACGGCCCATTCTTCCTGGCACAGGTAGTCCACTTCGCGGGCATAGAGCCCGCCGCCCAGGTGCTCGCCCAAGTCGCCCAGGTTGTGCACGCCCTTGAGCATCAGCCAGGTGCGGCTGCCATAGCTGTTGGCCCAGCGCCGCGCCAGGGCGGTGGGTAACCAGCCGAAGCGCGCGCACAGGGCT
>C687J26845_10001062_pt1 | contig 17313 bp, 10 predicted proteins | sample RifCSPlowO2_12_FD_26845 | JGI IMG/M metagenome (IMG submission 26845)
TTTGCACACCTCGCTATCATAGGATTGCTTGCAATTACACGGGCGTCTTTTATTCGTTCACGCATCCAATTGGTCACCAATTCCGCTTGTTTATGGCCGAGTCCGTCAAGGTTTCGTATCAGTACCTCCTGGAGATCAGCTTGTACTCTTGGATAGGCTGTAATCCTTAGCAAAACAAAGGGAAGTAGGGTAAATACGATCAGCAAGAAAATGAGCCTGTTTTTAATCGATATGTACATGTTCTCCTCCTTAATTTAACAGATTTGTTAAATCATCGCGTGGACAGTAGTATACCTTTCTGCATGGATAGAGTAAATCAAAAATTATTTTCTGTTCATTCATAGGAGAAATAGTGAAGATGTGTAGCTCATGCACTTTAGGCAGGAATTTTACGCTTCTCAGTTCCGGAATCTTGTTCTATTACATTACAGGCATACGAGCGAAAGTGGTTTAAAAATGTATCATACTGTTAAATTTAGTTCAAAGTAAAAGATTGCAATCTTTTGAATTTTTGTTCTAATATTCATTCAAATCAATCTGGAATGGTATTTACAACAAAGGGTCGTTGCCAAAAACTAATTAAAAAGCAAAGTATTGCCTTAAAGGGTTGCACATGAGCGATAAACAACCTATCCACGAGGGGCAAATTCTAACTGGTGCGCTGTTTAATGAACCCATGCGCGTGGAAACTGCAAGGGCTAGCGGTGTCGATACCTGGGTTGTTGGGCTTGTAGGAATACAGTCAGAACAATTTCGTAGAGTTACTCTAAATTGCCAGGATATCAAAGCGCTCACCATCCTTGACTCGAAATTCAGTTATAAAGGTGACGGGTCTCTTTTACGTCTTGGTCTTCAGGCGTACTCTCTTGGAATTGCATACGAATTCGATCCCTATTTTGGGCTTTCCATCTCTCGTGTTGATCCCCTTCCACATCAGCTTGAAGCAGTCTACGATTACTTGCTGAAACTTGCCCGTGTTCGCTTCCTGTTGGCTGATGATGCCGGTGCTGGCAAAACAATTATGGCAGGGCTTCTTATTAAAGAACTCAAACTGAGGGGTCTTATAGAGCGTATTCTCATTGTATGTCCGGCCAATCTTACATTTCAGTGGCAGCGTGAACTCAAAGAAAAATTTGACGAAAAATTTCTCGTTCTGAAGGGGCAGGACATTCGCGAACAATTTGGCGTAAATCAATGGTTGGAGCAAAAGACCGTATTAACGTCCCTTGACCTTGCTAAACGCACCGAAATTCTACCCGGCCTCCAGCAGGTACACTGGGATTTGATCATAGTAGACGAAGCACATCACATGTCGTGGACGCCGCCCGCCCGTAAGACTGCGCGATACGCCCTGGGTGAACTCCTGAGAGATCAATCAGACCATATTCTGCTTCTTACTGCCACTCCTCATAAGGGAGATCCGGTCAATTTCAGCCTTTTTCTCCAGTTATTGGACAGAGATGCGTATGCCGATGTGAGATCAATTCGTGAGGCAATGTCTCGCCGGCGCGCACCCTTCTATCTCCGCCGTACGAAAGAGGCAATGGTGTATTTCCCTGAACGCAGATCAGACGGCACATGGGTAGCTAAAAAGATTTTTACCCGACGTATCCCTCACACCGTAGACTTCCAGATAGATGGGCAGGAATTTGAGCTTTACCGTGATATTACCAGGTTTGTGAAACAGCAGAGTACACAAGCTGCTGCCCAGGGTGAGGATCCACGGGCCAGGGCTATAGGCTTCCTTATGTCACTTTATCAGCGCCGCCTTGCCTCAAGTACCTATGCAATCCGCCATTCACTTGAGAACCGCATCAGAAGACTTAAAGAGGGGTTAAAACGCGCACAGGAACTAACGCGTATGTCACCGCCGGAACTCCCTTCGCCTGAAGATATCGAAGAAATGGAAGAAAGGGAACGTGAACAGCTTGAAGAAATACTGGAGGCTATTACGCTTGCAGGCAATTCCGAACAGATCCATAAGGAAATCGAAGAACTTCATAAGCTTGCTTTAAAGGCAAAAGCAGTAGAAGATGCCGAGGCAGAGGCAAAGCTTTTCCGTCTTAAAGAACTTCTCCATAAGGAGGGTTTTTTCGATCACCCTGAAAAGAGGCTCCTTATTTTCACGGAATTTAAAGATACACTCGATTATCTCATGGCACGCTTTAAGGCATGGGGTTTTCGCGTTGGCTGTATCCATGGCGGCATGAGGTCCGGCTCACGGGACGAGCCTGGAACCCGTCTTTATGCAGAGCAACAATTTAAGGAAGGTAAAATCCAGATCCTTGTTGCAACCGAGGCGGCTGGGGAAGGCATCAATCTTCAATGCTGTAATGTCTTGTTTAACTATGATATCCCATGGAATCCGAATCGCCTTGAACAACGCATGGGGCGAATCCATCGTTACGGGCAGCAAGAGAACTGTCTTATCTTTAATTTTGTTGCTACGAATACTATAGAGGGACGTGTATTACAACGGTTACTCGAAAAACTGCAGGAAATCCGTGATGCCCTTGACGATGACGCCGTGTTTAATGTCGTTGGTGAAATCCTCCCTGCAGCCCATATAGAAAAGGTACTCAGGGATTATTATGCAGGCCGTCTGGGTGATGAAGACCTGGAAGACCGTCTCCTGAAAAATGTTGATGAGGCACAGTTTCGTGCTATTTGCCAGAACGCCCTTGAAGGACTTGCATCCAAGAAACTCAACCTTGAGATGCTGATTGAACGTCGCGCCAGGGCGCAGGAATGTCGTGTTGTCCCGGAAACGATTGCACGCTTCCTGCGGGAGGCATCTGAATATGTGCCGCTTCATTTGAAAGTTGTTCCAAATATTCCTCATGCCTTTGAATCTGGGAAAACGCCTGCCATACTGAGAAGATACGAAACACAACCCGACTGGAAACTGCCAGCGCTTGCAAACAAGTATCCGGTCTGCTCTACAGATCGTGAAACTGCCGAAGATAACAAGCTCGAATGGGTAACGCCAGGCCACCCATTGTTTGAAGCCGTAAGACGTCATATTTACTCCCTTGCTCAGGATAGTTTCGCAAAAGGAGCCTGCTTCTATTCACTTAAACATGATACACCGTCACGTCTGGACTTCTACCGCGCCCGTATTGTGGATGGTCTTGGCCAGATAATACACGAGCGGTTATTTGTTATAGAGATCAAAGAAAACGGAGACCCACATCTTCAGGAACCCGGTTTGCTTGGGAATCTTACTCCTGCAGAAGCCCAGGAGGGCATGTCTTCAGTTGCATCTGTTCCAGAAGCGTTGGCATGGCTCAACGAGCGTACGCTTGCGCCGTTTCTTGAAGAAACCCGTTTGGGGCGTATGGCCGAGGTTGATCGTATCGCAGCGCATATTGAACTATCACTTACCGAATTACTTCAGAAGGCAGATGAAGAAATAGGCAAAGCCGCATCCGATATGGAGCAAAAGATGCATGGCGCGGAAGGACGTCTTGCGCAAGCAGAGGCGCGTCATGCAGAAATCCTCAACCGCCGTGAAAAACGACGTCAGGAGCTTGAGCGCCAAAAATCGCTTTCCTTGCAGGCAGTGGAAAGGATGACAAGCGTTCTCATACTTCCTCACCCAGAAAAGGAAGCTCCGGAAGTCCGGCGTTTGAGACCCGATTTTGAAGTCGAGAAGCTTGCCATGCAGGCTGTCCTTGAGTATGAAAAGTCCCAAAATCGCCAGGTCTTCGATGTCCATGAAAAGAACCTCGGCTACGATATTACCAGTCTTGACCTGAATTCCGGCGAACTCAGACTCATAGAAGTTAAAGGCATCGGCAGTTCGACAGGACAAATTCTGCTTACACCAAATGAGCGCCGTGTTGCTGAAGACCGCAGGGACTGTTACTGGCTTTATGTAGTTACCGATTGTAATACGAAGCCCCAATTGCAAGAGCCGATCAAAGACCCTGCCCGATTCGAGTGGAATGAAGTGAAAAAGATTGCGCATTACTCTCTCTCGGTTAATGCAATAACACAGCCGATGCAGGTACGGGAAGAGTCGCATCCGTTCGGAGAGAAAAAAGAATGATGACGCACAAACAACTCTCAACAAAACTTGAAGCTGTTCCAGCAGCAACCTCATGGTATTTAGCCGATCTTGGAGAAGAAAAATTCAATGCCCCGGCAGAGGGCAAAATGCGCAGTGGCAAAAGGTGGCAGATGGAAATAGGTAATATCTATTTAAATAGGTAATTAATTAGGTAAGATAGGCGGGTGGAACGCTTTTAAGGAAAAAAGGCAATACCCCTAAAAGAGGGTAATAAAAGGGGTAATATAATTATGCCACCACCTGTGGCATAAATCATCTGTGCAAGAAATGAAGATATCAGAGGTAGGAGGTGAACAAATTGTGCAACAGGTTGTTTCACAATTTCCATCGCAGCCTGCCGACGATTGAGGAGATTGAGGCGGAGTTGGGGAAAGAAGGGGATGCGGGTCAAGGCAGGAAGAAAATGTAATGCCCTTAAAAAAGGTAATTAAAGAGGGTAATGTCAGGAGTAGCTGGACTTATTCCGGGAGAGAAATCGTATATGAAGCTGAAAGAAGTTAAAATAAAAAATTTTCGTTGTTTAGTGGATGTTACAATCCCGGTCGGTGATACCACTGTATTAGTGGGAGAAAATAATACGGGCAAAACGGCTCTTCTCGATGCTTTAAGAATCATATTGACTCGGACTTCGACTGGACGTGGTATTCCTTTTGATGAGTATGATTATCACATGTCCAAAATGGGCGATTCGCCGCAGACGAGCGAAGGTATTATCATCGAACTATGGTTTCGAGAAGATGCACCAGATGAATGGCCTGATTCTTTAATTCAAGCTATTTCAGATATTATCCAAACATATCCAGTAAAAGATTTGGATTCCATTGGTTTACGCCTGTCATGTAAATATGACACGATAGCAAAACAAATTGTTCCCAAATGGGAGTTCTTGGCATTAGATGGTCAGCCTTTAGGTGGGAAGGGTGCGAGTCCCGCAAACTTAACAAAATTTCTTTCTTATGTCCGGCTGTTTTACTTATCGGCGCTCCGTGACTCAGATAGCGAATTCTCTCCAAGATCACAATTCTGGGGGAAAATACTCCGCGATCTTAAGATTAGTGAGGAACAGAAAAAAACCCTCAGTGAAGAACTGTCAAAACTGAATGATACTTTACTGAAAGCCGATCCAAGACTTAATCAGGTAAAAACTTCCTTAGAAAATATACAAAAAATTGTATCAGGAAATGGGGAACAGAAAACTGATATTCAGGCTCTGCCACTCAAGCCATGGGAATTGATGTCAAAATCCGAGGTGGTGATTAGAGGTCGTGGTGGAGAAGTTGACTTTCCACTTTCACATCACGGGCAAGGAATACAAAGTCTATCAGTTCTTTTTCTTTTCCAAGCCTATATAGATGTGTTGCTTAAACCAACTTTTCAGGCGGAAACAGAGGCTATTCTGGCTTTAGAAGAGCCAGAGGCACATCTCCATCCACAGGCTACCCGATCCCTTGCGCTAAATTTAGGTGAACTCAAAAGTCAAAAAATCATCTCAAGTCATTCTCCCTATTTCATTCAAGAAATACCACTTACTCAGATTCGCATGTTTCGCAGAAAAGGGGCATCATCTAAGGTACTTTGGATAAAAAGCAGTTTTAGTGCGATAGTGCCAAGTGTGCCAGATTTATTGAAATTTTGTTCAGAAAAAGCTCCAAAATTTGAATATTCCGAAAATACTTCTGCTCTTACTGCCAACGGCATGATAGAGGAAAATGAGTATCGTAAATTGATCTCCATCTATCCAAAGCAGAACGATGTTCATTCAGTGCTTAAAAAGTTTTATACGGATTCACAGTTATATCTTAATCGTGATGAACTTGCCGCACTTGAGACTTATGCAAAACGTATACGTGGAGAGGTCTTTTTTGCGCGGGCTTGGCTTTTGTGTGAGGGGCAGAGTGAATATCTTCTGATTAGATATTTTGCGGAGTTGATTGGAAAGCCGTTAGATCGTCATGGCGTAACGGTTATCGATTTTCAAAACAATGGCTCACCTGGCGCATTTGTGGGACTGGCTCAAGCATATGAAATTCCCTGGCTTATGGTCTGTGATAATGATGCAGAGAAGTCAAAATTCATTAAGCAGATTAAAGAACGTGGATTGGAAGAAAGAGAAATTAATATACTTGTCCGGCCACTGCCGGAAAAAGACTTGGAAATGTTTCTTATAAAAAATGGCTTTGTTAATGAATACTTACAACTTCTATCTGGAAGACAAGTCAAGATGACGAAGAAAACCGGTGAAACTGGATTTGAGGAAGAAATCGCTACAATGATACGAAAAGACAAAATTGGTTATACAATTGATCTGATAAGGCTGCTTCAGAATAATAGGATGGACCAGACAAGAGTTCCTACAATTTTTCGGACTGTTATCAATGATATAGTAGCAAAGGTGGGTCAATGTGAGTAGCAAAGAATTCATCACTGCTTGGGAAAAGTTGAGTGACATTCAAAAACAAGCTGCGGAATGGGACGAAGGCTCCTTATTAGTACTGGCGGGTCCAGGCTCCGGGAAAACACGGGTTCTGACTTGTCGTATTGCGCGCCTTCTTGACTCCTCGCCTGATAAGAATTTTCGTATTCTTGGCTTAACGTTTACTAATAAAGCGGCAGATGAAATGAGAAATCGGATTGCCAATTTCGTTCCGGGTCAGGAGGGACGGCTCTTTTTAGGCACATTCCATTCCTTCTGTGCTGATATATTGCGTCAGCATGGAATCCATTTGGGTATCAATCCTAATTTTAAAATCTACGCTCAAGAAGTTGAATTACAGGCTGTATTAAATGATGTGGTCGATAAGGCGAAGAAAAAATCAGATTTAATAACAGAACTCGATAAAAAAACCCTTCCTATAATTCAAAGATTAAAATCTCATCTCATTGTGCCAGAGCAATGCTGCGATGTTTTTAGAGACAAAGAAATTGGAAAGCGTATGGCAATCATCTATCCAGCATATGAAGCGGAGCTTACCAAGAATAATGCTTTGGATTTTAATTCATTAATTTTTAGAACGCATCAACTGTTTGTAAAGTTTCCTGCTTTTGCTAAGAGATACCGTACTGTCTATCCATATATTTGTGTAGATGAGTTTCAGGATACCAACGATGCACAGTATAAGCTGATTCGTGCATTGACGGGAGATCAGCATAAAAATTTATACCTTGTCGCTGATGATGATCAAATTATTTACCAGTGGAATGGCGCAAGCCACAAACGCATTGAAGAGTTTATACGTGACTATTCGCCAAGCATCATCCAATTACCAATGAACTATAGATGTCCTCCGGAGGTAATAACTTTAGCTAATAATCTCATTCGTCACAACTTTCTACGGGCTTCGGACAAAAAGCCACTAAAAGCATTTCGTGCCAGTACAGGCTCAGGAGTCGTACGTTTATTGCCAAGATTTGCTGATTTCGATGGTGAAGCTGCTGACGTAGCTAAAGACATTAGCAAGCTACATTCAAAACACTTAGGCTCTGTTGTCATCTTAGGAAGAAATCGTAGGTTACTTGAAGGTATCGAGGGTGCACTTCGTGGTGAAGGGTTGTCGGCCGTAATATCTCAAAGAAAAGATGAATTCGAAAGCGCCCCATTTGTATGGCTTCATTCCATTTTGAAGCTGGCAAATGACAGACAAGATCAAAAGCATTTGGAAGCTGTATGCGGGGCGTTCGCTCAACTAACACAATTGGAAGTTGATCCAGAAGATGTTATTACTCAAGCCAAAGCTTCGAATCGAGATTATTTACAGCATTGGATAAAGTCGATACCTAGAAAAGCTACAGATGCCATGACTAATGAAGTAATTAACAATATATCACTTTGCTTGGGTGAGGGAAGGGACTTCCAAGCATTCAGTAAATTTGCACTCGAGTGGTTTGAAAAGCTGGTTAAATCTCGACAACAAGTGGAAGGTGATCCTTCGACTGAGATTTTTGCGCGGTATGCTGAGGAGCGGCGTGTTTGGGAAGATTTAATGCGAGAGATTATGCAAGCTTTTGGAAACTCAATAACATTGGAAGCTTTTCTACAAGAACTACAGATGCATTCTAAAGAGCCAGCTCCAAGACCAAATACGATAATTTTGATGACAATTCACAGCGCGAAAGGAAAAGAATTTGACCATGTGTATCTCACTGGTCTTGTAGAAGATGAATTGCCATCTTTTCAGAGCAAACAAAAAGGTGATAAGAGCCCAGAGATGGAAGAGGAAAGGCGCAACTGCTTTGTTGCTATTACCCGGACAATTAAGACATTAACTCTATCATACTCAGAAAGATATAGGGGTTGGACAAAAGAGCCTTCAAGATTTTTGTACGAGATGGGGCTATTAGATTAAGAGTAATATCGGAGTGGCCGGTCTGGGTTTATTGTGAAAAGAATTTCAACGCACCAGTGCGCGGTGCTGAGAAGGAAGCTTGTGTATCATTAAAGGCTGTACCTAACCGCTATTATTAGATTGAACGATAAGGAGTAACTGTGTCGATCCCCAAAGAATGTAAACGGCTGGCCGAAGTGGATTTCCCAATTGCTGTTGTTGGAAAACATTCTCTTGCGGAGAAAGCCCTTAGAACAGGCACTCCTCATCAACTTCATTTATGGTGGGCATGGCGGCCTCTTGCAGCATGCCGAGCTATGCTGTTAGGGTTACTCCTGACCCATGCGATAAGCACTGTCCAGAGGATTTTAAGGCAAAAGCCAGAAGGCTTTTGCCAGATGTACAGGGACAGATAGGCCCAAAGGATGAAGACTTGCGACGCGCCCTCCTCCAGTTCATCGGCGACTTTGCCAATTGGAACCTTTCAATAAACAGAAAATATCTGGAAATCAGCAGAGGTCTAGTAAAAAGTGCACATCCAGAAGAAACGCCTTTGGTGGTAGATCCCTTTGCCGGCAGTGGCTCAATCCCGCTTGAGGCACTGAGGCTGGGTTGTGAGGCCTTTGCCAGTGATCTGAACCCTGTGGCGTGCCTGATACTCAAGGTTATACTAGAAGATATTCCACGTAACGGACTTGAGCTAGCAGAGGAACTCCAGCGAATTGGTACAAATATTAAAGAAGAAGCAGAAAAGGAACTTGATGAATTTTATCCTCAAGACTATGATGGCTCAGGACCAATTGCCTATCTCTGGGCAAGAACCGTAAAATGTGAAACATCTGACTGCGGGGCTGAAATTCCCCTTGTGAGGTCATTCTGGCTTTCAAAGAAGTCGGGACGAAGACGCGCATTAAGGTATAAAGTTATAAAGGATAAAGGAAGTACGCCTCGTATTGAGCTTGAAATATTTGAGCCGAAAAGTGACAATGAAGTACCGAATGGCACTGTCACAAGGGCAAAGGCCAAATGCCCATGTTGTAATATAGTACTTTCGCCTGAAAGGGTATGCGCACAACTGCGGGAACAACGAGGAGGAGCAGATGTCATATTTGACAAACAAGGCAACCGCATTGGCGGTGCCAGGCTTCTGGCGGTGGTAATACTGAGACCAAATATACAGGGGCGATGCTACAGATTGCCCACAGAGCAGGACTACGAGTCTGTTTGGAATGCAATGAGGGCACTGGAAGAGATGAATAAAGAAAAACTCCCAAACGGATTGTCTCCCGTACCAGATGAGCCGTTACCACCGATCGGCACTTTGGGTTTTCGTGTTCAGCGTTATGGAATGTTACAATGGGGTGATCTTTTCACAGCACGGCAGAGATTAACCCTTTCAGTTTTAGCAAATAAAGTGGCTATCTTAAAAATTGATGAAAATGTACGTGAATTATTAGCCATTTCCCTAAGTAAACTTGCGGAACGTTGCAATTCAATTTGTGATTGGATGGTAGATGTTGAGTGTCCAGGGCACTTGTATACTCAACAAGTAATTCCTCCTGCTTGGGATTTTGCAGAGAGCGCACCGCTTAGTGAATCGAGCGGTTCCTTTATACTTTCTGTTGAACATACTGCCAAGAATGCAGTTAGTTGCTATACAGCATACAGTAATGTTGGTAATGTTAATATTTCAGATGCTCGAATGTTGTTATTACCAGATGAATCATGTTCTATATTTTTTACAGACCCTCCTTATTATGATTCAGTTCCTTATTCTGACCTCTCAGATTTCTTCTTCGTCTGGCTTAAGCGTGCGTTACCAAAACATCCTCCGCTAAGTGATCCCTTTGATCAAAATAACTGTCTAACGCCTAAGATTCAGGAAGCAGTTCAGGACGAAGTCAAAAAAGTCAACGGAAGACCTAAAGATAGGTTATTCTTTGAAGAAGCAATGGCAAAAGCCTTTGCAGAAGGTCGCCGTATTTTGAAAGAAGACGGCGTTGGTTGTGTCGTCTTTGCCCATAAAACAACTGAAGGTTGGGAAGCGCTACTTTCTGGTATGATTCAAGGTGGTTGGACAATTACAGGTTCATGGCCTATAACAACAGAGCGCAGTGCTAGAATGCGTGCCCGTGAATCTGCGGCCCTTGCAACCAGCGTCCACCTTGTCTGCCGCCCACGTCCCAAAGATGCGCCTGTAGGCGATTGGGGAGAGGTCCTGCGTGAACTGCCAAAACGCGTCGGCGATTGGATGGAACGGCTTCAATCAGAGGGCATTCGAGGGGCAGACCTGGTGTTTGCCTGTATTGGACCCGCCCTTGAAATCTATAGCAAATATTCAAAGGTGGTAGATGCACAGGAACGTGAGATTCCCCTCGGTGGTGACCCGGAATCTCTGGAACCCCACAAAAGGGGTTATCTTGCCTATGTCTGGGAGGCTGTAGGTCGCGCCGCACTTGAGCAAGTACTTGGAACTGCTGAGGCGAAAGTCAGAAATGGCGCTACTGGCACTTTAGAAGAAGATGCCCGTCTTACGGCGCTCTTCCTCTGGACACTGCAGAGTACAAATGGAGAGAAAAGCACACCCTCACCCCAACCCTCTCCCACAAGGGGAGAGGGAGAAATGTCCCCAGAAGGTGAAATTGAAGTCGAAGCTGAAGATGATGAAGCGCCAAAAGGAATAACGAGGGGTTTCTCCCTTGTCTTTGATGTCGCCCGACGCTTTGCACAACCGCTCGGTATCCACCTGGAGGAGTGGGAAGGTCGCATTATAGAGACGAATAAAGGCATCGTCCGGCTCCTGTCTGTATCAGAACGGGCAGGACAACTCTTTGGCGAGGCAGGTACACGGGCATTTTCTGAAACGATAGAAAATAATCCGGAAGGGCCTGTGCAGTTAAAATTATTTTCAGAAAATCAGGAACGTACGTTGCCAGAAATCAAAAGCCGCAGCAGAGGACGAAAGAAAAGTGGCGCTCATGTTTCTGACGATTCACTCAAAACACAGCACGGGGCAACAACGCTTGATAGGGTACATGCCGCCATGTTGTTGCAGGCAGATGGCAGGGCAAATGCCCTTAGGACGTTACTTAAGGCAGAGCAGGAGAGAAGCCCTGATTTCCTCAGGCTGGCAAATGCCCTCTCAGCCCTTTACCCCAAGAGTAGCGATGAAAAGCGTCTCCTTGATGCCATGCTCTTAGCAGTTCCGAGGTAATGATATGCACAATAAAAACCTGATAATTTGGCAAATAGCAGGTGGCCCTTCGTCAAGGTCTTTTGCAGATACATTCATAAAATATGGCGTTGGTTTAATTGGGCCAGGTTATTCAGGTCCTTGGAAAGAAAACCTGGGAAATGAAGAATTTGAAGGTAGTTTTGTTCGTCGTTTTGCCAATGAAGTGGACATTGGGGATGTATTCCTTTTACGTATAGGAATTTCAACAATCTGTGCAGTAGGACTCGTGGCAAGCAAATACGTATATTTGAGCCAGTTTGATGATTTAAATGGATGGGATCTCCAACATGGGCATCGGGTTCGTTGGTGCAAGTTACCTCAAGCATACGATTTTGGAAATCCAGTATTTGGAGCTAATCCAACAAGATTTTCAAGAACCTGGATCAAGGAAGTAATTGATTTTGCAGAAAGATATATGAATTCTCCGCCTACTTATTGGCAGGCGTCACCGTTACCAGAGCTTCCTGCAGAGGAGCCCTTCTTAGAAGAAGTGCCTTCCAACCTTCAACAAATAGTAGCGAGGGCTCATGATCTTGTCCCACTGTATTGGGATCGACGTGCTTTAGGGAACCATCCTGTGGAAGATGAACTCGTAGCACACTTTGTTGTGCCGTTTCTTTATTCTTTTGGGTGGTTGCCAGAGCAAATTGCTATAAAATGGCAAAATATAGATGTAGCTGTTTTTAAGGCATTACCAAGAATTCCGGAGAATTGCCAGTATGTGATTGAAGCCAAAAGACTCGGTTCAGGGCTTGAAGGGGCACTTGGTCAGGCAAAACGATACGTCGATACCCTAGGTGTACTTAGGGATGTGATTATCACTGATGGTATCAGGTACCGTCTGTATTCACATGAGAGAAATTTTGTCCCCATTGCATACGCAAATCTTAATCATTTGAAAAAATCGGCAAGTGAGTTATTTGTGAGATTAAAAAGATCTTAAGGAATGAGTATCTATAGAGCTATAAAATAAAGCAGTCTGATTTCCGATGCTTGCTAATATACTTTTAGCTCTGTATACTATGGAAACTAAGAAATACGTTTTACTGTGGTTTTTAATTAGGGGGATCTTCTATGTATATAACAGATCGAATTGAAATGAATCCAAAGGTGATGATGGGAAAACCTGTGATTAGGGGGAACACGGATAACGATAGAATTAATTCTGATAAAACTCAGTGAGGGGGCGAGTATAGCATCTCTGCTTGATGCCTATCCCAGGCTTACCCGTGAAGATATTCAGGCTGCAATCAGATATGCCGCGAATTCGTATCATTAAGACCCCGGAAGGTTAAAACAAATGGGGACAACGGTGAGAAACGACTTATTTTGACGCCATGCTTTTAGCTGTGCCAAAATGGCGAGTCTTATAGTAAATTTAAAGGAGGATACAACTGTAATGATGTTTGACAGAATTACGTTTGACTCTAAAATAATGGGTGGCAGGGCTTGCATTCGGGGAATGCGCATTCCTGTTTCCGTGATTGTTGGTCAAGTAGCACATGGTGCGACCGTAAAAGAAATCCTTGCTGATTATCCTGACCTTGAGGCAGAGGATATCCGTCAGGCGCTCGAATACGCAGCATGGCTTACACAGGAAGAAGTTTTTACAGCATAGTTGAATAGATATGAAATTCCTTGCAGATATGGGAGTGTCACTGAGGATTGTTCAATGGCTGAGAGAAAACGGTCATGATGCGATTCATTTGAGAGAGGAAAATCTTCACCGCCTGCCAAATGGTGAAATCTTTGAGAAGGCTTATGCAGAGCAGCGAATACTTTTGACCTTCGATCTTGATTTTGGAGAAATCCTCGCTCTTTCAGGTGGAAAACGAGTTAGTGTAATCTTGTTTCGGCTTCATAATACCCGAACTCCGCATGTTATAGAACGCCTTGTGAAGGTTTTGAATGACGCAAGTGCTGCCCTGGAAGAGGGAGCTATTGTTGTCGTAGAAGAATCACGACACAGAATCAGACACATATTATAAGGATATTCATGGAACCATGGTATAAGGTTGTAACACCGAGAAAAGAAGTACGGGAAGGCCGCTCATTTAACCCGGATGAGTTTGCCATTGCCTTAGAACAGGTAGTAGCAGGCACGGCGCCTGAAGATTATTGTAATCCTGAGCAGTTTTTCAAGCGCACCTGTTTTACCAGGGCCCTCCGGGATAATGCAGGGATGGCGCTACGGCGGCTGGCTGGAAAGACTGAAAACACAGCACCTGCCCTTACCCTCATCACTCAATTTGGTGGCGGCAAGACACACACTCTAACTGCACTCTATCACCTGGCAAGAAATGGAGAGAAGGCGTCCAATTATATAGGTGTCTCCAAACTCCTGAAAGAATCAAGTCTTTCTACAGTCCCGGAAGCAAAGGTAGCTGTATTTATAGGAAATGCCTGGGACCCGCAGGAAGGGCGTGAAACCCCGTGGATTGACATTGCCCGGCAGCTTGCAGGGGATAAAGGTATAACCGAACTCGGACCGGCAGCCAAAACCACGCCGCCGGGGACTGAGGCGATTCTTCGAGTCTTTAAGGCTGCAAATGGCCCGGTACTTGTCCTGATGGATGAGGTATTGAACTTTTTTAACCGCCACCGAAACTTAGCAGAGCATTGCTACGCATTCTTTGACAATCTTTGCAGGGCAATGACAGGAACCACCTATGGGGCTGTGTTGATTAGCCTCCCCCGAAGTCAGGTAGAAATGACGGATTGGGACCTTCAGTGGCAGGATAGGATTACCAAGGTCGTCCGGCGCGTAGCCAAAGACCTCATCGTAAATGATGAAGCTGAGATTAGCGAGGTGGTGCGCCGGAGGCTGTTCGAAGATCTTGGGGGTGAACGGACATGTAAGAGCATTGCTAAGGTATATGCTGATTGGTGCTACGAACGAAGGGCACAGCTTCCTTCTGAATGGACGGCGGTGGACACTGCCTCTACGGAGACAAAGGCAAGGGAATTCCTGCGAAGCCGCTTTGAGATATGCTACCCATTCCATCCTGCAACACTTTCCGTATTCCAGAGAAAATGGCAGGCACTAACACAATATCAGCAGACGCGTGGAACACTGGCTATGCTGGCTCAATGGATTTCATGTGCATATCGTGAAGGTTATCAACTGGCGCGGCGTGAGCCCCTTATCACGCTCGGCTCAGCGCCGCTTGAGGTGCCGGAATTCCGCAGCGTCATTCTTGGTCAACTTGGAGAACCAAAGCTTATCGCCGCAATTGATGCAGACATCTCAGGAGCGCAATCCCATGCCAGGGCGCTCGACGCAGATACAAAAGGACCGCTTCGTAATATTCACAGAAGAACTGCAACCGCTATTTTGTTTGAGTCTTCCGGAGGACAGAAGGACAAGATGGCCCACCTGCCTGAGTTGCGTTTTGCACTCGGTGAACCAGAGATAGATACCACTTCGATAGACACTGCGGCGCTCGCCCTTGAGTCCAGGGCTTTCTTTATTAGAAAAGTGGGTACGGACGGCTTTCAAATACGGCATCAACCTACCCTGAGAAAGGCAGTAAATGACAGGCGGGCATCCCTTGATTACGAAACAGAAATTAAGCCAACGATGCGAACCCTTGTCCAGAAGGAGTTTGAACGCGGAGCGAGCATTCCTCTGGTATTTTTCCCTGAAGACGGTGTTGCCATACAGGATTCTCCGAGGTTGACGCTTGTGATAATGGAGCCTGAATGTGAGTGGAGAGGAAATGGCACACTTCGTCAGCAAATTGCCGAATGGACCAGGCAGCGTGGCAAAACACCGAGGCTTTATCCCGGCTCTCTCATCTGGTGCATGAAAAAACCCGGAAGAGAACTTCGGGAGAAAGTGGAACTCTGGCTTGCATGGAAACGTGTTTCAAGGGAAATCGCCGAGGGAACTTTAGGCGGTGACTTTGACCGTACAGACCGTGCCGAGATTCAATCCAGGGTTGTAGATGCTGAGGAAGCAGCAAAGGATGAAGTATGGGGTGGATACCGCTTCGTGGTACTTGCTGATAACAAAGAACATGACGGGCTTAGTAAACCAATTGACCTGGGCGCTGGACATTCCAGCAGCAGCGAAACCCTTTGCGGCAGGGTGATAAGCGCTTTAAAATCCGGGGCGCTCCTGAACGAATCAATAGGCGCAGGGTACATTGACCGTAACTGGCCGCCTGCACTGAAAGACAGCGGTGCATGGTCTCTTACAAGTCTCAGACAAAGTTTTTTGAACGGATCTCTGACAAGACTGCTTGACCCGGATGCGATATTAAGAGGTAAAATAGTTGAGTTCATCGGAAAAGGGGATTTTGGCCTTGCGTCAGGACAAAAACCTGATGGAATATACGAGCGGGTCTGGTATATGGAACTCATTTCTCCCGAAGAGGTGGCATTTGAATCCGGCGTATTTCTTTTGAAAAAAGACAGGGCTAATGCCCTCAAAGCAGGGATAGAACTTCAGCCATACCCAGAACTGCCACTGAAACCCTTTCCACAGCCAGAACCGGTGCCAACGCCAGACCATGAACCGGATGTTGAAACTATTGTCAAAAAGCAGACCTGCACTCTTCGTTTAGCAGGATCAATCCCTCCTGAAGTTTGGAACCGTCTTGGAACTAAAATCCTGCCAAAACTAAGGTCAGGGACAGAATTACAAATCGGGGTAGATTTCAGGGTTACTCTGAAGTCAGATACTGCCCAAAGCATAAAATCCGAACTCCGTCAAATTCTCGATGACCTGGGCTTGACTGGCAAAGTGGTAATCGAGGAATTTTAAAAATATACGCCTGTTTTTATTTGCTTTACAATGGGTTATTAATTATGATTGGGCTACATGTACTAAATGATTCAATTCTTTATCAGTAAATACATGAAAAATATTATTTTCTTAAAAAAGGGATTTATAGTCATCCTGGCGATATGGTTTCTCCTGTGCATATTGCCGGGCGACTGTTTAGTATTAGGCTGTGCAGAAAGGGATTCATTCCATTGCGGTGAAAGGGAATCTGCTGTTTCATCTCATAATGATGATTGTTCCTCCATTCCAACGGATGATCCATGTTGCCCAAATTGCTGTGTACTTTGTGCCAGCAATTTAGTCCTGCATTTATTCCAGGACTCTTCATTCACTTTCACGAATACCTCCAGTCGGTTTAAAACACAGCCTTTTAATCATTTCAAAAACGTCTTCCAGACTATCATCTATCATCCACCACGTTTGACCGCATAACACATTCCGCAGTTAGTTTCCCACGGAAAGAACCTGAGTATGTATTAATTAGGATGCCAAAGGCAGCGCTTTTAATCTCCCCTCTAAAAAGAGGGGATAAAGGGGTGTGTAAAGTTTGCCGCAACACACCCCTGACCCCTCTTTTTAGAGGGGAATCATACAAGATTGAAATTACTGAACTCACGTATCCGTGGTAAACCATTACATAATGCTTTATTTTTATTGCGAAAGGTTTTGTTATGGATACATATTTTCATTTTAAACCTAATCTTTGGATATACAGATTTATATTCCTTATTGTGGTAGTCTGTTTATCCGTTTATTTACCGTGCCTTCAGGTAATAATCCTTGGAAATGACTCCCCAATCAGAATCGAGGACAAAAACAGTCATCCCGTAGACAAGAAAATTTCGCTTGAAGAAGCCCTTAAGATAGCCATTGAAAAAAACCCGCAATTGCAGTC
>C687J26845_10001063_pt1 | contig 17307 bp, 13 predicted proteins | sample RifCSPlowO2_12_FD_26845 | JGI IMG/M metagenome (IMG submission 26845)
TGCTGGCCGTCGCGCGCATGGCTCCAGGTGTAATGGCCCAGATCCGGATGGAACCAGAAATGGAAATACTCGTGGTCGAGCGGGCACTCGATGATGTTGTGGAACTTCTGCCCCACGAAGAACCAGGGGATCTGCTTCGGATAATCGGGGTACAGCGCGCGTATCACCGGCGAACTCGGGCCGTCGGCGCCGATGACCTGGCGCGCGCGGTACTTCAGCTCTTCGCCGTCCCTGCGCGCAGACACCACGACGTGGTCGCCGTTGTCCTCGAGCCCCGTAAACGAGGTCTGGTCGTGCACCTCTGCGCCGCTGCGCTGGATCGCCCAGTAATCCGAGAACTTGCGGTGCAGGTGCGGTGTCGTGCCGCCGAAGAAATCCATTTTCATCGACACCATGCTCGGAAAATGGAACGTGACCCCGCGGCACCAGGTCGGCTCGTGCAGCACTTCGCGCGGCAGCGGTCCGAAATTCTCGATCAGGAAGCGGTGCCCGCGCGGCGACAGAATGCCGCTGCAGATCTTGTGGCGAGGCAGCGCCTTGCGTTCGAGGACGACGGTTTCCAGCCCGGCGTCCNCCAGCCGCTTGGCCGCGGCGGCGGCCGACAGGCTCGCGCCGACGATGACTACGTCTACCTTGCGCATGGGCCTCATATCAATTGAGCCAAGTGCACGACCGGCTTGTCCGTCACCGCCGTGTACGCTGCGATGTCGTTCAGGTCTTCCACCACGATACGCGCGAATTCGCGCCCCTCCAGAATCCAGCGCGCCTGGTCGCGAACGTCCACGCTGCTGCGCCCCAGCGCGGCCGGCAGGCAACCCGCCGTGGTCGGTATCGCGAGCCGCTGCAGATCGAGGTTCATGCTGCAGCCGAGCGCGAGGCGCAATGCATCATAGTACTTTACCAGCCGCTCCTGGTCCGCGTGGTAGGCGCGCGGCTCGATCACGTACAGATCGCTCGCGCGCAGCCTGTCCCGGACCGCCGCCGTGCAGGTCGCCGCGACGCCCAGGCTCTCGATGCGCACCGCCGGCAGCCACCCCCGCAGCGCGCGCACGAGCATCCCGTCGCCGACGATGAGGCGCCTTGCACCGCGCAACGGTACGAGAAAGCGTTCAAGGCGCGCCTCGGAAATCTCGGCGCCCGCTTCCAGCGCCAGCGCGATATCCGATCCGTCGTCTGCCGCGACCGAAACCTTCCCGTCGCCCCCGAACAGCCGCGCAACGCGCCCGAGCAGCACCGGGTCGGCAGCCAGCGCCCTGTCGGGCAGCAGCCGGATCTCGGCCGCAGAACCTGCGAACCGGGCCGCCATGCGGTCGTTCATCCGGTCGCGCACCGATNCGACCCGCGCGGGCGCATGGCGCGCGAGTTCGGCGCGCAGACCGGTGATCATGGCAACCAGGCCGATGTCCTGGGGACACGCCGGCTCGCAGGCGCCGCAAAGCGTGCAGGCATCGATCGACGCCGCAAGCTCATCGGCCGTCGCGCCGCACTGCAGCGCCCTGGCGCGGCCATGCGGCGTCAGGCGTATGTCGCGCGTGGCGCGCCACACCGGGCAGGCGAGCAGGCACAGGCTGCAGCCGGTGCAGGCTTCGTACCCGCGCTGACCGGCCGCCATCAGAAGATCACGTCCCGGTTGAGTATCATGGCCGGGTCGGCACGGCGCTTGTGCGCCAGGTGCTTGTCGACCAGCGCGTCGCCGAACACCCGGCGGACATAGCCTTTCATCATGCCGCCGAAGCGGTAGTAGCTGGTCCCCAGTTCAACGCCGATGTCGTAGATCTCGTTCTTGAACGATTGCAGCCGGTCGCGGGCGATCACCTGGTCCCCGATCATCGGCTCGAACTCGCAGCCGTACGCGCGCTCGCGCGCATCGGGCGGCACGCACGACAGTTCGTAGTGCGCCCGGTGGTCCTCGCGCAGCTTGATGCCGACGCAATACAGCGTGTAATGCCGGAAGTACTTCCTGCACACCGCGTTGCCGCGCAGCACCGCCTCGACGAATTTCTCCTCCGAGGCCGCGAGGTCTGGAATCACCATCTGCCGGCCGCCCCAGAATTTCCACACCGCGCGCGAGAACACCACGGTGCGGTCGAACATTACCCCGCCACGTGTGTATTCGGCGCGCCGGAACTCCGGGAACAGCTTGCGCCTGCGCTCGTAGAGGAACAGCGCTTCGCCCAACCGCCAGGGATGCAACGCGTAATAAGCCGCCATGCGCAACGCGACTGCGGCTTCGCCGTGTCCGCGCAGCCGCGCCCGCCACGCGGTCATGAACGCCGCTTCGCGCGCATCCGAATCGAACGCGACCAGCAGGTTCACCACCTTGTCCATCATGGTGAGGATGCCGGAGTAGTCCGACGCATCGTTGCGATCGAGCAGTTGCAGGTCCTCGATCGCGGTGCGCAGCGAGGTGTAGTAGAGGTAATGCAGGTGCAGCGGCGTATAGGGCCGGACCTTGAGCGTGGCCTCGGTGATCACGCCGAACTGGCCGTAGCCCAGGATCACGCGCTGGAACAGCTCCGGGTTCTGCGTGTCGGAGCACTCGACGATCTCACCGGTGGGCGTCACGACCTGCAGCGAGATCGCCTGGTCCGCGCTGCACCCCAGGCGCGCCGAGTTCACGTCGATGCCGCCGACGCCCAGGGTTCCGCCGACCGACGAAGTGAGATTGAGCGGCGCCGACAGGTAATCGAGGTTCTGCCGCCTGAGGACTTCTGCGAGGCTGTGCCAGAAAATCCCGGCTTCGGTGCGAACCGTCAGCCCTTCGCGGTCGATCGCAAGCACGCGGCTCATGCCGGTCATGTCCAGCAGCACGCCGCCGAAGGCGACCGATTCGCCTTCGGTGGTCAGGCCGCCGCCGCGCGCCGTCACGGGCACGCGGTGCGCCTGCGCCGCGCGCAGCAGATCCGCGACCTGCACCGCACTCCTCGCGATGACCACGCCGTGCGGCATCCCGTAGGCCGTGCCTCCGGCGTCGGTGGCGAAGGTACCGCGCAGCGAGGGCTGCTCGACGACCTCAATACCCGCCGAACGGAGGACTTCCGCGAATTCGGTCCAGCCCGCACCGTCCCAGCGCTTCGGGTTGGTCTGCTGGCGNCGGATTCCCTGCAGCGCGTCGGGGGCGACGTGGTCGGGCGGGATGACGCCGGGCTCTATGACGGGGATGTCCAACAAAACGCTCCTGCTCGACCGAAGCTTGCATTATATCGGGCAGGCAGGCGCCACAGACGGGTCCCCGACCAAGGTAAGTCTGGGCACTCCTGACAAATTAAGGTGCCGCTCCAACGCCTGCAACCACCCGCCGGCAACAGGCGGCGAAGCCGGTTGTTGCCAGTCCGGTGCATTGAAATGTTAGACGGCTGTTGTCAGCTCTCGCGGATGGAGACTCAAATACTCGCGCACTTCAAGCTGCATGCGGTCGGTCTCCGTGAGAAACCCTGACACTGCGGCACGGTAGTTGATGGGATTGGCTTCCGTGTTGCGCAGGTGTGTGACTTGAGCCTGGAAACGGGCAATACGGTCCAGGGTGACCTTGAGCTCTTGATCGTTGGCAATCATGACTATGCCTCCATAACTTCCACAATACCCCTTCGCGTTCCGTCGCGCTTGAGCTGCCAGCCCAGGACTGCTTCCTCTTCGTTGGGTAGGGCGGCGAGCTGGCGCAGCCAGAAAATGCTGGCTCCGAAGTGCGCCTGTGCGGCAGGGTGGTCGAAAACGAGCCGGGCCTCTCCCGTTACTTGGTTAAGGGCGAATGTGTCGTGCATGACCAAGAACACATCGACGTCGTTCGGCTCGGGCTTCGCGGTCACGAATGAGCCGAACACGATGAAGCGCTTCATGTGACCCGTTGCGGCGGCCAGCTCGTACACGCGCTCAAGACGCATCCCGACCAGCTTACGTTGCCTTGTGGCTTGGCCGAACTGAATCAGGACCTCCTGCAATGACGCAGGATGCACCCCTTGCGGTAGGTCTCCGCTCTCTGCAATCGACGGTAAAGGCACGAATTATGGCGACCCGGAACAATTATGACCACGATTGTATCGCTGTCGCCAGATGATCGTGCGCTACGGGATCTGGCCGTCAACGCCCCCTTTGCCCTGCCGAGCAGGCGGGCCGTAAGGACCGCTTGCGAAGGTCGGCGTCGAACGGCCGGTTAGGCCGCTAGTAGTATAGGATGTCGGAGTCCAGAAAGTTCCTGTCCTTTGATGTTTGGCGGACCGGATACCCTATGGACCAGACTACCTATGGAGCCCTGTATGGCCCTTGAGTGCGTTTCATGGATTGAACGGTTGCTTTGCCTGTCCCTGACACCTATTGCCGCGTCCCTCACGAGCCTGGGGGTAAAGAATCTCGACAGTAATCTGGTACATCTGGTTCGGCTTCTCGATTCACAGCGTCCCTGCGATCCGATGGAGGAATTCTTTTCATGCCGGTAACGCCAAGACCGCCTTGGCACATCGGTGTCGACATCGGCGGCACATTCACCGACGCCGTTCTGGCAGACGAACAAGGCGAGCTGTTTTCGGTCAAATCACTGTCACGCCCGGATGACCCTGCCGCAGGCCTAATAATATCTCTTGAAATGCTTGCGCGCCATTGCGCATTGGGCATTAACGAACTCCTCGCCGGATGTGCGGTATTCGTGCATGGTTCGACCGTGGCGACAAATATTCTGCTAGAGAGAAAAGGCGCCCGCGTCGGCTTGTTGACCACAGAAGGCTTCCGCGACAGTCTCGAAATTCGCCGCGGAAAGCGGGTCGACCCATGGGACCACCGCACGCCCTACCCGCCGGTTCTGGTGCCGCGGTATCTACGCCTCCCGGTCCGAGAGCGAATCGATCGCCTCGGCATGGAATTTCTCCCCGTGGACCGCGCCTCGGTCAAGGCCGCGCTGGAAGTATTTGCGCGCGAACACGTAGAAAGCGTCGCCATCTGTCTGCTGAACAGCTATTTGAATCCCTCCCACGAGCAGGAGGTGGCTGCGATCGTAGGCGAAACGCTGCCGCACGTTACTGTTTCCGTGTCGAGCGACATCGTGTCCTTGGCCGGGGAATTCGAACGGACCTCGACGACCGTGGTTGACGCCTACGTTGCGCCCCGTCTGGTGCGTTACCTCAATACATTGCAGAGCAGATTGCAGGAACTCGGGCTGCGCCAGCCATTGCTATTGGTGAAAAACAACGGCGGCACTGGCTGCGTCGATGAGATCGTAAGGAAACCGGTCGCACTCACGCTTTCCGGGCCAGCTGCGGGCGTTGGCGCCCTCGAATACATTGGTTCCTGCCTGCACACCGGTAACATGATATCCGTGGAGGTCGGGGGCACCAGTTGTGACGTGCTGCTCGTTGCTGGGGGGCAGGCCAACGTTGCCGACAAGCTCACTATCGGCGACTACGAGGTGCTTATCCCCTCTGTTGAAATCCACACCGTCGGAGCTGGCGGCGGTACGATTGCCGGAGTTGATGCTGCAGGTGTTCTTTACGTTGGCCCGCAGGGGGCGGGCGCCGTCCCGGGTCCCGCATGTTACGGGCTCGGCGGCACGGAGCCGACGGTGACGGATGCAAACCTGCTGCTCGGACGGATGAGGCCGGGCTCCTATGCACGCGGGACACTTAAACTCGACGCGAAGCTTTCGGAAATCGCGGTACGCGACCGCGTCGCCGCGCCGCTTGGAATCGGCGTCGCCGAGGCTGCGGCGGGCATCGTCCAAGTAATCGAGCAACGCATGCTCCACGCTGTTAGCTACGTGAGCGTCCAGCGCGGCCTGGACCCGAGGTCTTTTACGCTAGTCTCAGGCGGCGGCGCTGGGGCCCTGCATATCGCTGAGGTGGCGCGCGCTCTCGGGGCGAAGCGCGCGTACGTTCCCCGCGTAGCCGGAGTCTTCTGCGCGCTGGGCATGCTCAATTCCGACGTGCGCCACGATGTCGTCCGTTCCAGGCTGTCGTCCGTCGAGAAAACGCGCCCGGAGGACATCGACGTCGAGTTCTCGTCTCTGGAGCACTCGGCCAGGACGGCGCTGCGGCGGGAACGCTTCGGCGACGAAGCGATTGCATTCGCACGCGAACTCGACCTGCGCTATCGTGGGCAGCAGTGGGACGTGCGCATTGCGGTGCCGCGCGGCGTATTCAGTTGGAGGGATGTTCGGGCGAGCTTCGAGGACGAGTACGAACGCCTTTTCGGTCATCGCCAGCCTCAGGCGCAGATGGATATCGTTCATCTTCGTGTGGCAGGCTTCGGCCGCCTGAGACGGCCGGAGTTCAGACCGCGCGCCCCGGCAAGCGCCGCGCCAGCACCACTGGAAATCAGGCGGGTGTACCTATCGGATCTCCGTGCCTGGCACGAAGTGCCGATCTACGACGGAGCCGCCCTTTACGCCGGACACCGGCTGGAGGGACCGCTGATCATCGAGGAGGAAACGACCACGATCTTCGCCGGAAGAAGCGACGCGGTTATTGTAGACGGCGCCGGAAACTACTTGATCGAGATCGGGAAAGGGAGTCCCGCCAGATGAACCTCGATCCGGTAACGTTGGTTCTGGTCCAGAACCGCCTCGATTACATCACCCGCCAGATGGGATGGGTGATGATGCGCACCGCGCGCAGCCCGATTTTTAGCTTTGCCCACGATTTTTCCTGCTTCATTACTGACGCCAAGGGCGTAATCGTCTCTCAATCCGACGGCCTTCCCATCCACAGCGGAGGCGGCGGGTTCGCGGTTCGCGCACTGCTTGAGGTGTACGGGTCCGACATTGCCGAGGGCGACGCGTTTCTTCTGAGCGACCCCTACGTTGCAGGCGGAAATCACTTGCCGGACTGGGTCATTGCGCGTCCCGTTTTCGTATCCGGGAAGCGGGTCGCGTTCTGCTGCAACCGCGCTCACCAGTCCGATATCGGTGGAGGCGCTCCCGGCACCTACAACTCGGCAGCCACCGAGATATTCCACGAAGGGTTGCGCCTGCCGCCCGTCCGCCTTGTGGAGAAGGACCGTCTAAGCGGTGAGCTTTGGCGGCTGGTGCTGCTTAACACGCGCGCGCCCGAACTGATGGACGGAGATTTGCGCGCGATGCTCGGCTCGACGCGAATCGGTGGCGAACAGACCGCCGAACTTTTGCGCTCGCTCGGAGAGGAGCACGGAGTCGTGTACCTGGACGGCATCCTCGATGCTGGCGAGCGCCGCATGTGCGCTGCCATATCTGATATTCCCGACGGCGTCTATCACGGCGAGGACTCGACCGATAACGATTGTTTTACCGCGACCAGGTATACGATCCGCATTGCCGTAACTATTGCGGGAGGCCGGATGACGGTCGACTTCACTGGCACCGATGCGCAGATGAAAGGCTTCAAGAACAGTTCCATCGCAAATACCCACTCGGCCGTCTATGTTGGCGTTGCCTCGTTCCTAGAACCCACGCTCCCGAAGAACGAGGGCGCATTCCGGGCGATCTCCATCATTGCGCCAAGGGGCAGCCTCGTGAATCCGGAGCCTCCTGCGCCGATGACCATGAACACTCTCGTTCCAGGGACGGAAATCATCCATGCGGTGTGGAAGGCGCTCGGTGAAGCGGTTCCAGCGTGGAGTTGCGCTGGCTGGGGCAAGAACTCCGTGCCCACCATGTCGGGCCGGCGGCCCGATGGAACTCAGTACTTCATGTACCACTGGGCCGGTGCTATTGGTGGCGGCGCGGTCGATGGCCGCGACGGATTCAACGCCAGCGGTGGACTAAATGCGCTTGGGGCGCTGGTGCTTCCTGACCTCGAACGCTACGAGCAGAGCTATCCGGTGCGTTTCCTGCGCCAGGAATTTCGCACCGACAGCGCGGGCCCGGGCAAGTTTAGGGGTGGAACGGGACTGGACTATGCCGTGGAAATGGACTCACCGACGACCTTGTCGCTGCGCGGCGAAGGTACGCGCTCGCCATCGAGCTTCGGTGCAGCGGGCGGGCGGGGCGGGTTGAAGGCCGACCTCGTACTGAAGTTCGCTGATGGCACCCACACCGAGCCGCCCCAGTACGGCGTGATTAACGTCGGCCCGATGCAGTTGCACTTGTCGGGTGCAGCCGGTGGGGGCTGGGGCGATCCCTTGGAGAGAGATGTCGCACTAGTTCTGCGGGACGTGAAGGACGGTGTGGTTTCCGCCCGCTGCGCGCGCGAGGAATACGGTGTGGTCATCGACTTGGCATCCTCATCTGTTGATACGGCCGCCACCGGTGCGCTGCGGGCGACGTTGCGAAACAGCGGCACAAGCGCTGATTTGAGACCATGAGCGGATCTTTCAGGATTCGAAATGAAGGGGACACTAGGGGATATCGTCCTTCCTATTGGCGGATATAATCGGTGAACTGAATGGGGAGAGTTGGTTCCATGGCGACAAGCGATCTGGCAGGAAAGGCGGTGCTCATTACGGGCGCAAGCAGCGGCATCGGTGCCGCCGCCGCTGCTGGATTTGCCGAGGCGGGCGCACGCGTCGCGATACACTATCATTTGAACCGTGCCAACGCGGAAGAACTCGCTGAGCAAATCATCGTTAGCGGGGGAGAGGCAAAGATCATTCAGGGAGACCTCGGCGCGCCTGCGGACGTGAAGCGCGTGATCGCAGATGTCGTCGGTGAATTCGGCCGGATCGACGTGCTGGTCAACAACGCCGGCGGCATGGTGGCGCGCCGCAACACCGCTGAAGCCGATGATGCATTTCTCAAGAGCCTACTGGACCTGAACGTGTGTTCTGTGGTGATGATGTGTCGGGAAGCGATTCCCGTGTTTCGTAAACAGGGTGGTGGGAATATCATCAACGTGAGTTCGAGCACCGCGAAGGGATCTGGCGGTCCGGGAATGACGCTTTACAGTTCGGCGAAGGGGTTCATCCTTACGTTCACAAAGTGTTTGGCGAAGGAACTTGCCAAGGACAACATTCGGGTTAACGCAGTGTCTCCAGGCCTAATGCAGACTCCCGCACACGAGCGCCTTTCGACACCTGCGCATTTAGAGGCATTTGCCAAAGTGGTACCCCTGGGGCGGATCGGCCAGCCCTCAGACTGTGTGGGGGCGTTCTTGTATCTCGCCTCCGACCTCCAGAGCGGTTACGTCAGCGGCAACGTGATCGACGTCACTGGTGGTCATTGAAGGTGCGCTGCCGACCCGAACGCCAAACGCGACGCCCAGTGCTTATTTTTCGCTGCTGCCTGGATTGAAGAAGTAGGAGCCCGGACGATTACAGTGCAGAACCTCGTGCAGTTGTTTGTGCGGAAGGAATGATCAATCCGGCCTCGAATTCAGAACGGCATGTCGGCGCCCAATCGGCAAATCCGGCCGCTAACCGATACGCGGAGCCGTCATCAATTGATAGGCTCGAGCTTGATGTCGATTAGGGCGAGCTGCCCTCTTGAAATGGCCTCCAGTCCTCGAAGCAGGGCGGCGCGGACTTGGCCAGGGTCCTCGACCTTCTCGCCGTAACCGTCGAACATGCGCGCTAGGCTCGAATAGTCCGGGGTCGGTGTAATCGAAGTTCCAATGAACGTATTCGATTTCACAGCCCATCCATCCGGGAAGTGCTGAGGAATGCCTGCTTTCTGGGAGAGATACCCGGCGTTGTTGAAAATGACGATTAGGATCGGAATTCGATGTTCCTGGCACGCGCCAAGGGACGGGAGTACCGGGTTGTAGTTGAATCCGCCGTCACCGATCAGGTTGATTACAGCTTGATCAGGGCGTGCCACCTTCACCCCAAGCGCGGTCCCGAGTCCCAGGCCTAGGCCGCCATAGCAGGCATTGAAGTAGCGCCCCGGGGTCAGGCAATCAAGACGACGCAGAATCTCCAGCCGATGCGTGATGGTTTCGTCGACCACAATGGCATCGGAAGGAAGGATCTGGTTCAACTCATCCAGGACCAGGCGCGCGTCAATCGATTTCTTGTTCTGCGGGATTTGACTCCGCTCATGGAACTTCTGCCTCTGGCTAACGTGCCTTTCACGCCACCGTTCGATCGAACTCGCCCTCGCATCGGGCGGGAGCATTGTTCGTACACGATCCACCAGCATCGCAAGCGAAGTCTCGACTTGTCCTGGCACAATCAGGTCACAGCGGAATCCCCAGAATGGCATGGGCGCATGAAGCGGATCATCTCCGAGCACTGCGACTCGGGTACGGGCGCCGGGCGCGGACGATGGAGGGTGCCAAGGCAACACGGTATCAATCAGAAGCAACAGGTCAAAGTCGTTCAGAAATTCCGAAAACCCAATCTTTGGACTTGTTCCTCCGTACAGCGGGTTTGTCGGTCGAATTCCGCCGTAAAGGGGGTGTGCGCGAGGAAAATTCAGGTATCCGGGATGCCAGCCCTCGAATACCGGCGCACCCAGAAGTTCCGCCAACACCACCAAGTGATCGACCGCGCGCACGCTCCGTCCAACGTACTCCGTGATCACAAGCGGGCTAGCGGACGCGACAAGCGCCTGGGCCAATTCGTCGATTGCCTCGGAATTCGCCGCCGGCGACTTGGGGAGAGCCGTCACGGAAAGAGCACCCGGCTTCACGGTCTCAAACATGAACTCCCAGGGTATCGAGACAAAGACCGGCCCCTGCGGGACTGCAACCGCAAGCTGGCAAGCACGCTGAATGGTCGCAGGAAGTATTGCGGCCGTATTGAGGCCGAAACTCCACTTAACACTGGGCTCGGCGAGCTTTGCCGGACCACCGAGGTCAGCCAGCACGGCGAGCCATTGATCACCGGGATCCGGCCCCTCGTCCTCGCCGAACGCAACCGATTCGCCGGCTAGCACGACCATCGGCACACGCTCGTGGACCGCAGCACGAAGTGCCATCGTTGCGTGTAGCGATCCCACAGTGGAGTGAAGTATCACCGCCGGCAGCTTGCCTGTGACTTTCGCGTAACCGGTCGCCATTGCCACTGCGGTTTCTTCGTGGCGGGTCGAGCAATAGACCGGAAACTCGCCGGGGGCATACGGCTTGGCAAGGCATTCCCATAATGCGTACCACTCTGAGCCGGGCGACGCGAAAATACGCTCCACGCCCATCTTGCCCAGGATTCGAAGAATTGCCTCTGCCCCGCTCAGTCCACTTTCGGCGGTGAATTCTTGCGGATTTTGCGAAACCAAAATATTTTCCTCTCTGACTGCGAGCGATTTCAGCCAATTTAGTTTGAGTCGCGACTAAGATACACTACACGCAAATAATGCGCCCAAAATGGCGGCACCTTCCTTCAAATCGACCACCTTCACGAGCGACAGATTGAACTGGACCCCGAGGTGCGGACACCACGAACTGGCAAGAGCGTTGTCCACGGACGGCCGGTTCGGTCGCTTGCGACGAACCAGGAACCGGCCGGCGGTGGTCAACGCGGTCGTCCTCAACGGGAGGAGGATCTCTATCCAACCGATCAAGCGCAACGTTTGCTCCTCAATGGATGCTCCTCAATGGATTGCACGAAAACCAGAGGGCGCGTATGCTCATTTGATTACTCGAATGACCCAAACGGCACCAAGCGCGGAAGGCGGTCGAACGTAAGCTCGCAAGAAGTCTGCCGAAATAGCAACCCAAGCAATCGGTCTGAGAACAATCAAGCTTACTGCCAGCCATGAAGGGATAGTTGTTGATAAGGTGATAGAAGGGCAATTGTTTGCTGCGGCCCTCAGTCTTTGCTGAGGGTCGCGACGTTGGCTCACTGAATGCCGCTCAAAGATTCCCCCAAATATTTGCAAGGAGGAGAAGTCAATGTTGACAACCACAAGAAATGTTTTATGTCGGTTAATCGCTCTGATGTTGATTGCTGGCTTTTCCTTGACCGCGCTGGCTCAAGCGGACGTAAAAGAGCTCAAGCTCTCTTCTCCATTCTCCCCAATGCATTTGATGCAAGCGGTCGTTTTTGAGCCTTGGGCAAAGGAACTCGCGGCAAAGACGAGTAATACACTGACCGTTAGAATATTCCCTGCTGGCGCCCTTGGGTCAGGACCGGTCCAGCAATATAAGCGCGCCATCGATGGCGTTGCCGATATCAGCTTCGGGCTGCAAGGTTACACCTCAAGCCTGTTCCCGCGCACGCTGTTGGCCGATTTGCCGGGATTCGAGATCGAGAACAACGTTCAAATGACGGACCGGTTATGGGACGCGATGAGCCTCATTCAAGAGGACTACAAGGATACTAAGCTTCTCGCCGCATGGACGATCGGGCCGTACGTTGTAATGACCAAGACTCGAGCAGTTCGCTCTTTGGAAGACATGAAGGGTATGAGGCTCCGCACCACATCAAGTTTCCTGGGAAAGGCGCTTGCGCTATGGGGAGCCACTCCACTCACGATGGACGTAACGGGCGCGTACAGCGCTCTGCAGACGGGCGTGATTGATGGCCTCTTGATCGGAACCAGTGCAATCCGCTCGTTTAAGCTGGGAGAACAGATTAGGTACTACACCGATTCGCCACCGTTATATACGTCCCTATTTCTTGTCATGAACCGGAATTCGTATGCTTCCTTGTCTGCCAGTCAGAAGGCGATCATCGACGGCACGACGGGGCGGTCGTTAAGCCTAAAGGCGGCAAAAGCCTATGACGTCGAGACGGTGAACGAACTCGAAAGGGAACTGAAGAGTGGTCGCGGGCAGTTGATAAAACTGTCTCAGGCTGAAAAGAAACGCTGGGTCGAGAAGACAAGTGGTTTGCTGGAAGATACAATTAAAAAGCTTGAATCAGATGGAATTCCAGCGAAGAAGATCGTCTCAATCTTGAGCGGTAATAGGTAGACGTGCATTTCAGAAGGATGGTTTCGTCGGATCGGGGGAAATGTAGAAACGATCCGGCGATCATCAGTCCGCGAGCTATCTTTGACGTGTATTAGGCCGCACACATGATGTGTGGACTTGATGTGAGTCTTGGCTTTTGGGCGGCGCGCACCGCGCCAGTTCCATAGATGACGAAATCATTAGTTCGATTGGAGAATATTATAACCGGCATGGTTCGTGTGCCGGCAATTGTTGCATCGGGCATCTTGTTTTTGCTGATGTTTTTGACCGTTGGCGGGGTTGTCATGCGCAGGGTCTTGGGTAGCCCGATTACTGGAATGCAGGAGTATTCTGAAGTCTGCCAATTGGTCGTCATCTTCTTATTTCTCGCTTACAGCGGCTGGACTGGCGGTCAGATCGCAGTTGAGCTTATCGGCAGTGTTCTAAAGGGACTGACATATCGGATCGTCTGCAGTATCACGAGCATCGCTAGCGCCGGGCTTATGGCAACAATATCATGGCAGACCTTTAGACAAGGAACCGAAGTCGGAAAACTTGGCGTAACGTTCAATATGTCGCAGATACCGCATGAGCCGCTGTATTACTTCGCGGCGGCCGGTTGCGCCCTCTATGCCTTCGTACTCATCATCACGGCGTCGCGGTTAGTCTTAGGGTTACCCGAATTTCCCAAGCAATGACTCACCTTACGTTGGGGTTTTTGGGCATCCTAGCTCTGTTCATTCTGTTGGCATTGCGAATGCCCGTGGGCTTAGCGATGGCGCTCGTTGGATTCCTCGGAACCGGCCTTGCCGGAAGTTGGAACGCAGCCTACGCCAATCTTGGGACCGAGCCTATCGTTATTGCTACCCGCTTCGAACTGGTTATCATCCCCTTGTTCGTATTCATGGGCAATCTTGCAACCGTCTCCGGGATGAGTCGCGACCTATACCAGGCTGCCTACGCGTGGTTTGGCCACTGGCGTGGCGGTCTGGCCTCCGCGACCATCGCCGCCTGCGCGTGTTTTGCGGCCCTCTCGGGATCCTCAGTCGCTTCCGCACTAACGATGGGGAGAGTCGCACTGCCCGAAATGGAAAAGTGTGGGTACCACCCCCGGCTGGCCACTGGTTGCGTTGCGGCCGGGGGTACGTTGGGCATTCTTATTCCACCCAGCACGGCCTTCGTTATCTACGCTATGTTGACCGAGGAATCGATCGGGCGACTTTTCATTGCCGGTATTTTGCCGGGACTTCTCTTGACGGTGCTGTTCATGTGCACCATCTCCATTATGACGGCAATTAGCCCTGATCTTGGCCCGCCAGGTGAAAGAATGTCGATGATGGAGCGAATTAGATTGACGCGTGGTGCGGGCGCGATGGTCGGAATTGTAATTACCACGATCGGAGGGATTTACACAGGTTTGTTCACGGCCACCGAAGCCGCGGGCGTTGGCGCGTTTCTTTCTCTCTTGTTAGCTTTAGTACGCCGCAAAGTGACGCCTCGAATCCTGCTGGAGGTTCTCCTTCAGACAGGCAGAACGACCGTGATGGTTTTTGTCATATTGATCGGCGCACATCTTTTCAGTCCGTTTCTCGCAATTACAAATTTGCCGGCGTTCCTTGTCGAATCCCTTACGAAGAGCAGCCTACCCGATCTTGTATTAGTCGCGTTGATCATGGTGATGTTCATTGTTCTGGGCACCTTCCTAGAGGGCTTCGCAATTTTGGTTCTGTCACTGCCAATCGTCTTTCCGATCATGACCTCGCTGGGATATAACCCGATTTGGTTCGGTGTCGTGATGGTCATCCTCCTCGAGATGGGGATGATTAGCCCGCCTGTCGGCATAAATGTATTCGTCGTCAAAGGGATCGCCGCAGACGTGCCGATGAGTCAAATATTCGCCGGCATCATGCCGTTCTGGCTTGCTATGATCGTATGCGTAGTGATCTTGTTCATGTTCCCGCAGATCGCAACGTATCTGCCGAACACAATGTTCAACTGAATCCAAGAAAGGCCCTCCGTTGTTAGGTGAGGTGAAAGCCCAAATCTAATCCTCTTCGTCGTACACCGGCGCATAGATTTCTAGTGGCCGAAGGAATGCACATCATTCACAAAGTGGATCTCTCATTCGACCGATCTGTAGAAAAAGGGATCGCCTTTTACACTTCAGGCCGACAAATTAGTTTCTCCGGCACTTGAGCTTGAACGAAAGGTTCGGCCGAACTGCGGAATTTCGCTATGCTGCCGCGGGGGGCAGGTTGGCGCGCATTCGCATGAACGCCGCAATAACATCGTCCTGCGAGTCCGCCAGCAGGCGGCACAAGAACGCATCCGGAGTTTCGGTCACCACTCGGACCGCCGCGAGTTCCTTGCGATCAAAATCCTTGAGGTTCCAGGTGACGATGGTGACGATGTCCGCGCCGGAGCGCTTGCGAGCCGTCACTGCGGCGGCGGCGACATGACGATCTTTGGCATCGGTTTCCGGAAACAGTCTTTCGTACCGACGATACCGGCCAATCAAGGCATCGCCAGCCGCATGGTCAATAGCCGAGCCGGTGGCGTTGCGATAGAGCTGCGATTGCCTTGAGAGCCGATTCACGCCGGGCATCCCGTGCCCGCTTGTACTTGAGCACGGCGGCTCGGGCGACGCGACGATGACGACCAACCTTGGGCAGTTGGGGGATTTGTCCCGTCTCGAGCAGCTTGACCAAGTGAGGCCGCGATACATTGAGAAGATCAGCCGCCTCCTGGGTAGTCATGACGTCGTCGTCCTCGATGACACGAACCTGTTTGCCGGCGAGGAGCAATTCCGTTGTCCGCTCGATGACGCCGGTCAACGAATCAACCAAGGCAGTCAGGGCTTCGGAAGACGCCTTTCCCGGTGTTGCCTGATGCACGACGGAGATGACCGCCCGCGCGGATTTCTCGCATGCTCCTCGCAGCACGGGAGAACGTCTGTTACGTGGCTGTGTGGCAGGTGTTGAACTCACGGGGAATCTCCTTGCGTTTCCGGTGTTTCGATTATATATGTTTATTCGAAACACTTCAGGAGGGTTCGCCCGCTTTATCGGGCACGTGGCGGGTCGGCACCGGAGAAGTTGACAAACGGATGATAGTGGCTATTCTTCGCCATCGGCGTGTATTCTTCCGTGCGCACGCCTACTGGGGAGACAACATGATCAAGTTCGGACGATGGGCAGTCATCCCGCTCGCGGCTGCAGCGGCCTGGTGCGCGCCGGCTGCGGCGCAGACTCTGCTGCGCTTCAATTCCTGGCTGCCGCCGACGCACCCGATCATGTCGCAGACCATCCGGCCCTGGACCGAGGAGGTGGCCAAGCTCACGCAGAACCGGGTGAAGTTCGAATTCACCGCGCAAGGCATGGGCCCGCCCCCCAACCAGTTCGATATGGTGAAGGACGGGGTGGCCGACGCGGCGATCACGGTGCACGGCTATACCCCGGCGCGTTTCCCGCTGATGCAGATCGGCGAACTGCCGTTCCTGTCGAACCTCTCCGAGCCGCTGTCGGTGGGTCTGTGGCGCGTGACCCAGAAGTATTTCGCCGCCAAGGACGAACATGCCGGCACGCAACTGATGGGCCTGTTCGTCTCGCAGCCGGCCCGCGTGTGGACCACCAGGAAGGCGCTGAAATCGTTGCCGGACTGGGACGGCTTGAAACTCGCCGGCGGCGCTGCCAACTACCTCGACATCGCCCGTGCGCTGGGCGGCGTCGGCGTGCGCGCGCCCGGGCCGCAAGCGGCCGAAATGCTCAAACGGGGCGTCGTCGACGGCGTGTTCATCGACGCCTCCTCGTTCACCGATTTCAGCCTGGCGGGCACGGTCAAGCACATGCTCGACTTTCCGAAGGGGGTGTCCGCCGCGACCTTTGGCGTATTCGTCAACAAGGCGAAGTGGAACACGATTTCCGGAGCCGACCGCGCCGCAATAGAAAAGATTTCGGGTGAAATCCTGTCGCGCAACGCAGGCCGCAATTGGGACCGCGAGGCGGCGAAGTCGCGCGAGAACGTGAAGGCGGCGGGCGTCGAGGTCACGATGGCCGAAGGCGCCTATCTGAAAGCGCTCGAAGACAAGCTGCGCTACCTGGACGAGCAGTGGATCCAGAAGGCCGCGGCCGCCGGCGTCGACGGCAAGGCTGCGCTCTCCGAACTCAAGAGCACCGTGAACAGCTACCGTCCGTGACGCCTTGACCAAGGAAGACCGCCTCTATCTTCCCCTCGAATGGGTCGCCGCGGCCGATCTGTTTGCGCTGATGCTGCTGACCACGACCGATGTGGCCGGACGGTATCTGTTCAACAAGCCGCTGCCAGCGGGCTACGAAATGATCCAGGTGCTGATGGGCGTGCTCGCGTTCTCGACGCTGCCGCTGATCTCGCGTTCGAACGAGCACATCGCCCTGGGTCTGCTTGATCACCTGTACTCGGGCCGGGTCAACCGCGCTCGGCTGTTTCTCGTGCACGCCTTCAGCGGAACCGTCCTCGGCTTCATGACCTGGCGGCTGTGGGTGAACGCCGGCAAGCTGCTTGCCAACCGCGACACCACCGCGGTTCTGCAGGTCCCGCTCGCGCC
>C687J26845_10001071_pt1 | contig 17203 bp, 14 predicted proteins | sample RifCSPlowO2_12_FD_26845 | JGI IMG/M metagenome (IMG submission 26845)
CCCCGCCCCTACAGGATTCTTCGGTCGCTTTGCTCCCTCAGAATGACAATTATCCAGACTCTTTCAGAGGCCTCGTAGCCAACGGACTCAAAATTCTGTATTTCGCAAAACTCCCAAAACGTCAAATACCAACCGCTCTTATCGGCGGCTATCTCCATTGAATCTGGACATTATAAGTGGGGTGCATCTTAAAATGCATTGCCGCCTGCTCCAGCCCAACCCCCACCAGGCCTTCGAGGGACATGTCACCCAGACCTTCCTCATGGAGATAATACAGATAGCCGATGTCTTCAGGATTTATCCCCATGACCCTGGCCCCCAATGCATCCGCCTTTACGGGGTCTGTTGAGGCGATAGCCAGGTTCATCCTGACCAAATTACCCTCTCCCGGTCCCTTACCCTCCATTCCATAAAGGCCGTCTAAAACAACTAAATCAGGCCAGACCTCTTTAACCATGGNCACTATATTCTTGTGTATCAGTTTTATACCCCGGCGATATGAGGGTATATATCCTATTACCAAATCCACGAACCCCATTGCATGCCGCCTCAACAAGGATATGGCCCAGGTGGGTACATAATCGAATATCGTCCTGCTACCATTGCCATTAGAGCTTGCGGCCTTCAGACCGTGGATCATGGACTTGTCACACTGCTTAACGACCCCAACCATATTTTTTATCCCAAGGGTCGCAACGGCATAGTTGTGGGTCTTGGGCAGGTTAACGGATATCCTGTAATCAAAGTCTTCAACCACATGCCGTACAATACCTATAGTCGCAACCCCTCCCAGGGTGTATATTTGAACAGGTACACACTCGGAGAAATCCTCTATACACTCTAACCTGACATTCTTGAATTCCTTCTCCAAGTCAGCGTAACCAAATTTCTCGAATACCTCCCTTGTAGTGGTGCCGCCGTAGAATGCACCTGCACTCCCTTCAAATACAACTATCTCTTTCTCGGCAAAGTTATCGTAATTTCTTGCAAGAAATTCGATAATACTCCTCACCGTCTCTACGTTCGTATTGCCCCTGGGGTCATCGGAAGACAGCAGGTTGGGCTTTATCAGTATCCTCTTCTTATCATTTATTGCACCCAAGTCCCTCTTGATAAGCTCAAGCGCTCTGGATATATTGCTGGACCTGTCCTCGCCTTTTACCAATGACACTAATCTGTTATTTCTCATAGCCTTAGGATTATATTTTGTCCACGTCCCGGGCGCAAGGTAAAACCAATTAGACAAGAAGGGGCCCTCTCTAAGAGGGCCCCTCAGGCAAAAACGCTCACATCCTGGCGCAAGGCGGGTCAACCCCGGCCCCTAAGCCTTGCATTCGCACTCAACTCCAGAGACATCAAAGCCTGCATTCTTCACTGCTCCTACGAGCTTCTTATGGTCGGAGCCTTTCGTGACCTTGACGTCTGCCCCACCGGCCTCCCAACTCACATTGGCTTCCTTTACCTCCGGCAATTTGCTAAGCGCCGTCTTTACCTTTGCCTGGCAGCCACCGCAGGTCATGCCCTTAATCTCCAAGTGGACACTTTCCAACTCCTCGGCTGCCGTGACCACTGGGACATAAGACACAAAAAGTCCAACAGGCAAAACAACTGCCAAAGACAGTACTGCAATAACAACCAGCATCCTTCCCATTAACCTCATCTTGTTCTCCTCCTACTATTCTGTTTCAATCCACATTAAAGCTAAATAAGGGCAGCGTATAAGCACACCCTTACTTAAACCCTTTTAAAGGCCCTTAAAAGGGCGTTAAGTTCGTGAGACGAGACGCCAAAAACCACCGCCTCATCAACGTCTATCATCGTCAGGTTAGTACCCTCTGATGCTATATTCACAAAGCCCCTGTTACTTTCCAATAAATCCTTAGCCTGCGGGAAGCTGTCAAGGTCTTCCTTGCGGAGGATGAACACCGAAACAGGTGTGCCGCAGCACTGGTACTCAAGGAAGGCCATCTCTATATCCCTAAGGTAATACGGCCTTCCACCCACAAGTTCCACATCATGCCCCCCTATGCGCCCCGACTGCGGCATATGACCGGGGAGGGACATCCGTTTGAAACCCTCCGGCCAGACTATGCCCTTCTCCACGGCTATTTCATCCTTCAAATACCTCTCGTGAACCTCCTGGAGGGCCAAGATAAGGGTCTTGTCCGCAGGTTTTTTGACCCAGAAAAAGAAGGTTGACAGGCCAATGACAAGTGCCGCTGCAACGGCCACCGGCACAAGCCATTTCAGGCTAATCCATCTCCTGGTGCTATCTTCTGGCACATAATCAACGGCACCAACACTTGTCTGTACTGACTCCCATATATGCCCAGGCATCCGTTCTTCCTTAAGCTTTCTCACCAACAGTCTCTCTACCTCCTGTTCCTGAGCAAAACGTCTCTGGCAGTCCTGGCAGATGTCCAGATGATTTGTTATCTCTATGCAGGTCTTGGCATCAAGTTCTGAATCCATGTATGGGCTCAGGTATTTTATGTATTCTTTACATCTCATAGGTATCCCCTTTGCCGTGCATACTCGCTCAGAGATTCCCGCAACCTTGCCCTGGCGCGAAAGAGGTGACTCATGACCGTGCCCACGGGTATCTCCAGAAAATCGGCAATCTCTTTATACGCAAAGCCCTCTACAGCCCTTAAAAGAAATACCATGCGCTCTCCCGGACTGAGCGAAAGCAGCGCCAATTTCACACGGTCATCCAACTTCTCAAAGACCGCCTGAGGGTCTTGGAGGATTGAGCTGTAAGTAGACTCCTTCTCAAGCATCTCCAGAAGGTCCACATCCTGCCACGACGCATTAAACTGGACGTCCTTCCTGAACTTCTTGTTGTAATTAAATATCTTGTTTATAAGGAAACGGTACATCCAGCCCCTGAAGTTCGTGCCTGGCTCGAATCTGNTAAATGCCTTGTAAGCAGAAAGAATGGCGTCCTGGAGCACGTCCTCAGCGCTGTTTTTGTCCCATATAACGTGNAAACAAAAACGGTAAAAGCTGTCTTTGTGCTCACTCAGGAGCCGTAAAAATTCCTCTGCTTTTTTNGGGTTCACTCTGGGCACGTTTCCCGAAAACCTTTATTTATTGAATTTCCANCACCCAACCTTTTATTTCATAATTCTCTAAGGATGAAACCCCTGCAAAAACCCACCTAATTGTCATTCTGAGGGAGCAGAGTGACCGAAAACTCTGCTGTAGCGTGCGAGTTTACCTCGCACGTTTAACGTGCCAGACAAGCTGGCACGCTACAAAAGCCAGATTCTTCGCTTCACCCAAAATGACACGATGTTGTTACGAAACTTTTTCTGATGTCTCAAAGACATAAAAAAAGCCCCTCTCCTACAAAAAGGGGCTTTATTGATTACGTTCTTGTCTCTACTCGAAGCGAGAGTCCGACCCTATGACCTTGTCCCTCTCAAAATCCTTGTATGGGTCTTCATCCTCTTCTTCCTTCTTCTTACCGACCTTCACGTCTTCCGCCAGGTATGCCGTAAAACCTGCCTTCTTAACCGCACCAATCAACGCCCTGTGGTCCGTATCTTCCTTTACCGTTACAATAGCCCTTTCATTCCTAAAATCCACGTAGGCCTTCTTCACGCCTTTTACGGCAGTTAATGCATCCTTTATCTTAATCGTGCTGGCGTAATCGGTCATTCCCTTTATATTTAGTTGTATCTTTTCGTCTCCTGCGTACGCCGAGGAAGAGTTGAAAAATGAGGCAGGGCCCGCCATAGTAACTAAAGCAAAGACACCCGCCAATAACAGCACCTTCTTTACTATCCTCATCCTGGGTCTCCTTAATATCTCCTCTTCACGCCAAATTAACCCTCTCAAACAATTTGCCACAATGCGCCAAGAATTGCAAGTCCATTCGAAGACCTATAAAACAAAAAGGCCTTCTGTAACAGAAGGCCTTTTCCTATAATGTCAGCCCTGAATACCTTACGTACCAAAGTAGGCGTGCTTATTCCTCTACAAGGCTGCCAGTGGGCCGAAAGAAACTGTGTCAAAATCCTCTTATGGTGTCAGTTCGAAGTCTGCCTTTGCCTCCTTATTCGTCTCTACCTTTATGTCCTTCTTTTGCTTCTTCAGATCTTCCTTCTTGAAGGCCTCGTGCCAGATTTGTAATTTGTACTCCCCGGGAGGTATGTTGGTTATCTTATAGGTACCGTCATCCCCGGTAACACAGAAGTACGGGTTGTCCTGCACCACTACCCATGCAGTCATCCATTTGTGAACGTCGCATCCCACCTTAACCACTTCCTCAAACTGGAAGGTCTTTTCAATCGGCTGACCGTTCCCTGGAATGCTCTCGTTGAACGAACTGTTCTTCATGGAATATGAGTGAAGGTTGTGCATCAAGGGGTCGCCGTTTCTCAGCTCAATAGCACTCCCTGCAGGAATAACTTGAACATGGGGACTGAACGAGCACTCCTTCTGGTCCAGGGAAAAATGCCTCTCTGCCATCCGCTTTTTGTTCTCGGCAGATACGTCCGCCTGCTCCCACTTCTTCCCTTTCTCCACCTTCTGAAGATAGACTACTGCATTCTTTACACCCTTGCTGCCCTTATCTACAATCAGCTTCTCGGACAGCTTTGGAGCATGCACAGCGCAGACCTCCGGGTCTTTGTCAACGTTAATCTCTTCAGGAGCAGGAGCATCACCCGCATATTTTACAACACCGCTTATACTGCCGCCATCGGACACCTCTATTTCCTCATAGGCACCTTGGGCATATGGCATAGAAGTAAACCCTACCGCCCAGGCCCCAAATATTACCAACGCAAAGGTCAAAATTCTTTTAGACATGTCTTGCTCTCCTCTAAATCACCAGAAACGTGCTAGGCTAACTCTCAGCCCCGGCCTCTTGAGGAATTTCCCTTGAGAGGGTGTCACAATGTTCACCGTCCGGCCAGCGCACCTGGATTGCCTCCTTATCGCTGCACACCATCTCGCACATCCTACAGGCCACACAATCCTTTGGACGGGCATTGTTTGATACCCTGTAATGACCCGGTTCCGACGCGTCCTCAACCATCTCAAGACAGTTGAATGGACAGACGTTTACACAATTCTCACACCCGCTGCACAGCTCGCGCATCACCACCGCAACGGGTCTACTCTTTTTTATCTTGAAGGTCTGACATCCTTCTTCGTCATATATGCAATCCACAGGGCAGTAGCTGCCGCATACGCCGCAGTCAATGCAGACGACGGGGTCTATGACGTGCAGCTTCTTTGACACCCCGGTGATAGCGCCCACAGGGCACTTCTTGGCGCATATCGTACAGCCTATACATTTATCGGTAATGTTATATGCCACCTTCTTTACTCCCTCCCAACTCGGTGGTGGCGGCCGGCGCAGCCGTAAGCAAGTTACCCGGGCTCATTATTAAGTCCTTTATAGCCTCTACCTGCTCCTCGGGCTTTCCCGGGAAGATTTCCTGGAACTCACCCCAGGGGAATTTGGGCATCTTTGTGCCCACCTGTATTCTCTGAGGGTCCATAAGCCATTCGCGGATCCAGCCCGGTCTCAGACGCTGCCGGGCCAGCGATAGGTCAGGCGCCCAACCCGATGGGTCGCCCTCTGGTTTTATCTCCCCTCGGACGTGACACGAACCGCAATTTACGTCCTTCGAATCCATCAGCGCCCTGGCCTTGACGTAATGCTCGGGATTCTTGACACGTTCCGCATCCACATAGGCCTGTTCCCTTTCTTCCAGCCTCTCGTACGGATACTCCTGGTTGTCGTTCAGGGCAAAGAACTTCGCAGCAACGCCTGCTTCTTCCTTTGTCAGGCCAAACGTCGGCATTTTGACGTTCACCCACGGCCTGAGAGAATACGGCGACTGCACAAACCTGTACAACCAATCGGCCTGCACCCTCTTCCCCTCCCCGTACAGGAACGGGGGTGCAAAGACTCGCGCCTCTTCCGGCACTAAATCCTCTTGCTCCCCTAGATACTCTATTACGTAGGGAACTATCTCCCCGCCCATCGTGGGGATACGTTCCTTTATCCCGTCAAGCTCTACCGCAATATTCTCCCCGAGCTTCTTGCCCATATCAGGATAGTCATGCCAGAGCTGGAAGAACAGGGTCTCGTCTTCCTCCAATTTTGTCATACCTTCGACTTTTGTGCCGTCCGCAAGTGTAAGCTTCTCGAGGGTAAATGGATGGCATCCGACACAGTTATATCTCCTGATTAGCCAGGTGCCGTCTACCACCGCCTTTTCCCTCTCGGAGAGATTTCGTTTATAACGAGCAGGTATATTCTCATCCGTCAAGCCCACTACAAAGGTCACAAGGGCCTTGACCTCTTCGTCCGTCAGGCTGAGGTCCGGCATTCTCAGCATATCATCGGCCTTCTTATACTTTCCCTTATCAAATACGCGCGGGTCCTTTAGTTTTGTAGTGAGCCATTTCTCACGCGACCGAGAAACGTTTTCCCTCACGTATTCATGGCCGATACTCCCTAAAAGCTCGTGTTCCAAGAGGGCAAAATCAAAACGCTCCACGTTTTTGACACCCTCTTCAGACAGGTCGGCGCCCATCTTACCCCTATCTTCGAGGCCTTTAACAGGATGACAGCCGAAGCATCCGTAACGGGTAATGATTTTAAAACCTTCCTTAGCCCTCTCTGCATTGTTTAAATCTACGGCCCCTGTATTAGGTTCATTTTCCTTTAAGGTAACAAGGTAAGCGGCTATCTTTTCCGCTTCTTCTCTATCCAGGCGCAGGTTAGGCATACGGCCCTCTGGCTGATGTTTCTTTGGGTCTGCTATCCAGTTGGTGAGGTAATCGTACCGTACCTTCTCACCCACCCTGCTGAGATCGGGGGCAAAATGGCTACCCCTGTCGCCAACCCTGTGACATCCCAGACACCCCCTTGTCTCGAAGCTCGCCTTCCCCTCCCCTGCCATATCTTCGTCCATCTTAGGAGTCTCTGCAACGCCGGAAGGCTCGGTTATCTGCCATATGTATGACGCTATGTTTAACCTTTCTTCCTCATTCAGTAAGAAGTGCGGCATCCTGGTATCGCCCCTAAATGACCTGGGATTATCAAGCCAGCCGTCAACCCAACCCGCGTAAACCTTCGTGTTGAGTTCATCCAACCTAGGCCCTATGAACCGTGTCTTATCCTCCCTCTTTAAGGCGCTCACCGAGTGACAGCCGATACAACCGACCTTATGGAACAACTCACGCCCCCGTGAAAGCACCTCGGCACCCGGCACATCGACCTCGTAATCATGACACTTAAAGCACGTCGCCTGGGTATATTCCCCCTGTAACATCGGGTAATCCCAGTACTCAAGGTCACCGTGCGCCTTATAGGCGGCAGTCGTTGCATAACCCTGCCCCCTGTGGCAAGGCGTACAGCCAAAAATCTCTATAGGGTGGACGTTCAAAATGCCCCTCTCGCCCAGTCCAGGGCCAAGGGGCGGAAGGGTAACGACCGAGGGATGCGACTTAAATGGCTCCGGGGCTTCATCAAGCCCACTTTTGTTTATGCCTGCATGGCAACTGTGACATCTGTCTACCAGCCCTATTTCGCCGTTAACTACCTGCTTTATTTCAACCCTTTCCTTCTTCAGGGCCTCACGGAAGCGCTGAACGTTCGCAAGCTGAGTCTGATATTTTTGCAACTCCTCCTGAAGTTTATCCTTCCGCTGGGCTGTCTCGGCGAGTTCTTTCCTAAGTTCTTTTTTCCTCACCTGGTCGGCAGCTATCTTTGCATTTATTTGCTCTATGTGCGGCTCCAGACCCTGGGCCTCGTGCAACAGCTTGTGCTTCTCTTCGCCCTCAAGTAACTTCTCCATTATGTATACTATGGACTGATACTTACCGCGGTGGAGCTGCAGCTCGTGGAGCAACTCCGTAATCTCTACATCCTTCTCTTCCAGTTCCTTGACCTTTGCCTGTCTATCGGGGTTTTCCTCAAACGCCTTAAGAACCCCCTGGTATTCCTGGTCAAGGGCCTTGTATTCTTCGCTGGTCAAGGCAGCCTGGGCATTCTTTAAATCCTGTTGAGATTTCTTGTCTGCCAGTGCCAGAAACTGCTTCTGATAACTCTTCCAGGGCCTTCTGCCTATCACCTCATCATAAACGGCCCAGACGGTGCTGAATACCAAAAGTCCTACGGCGAAGACGTACAGCTTTACATGCGATTTTTGTTCTATGGGGTCTTTATTCTCAGGCATTTTCTCTTGCTCAGATGTTTAACCAGGGTGTCACAAGGATGTATTTGATGGAAAAGACAAGGCGCATAACCATCTTTATTGGAAGCGCCATCATAGTCCAGAAGAAAATACAGACTATACCGTAGCGGATAAGGCCGAGCCTCTCCAGCGTCTCGCTGTTACGGCTCTTCAGCCAGACATAGGGCGCAAGCGTCCCGATGGCATAATAACCTATAATTGCTCCCAGCCCGATAATAACGCCGGCGCTATATGACTTTAACCCTGCCATACCGGTCATACTTGCCAGGATTTCATTCAAGTTGATGTTGACCTCTGCCACTACTCTGTGCGGGTCCCAGAACTGCCCGGGCCAGAAGAACATCCAGCCGGGCCCACGGCAGAATACGCCTATAACAATCTCAAGCACCCACAGGAAAAAGAACCCAAACCAGTAGGTAAGTATGGCAAACCTTCTCTCGGAGAAGGTGTAGTATCCGTTGCCTCTCGGGTTGACGTCCACATACGGAATGACCATTAGACCGACAATGATAAAAGTAGGCAGGAGCACACCGGCGATATAAGGGTCAAAGTACACAAGCATGTCCTGTAAACCAAGAAAGTACCAGGGTGCCTTAGACGGGTTTGGTGTGACTGCGGGGTTTGCCGGTTCTTCCAGCGGTGCGTCAATGGGTATAGACCATATGGTCAAAAATGCCATGACAATAATGGCACATATAAACTCCAATTTGACCAGATGAGGCCACGTACTTACCTTTCTCGGAAGGCCCTGCTCTTCCTCCGGGTACATGATGTCAATTACGTCCACCACGTCCCCCTTGGCCTTCTTCTTTCCTTCCCCCTCGCCCTCTTTTCTCCGCCGAGCGGCCTCTGCCCTTATGCGGTCGTTCTTAAACCCAAGGGAAAAGGACATCCATCCGAAAAACAACACGAGGACAAGCATTATCACAATAGGTATATTGTCAGGCTTACTTGCTATGTGCCAGATGTTGTGCCACATGAGATGCTATCCCTCTGTCTCCATTAAATCCTCTTATAAAGGACCGGAAGAACCGCCGTCTTTCCTTACACGCCAGAAGTGAACTGCCAGAAAGATTATCACCATCATAGGCATTCCTACACAATGCCATACATACGCCCTCAGCAGGGCATTACCCCCTACCACCGAGCCTCCCAGCAGCGCAAACCGGATGTCGTTAAACGCAGTCATACCTAACTGCTCGCCGAACGGCCCCTCGTGTCCCAAAATGGGCGTGGCCCTAGCCATGTTTGTTCCCACCGTTACGGCCCAGAAGCCTAACTGGTCGTCGGGAAGCAGGTAGCCGGTAAAGCTGAGCAACAGCGTCAATACAAGCAGTATTACCCCCACCACCCAGTTGAACTCCTTGGGCGGTTTATAAGAACCGGTCATAAAGACACGAGTCATGTGCAGCCATACGGTTATTACCATAAGGTGTGCCGCCCATCTGTGCATATTTCTTAGAACGATCCCAAACGGCACATCGTACTCAAAATATTTCATATCCTTGTAGGCGTTAATCTTGTCCGGGTGATAGTAGAAGCAGAGGAATACACCCGTAAAGCAGAGCACCAAGAATAGTAAGAAGGTAATGCCGCCCATACACCAACTGTGGGAAAATCTCAACGAATGCCTCGCCACATGGGAGGGGTGGAGGTGCAAGAATACGTTGCCCATGATGGCGAGAACGCGATTTCTCGGCGTCTCCGCGAAGCCCCTGCGGAACATGGACTTATAGACTTGGGATTCGAGGACCAGTTTCTTCAGCTTCTCAATCTGTTCCGTCATCATTGCAAAAATTTCCCTCCCAGGGAATTAATTACTGTTTAGTGAACAATCAGGTGGCTTTAGGCCCTAAGAAAGGCGCCGGGCTTTTCCCACTCGCCGCGCTCTCGTCTGAAGACGACACTGCTGTCAATGACAATCTGTCCGTCCTCTGCCAGGCCTATCTTAAGCCTTTCAAGGGGTCTAGGCGCAGGTCCCTCGTAGTTTACACCCTCTTTGGTGAAGCCGCTGCCGTGACATGGGCACTTAAATTTGTTCTCGCCCTCCCACCAGACAGGGGTACAACCCAGGTGGGTACACTTTCCCAAAAGGGCATAGAAGCCCTCAGTCTCTCTCACAATCCATACACGGTACCTCTGCTGAAATCTGATGTCCACCGTACCAACGGTAAACTCCCATGGATAGCCAACTTTAAATGTGGTGGGCGGCTCAAAAAGGGTCCTGGGGAAAAAGAACCTCATAAAGGATACTATCCAGGTCAACTGAAACAGCGCAAAGCCGGCCCAACCCAGCTTGACAAGAAAGCCTCTACGGTCGGCGGCGGCCTTTGTTCCCGACGTCTCGGCCATCACAGCAGTGGCTTGAGCCACACCGCCGATGGCCCCTATCGGTTTTTTTCCCTCCATCAGAAAATACCCCTCTTGGCCTCCAAAATCGTGTTAGAAAGAAATTAAATGCCTGAAGCGGCCTTTATTATTCAGACCCGCCTTTAAACGTGAAGTCCTCTTTAGAAGGCTCTCCACAGGTAAAGGCCTCAGGTTCGGGACTGGGACTGAAAGCGGGTACAGTCACTACGTTGAAAGGAGCTACTCCCAGATGCCTTCCGTCAAATGCCACGAACTCGTCCAGCATTTTTCCAAGCGTCCGGAAATATTCCAGATGCGTGGTGGCCGAGAGTACCTTGGAGAAGGCGCTCACCCAGGTACCTAAATGGCCCTTAAGAAACTTCCCCTGGGCCTCCCTGCAGGTCTCTGCGTTTGCTTCTTCGCCCTTTTCCAGGGCATGATGTTCCTTGAACGTAACAACGTGCATGAACTCCAGCTCTGTCCCTATGAAGTCCGCCAATGCCTTCTCCGTATCGGACATCTTAAAACCGAAGGCATTGTAAAACCCGGCAATATCCGCCATATCGCTGCCCTTCATAAAGACATGGCTAGAGCTGTATTCAGTCTCGTTGTGTGGGCAGATAAGACCCATGGAAAATATCCTGTTGTATTCACCCTCCAGGTCTCTGATGTCAAGTGAGGGAATCTCCCTCTCCACCGCCTCACAAAAGGCATCAACCGCATCGGTCAATCCCTTCTCGTCGGCGAAAAAAGCCGCCGCCATCCTGAGACTGGCCGTCGCTTCGCCGCTTTTCAGGCTCTGCAGATAATCCTCTGCCGGATACGCAAAACCCGCTGCCAGGTGGCTGTAGATAGTGCTTCTGGCCAGGACTTCATCCGCCCTTACAAGCTGTTTTTCCATATTATTAAGCCTCACTTCTTTTATGTCGAGGTCTCTGAAAAACCCTGTATTTTTCGTCTATTTCATTTTAAACGTAGGGGTGTGATTTATCGCACCCGCTGTGAAGGGTGCCGCAGGGCTTAAGCCCTGCGCTACCCATAAACCAAGCCCCTACAAAATCTCGCAAAGACTCCATAGCACCTGTCGTTCCGCACTCGATGCGAAACGACATCTGAAACCCTTTTCAGAGATCTTACGTTATGTTCAGATGCTTCTCCGGCCTTACAATCACCGGCTCATCTATGGGCACCGTCATTATCTCCTTACCGTCCTTGTTATAGGCGGTAATGGAGTCGGCGTTGACCTTGTAGGAGAAGATGAGCTTCTGTGTCACTCCAAAGAGCTGCAGGATTGCAAGCAGGTCGTGAGAAGGCTTTGTATAATTTGCAATCGCCTCGTCCACGCCCGGGCCAAACATCTGATGCAGATGCTTCCTGGGCGCCCATCTCGGCGGGATATAGTAGACATTCGGCTCAGTCCCGAACTGCGGGTACAGAGGCAACGCAACCTTCAGCTTCCTTACCAGGGTATGAACCGGGCTTGCAGGGTCGTCAATCCAGCCCTGCAGGCGTATCTTGCCAACACAGGCAGAGATACATCGCGTTATCATCGGATCGCCCTCAGTCAACGGGTCACGAGCCTCAAGTCTTGGATAACAGGCGATGCATTTCTCCGACACCCTTGTATTGCCGTTGTACATGGGCTTCTTGTACGGACACTGCTCCACACACTTCCTGTAGCCCCTGCATCTCTTCTGGTCTATAAGGACAATCCCGTCTTCCTGTCTCTTGTAGATGGCCTTTCTCGGACAACCGGCCAGGCAGGCAGGGTAAGTACAGTGGTTGCAAATCCTCTGCAGATAGAAGAAGAATATATCGTGTTCAGGCAGTGATGCGCCCTCAAGCAACCCGTCCTCCCTGTATTTAGGGGCCCGGTTGGCCGTGTCTTCATAGAAGTTAGGTACGCGCCACTCCTTGTCCTCCGGCACATAGCCCACGGCCTGTTGACCGCTGGCCTCTATACTCTTGGTCGCCTTCTCAAAAAGAGTCTCACCCTTATAGACACCGTAGGGGGCCTTCTGGTCGTCCTTATTACTCGTATCATATCCCTTCTGGGGTCCAAGCAACGTCAAGGTCTTAGAGTCCCAGGACTGGGGATATCCACCAAAGGGCTTGGTCTCTACATTGTTCCACCACATAAACTCCTGGCCTTTGTTGAACGTCCAGGCGCTCTTACAGGCCATGGTGCAGGTCTGACAGGCGATACAGCGGTTTATGTTAAAGACCGCAGCAAACTGCCTCTTTGGCCGGTTATCCTCATAGGGATACTCCATTTCGCGGCCTAGCTGCCAATTATAAACTTTCGCCATTATTCATCCTCCTAATTCTATTTATAAACCCTTGTGGATACCCCTTACACATAGAACCCACCTTCGAGGTACCTCTTCATTTCTTCGTTCTCTTTGGCAGGAGTACGCCCTGTCCTGACAGGGTCCCANAGACCCCTGCCCTCCATGCCGCCGTCCTCGGCCTTTGTTACCCTGATCAAGGTCTCCTTGGGGCAGGTATTGGGGGCGTGAACGTCTATCTCGAAGCCCTTACTTATCCTCTGTCCAAGGTTGTCCTTTCTAACGAGGCTGTCGGTCATCATGGTTGGCTGGAGCCAGCCCCTGGTCAGGGACTGCTGAGAACCGTATCTGAAGTGGGCCTGGTAGCCTGTGTCGGCGGACACCGCCCTGCCATCGGCCCTTGTCTCATGGGCAAGGACGCTCTTCCACGTAGCCATATGCGGGGCGTGCTTCATCATGGTAACGCCTCTCGGATATGCAGGGTTATACTTCACCCTCAGCATCAGACGGGCTATCTTGTAGAAGGGGTCTGTAGGCTTCCACCCAACGTACGGCCTGTCCTCAGGGTTAGCGTCGCACCACACGTAGTCGCCGTCGTTTATGCCCAGTTCCTTTGCATCCTCCGGGTTCATGTGAATCTGATGCTCACCGACTCCCGGGGTCCTCTTATCCATTCGGTACGGGTCGCCGTAGTTGGAATCCCAGATAAGGTTCCAGTCACAGCTACCCCATGAAGAGTGAACCCTGTGCCTGGTCTTTGGTGTCAGGCAGTAGAACCTGAAACCCTTCTCCCACAGGAAGTTCTTGGTATTCTTGACCTTGGACCACGGCATCTTCACGTTCCTGACGGAACGCTCGTCCGCGCTTGTGGCATCCAGAGGTATGCCGTAATCGTTGGGTCTTATAGCGTCATGGGTTGCCACAATTACGTTGGGCAGATACGGAGTCGCCTCTACCGGCTCACGGTAGACGATCAAGTTCTCACCATATTCGATGAACTCGTCCTCCTCGCGGTAGAACTCAAGCCTTCCTGTCTTATTGTAGAAGGGCTTGGACTCGTGAATCTGCTCCCAACCCGTTATCCTTGGATACGTACGGAACATACACAGCACGGGACGATCCTTCTTTAGGAGGTCTTCTACCACATACCCAGAACTTGTGCTGCTGCCGTCTAACATACGCTGCAGGTAAACGTTCTTGTTCTCGGTATCATCCAGGTAGAACCTCCAGTAATCCCTGTACCTCTTGTCTCCCGTAAGCTCCGCCAGCTTTCCGGCAACGCCCGCAAATGTCTCGTTATCCTGCTTGCTGTTATACATCGGCTTAATTCCGCCCTGCCACAACTGCAGGAACGGGTTGGAACAAGAGGCCGTCATGTCGGGAATGGTAAGTTCCATCCAACTGTGAACCGGCAAGACCACGTCAGCAACCTCAGCACTGCCTGTCCACTCCCAATCCTGGGTGACAATCATCTCCACCCTCTTATTGGTGTTCAGAATCATCTCATACGCCCACTTGGCATTATTGATAAGGTTCACGTTAGCAAACCAAATCACCTTTGTAGGCGTAGGCATATGAGTCTTGCCCGTAAAGGATTTGCCCTTCACCTTCAGGATGTTATCCTGATAGTTCCAGTAGCAGACCTCTTCAGGGTGGAAGTATTTCTGCTTCTTTATGTCATCGGGCTTGGCCTTAGGATCCAAGTTCATGTTGAAGGGGTCTTCCTTCATCACGTTATATGCACCCGGGAATACCGATATCCTGTAGTTGCCTGCCCAGTGACCGGGGCCGCCGCCCGGTTTCCCAAAGTTGCCTGTGAGGGCCAGAACCAGGAAGTTCGCCCTGTCCTTTATGTCACAGTGGAAGTAGTGGTTGGTGCCCTCGCCGGTGTGTATCATGGCAGGCTTTATGTTGGCAAAATCCTTGGCCAACTGCTGGATCATCTCCTTGGGGGTACCGGTAATCTCCTGCGTTGTATCGAGGTCGTATTCGGCACACAGTTCCTTATAAACCTGGAACACTGGCTTGACCTCGACTTCCTTGCCGTCCGTGGTCTTGACCTTAAAGCTCCCCTCAAGGGCAGGGTCTATGTTCATCTTAGTGAAGTGTTCGCCAAGGTCTTCCCTGGTAATTACCTTCGGGCCGTTCGACTTGGCGTCCCAGACCACGAAATCGCCCCACTCTTCCCTTAGCTCTGGATCAATTATCTGAACCGTCTTACTATAGCCAGTCAACTCCTTGCTCTTATAGCCGCTGATTATATCGCTTGCCCTGAGCATCTTCAGGGTGTCATTCCTCATCAGCAGAGGCAGGTCGGTGAACTGCTTCATGAAGTCCACCTCATACCATTTATTCTGGATTAAGAGATTGGCCACGGCCATCATCAGAGCCACGTCCGAGCCCGGTCTGATAGGCATCCAGTAGTCGGCCTTCTGAGAGGCTGGACTGTACTCTGGAGAGATGTTTACAATCTTTCCGCCCCTCTCCATTATCTCAATCCACCAGTGGGCATCGGCCATCTTGTTCTCGACCATGTTTTTGCCGCTGAAGACCATCAGCTTGGCATGACGGAAGTCGTTCAGGTCGGAGTCAAACGTCTGGACGCCGCCCACCATTGGATGTCCCGGACCGAGGTCGCCGTGCCACGTGTAGTTAGACCAGTTGCGTGCACCGTTCTTGCCGTCATAGAGGCCGAGCATGTTGCAGAAGCGAACTGCGCTTCCATATATACGCATCACGCCCAAGAAACCCATGCCGGGGCGTATCTTTATGCACATGGCCCCGCTGCCATGGGTGGCCTCAATCATCTCCTCCGGATAGCCCTGCTTCTTGAGTCTCTCCATGCCCTCGTGACCGCCGTATGTTTCCATCACGCGGAGCAACGTCTTAGCCATCAGGCCGAAGGCATAGTCCCAAGACACCCTCGCCCAGGAATCACGTCCCCTTGCAAAATATTTTTCCTGATTCTCAGGTGTCATCGGGTCCGGGAAACCGGCCTCTACCCACTCTATCCAGCCTTTACGGACCATAGGATGCTTCACCCTATAAGGACCATATACCCTGCGGACAATTGTGTAACCCTTCAAGCACCCTCTGGGATTCCACATAGGAAAGGCCTTGTTGCCATAGATGTCGTCGGCCATGTGGCTGTCGTAGTTCTGCTCCGTCCTGGTGACAACGCCGTTTCGCACAAAGGCCCTCAGACGACACTGGTGGGTATCGTTAGGTGCACAAACGAATGTGAAACTGCGATCGTACTTGTACTGGTCTCTGTAAACGTCCTCCCACTGCCTGTCAGGATAGTGCTCAAGAGGATTTGTTATGTCCTCCTGCGCCTCGAGATGACGCAGACGCAGGGACGTTACCATAGCGCCGCCGGCTGCCGTACCTGTGTATTTTAAGAAGTCCCGTCTGGAAATATGCATTGTTTACCTCCCTAATAATTTTATCAACACACAGGGGTTCATCCTGGGATGAATCCCCATGAAGGCCTTTGTCCTTACAGCTTAATCTTATACCATGTGGAAACTGCCTTCTGGCCGTTTCTGTCTCCCCTTGCCCCATTCCATAATGCAAAGGATATGGGTATGGCAGAACCTTTTGAGAACTTGACGTCCTTATCCTCTGAAGAACTCAGAGGTCTCTTAAAGAGCACGCGCCATGTCCCCTCAAAGTAGACACCCTTACCGCCAACGTTCTGGCCGGCCTCTCCCTGCGAGGCAAGGCTTCCGAAGCTGATGGCGTTGAGGTCTTCTACAGGGGACTGGCGATTTTCCTGCGAGAACAGATTGCCCACTGCACGTCCCGACATATATATCTTGTCCTGCACTTCCTTGGGGAAGTAATACGTATCTACGTGCATTCCAGGATAAATGTGTCTCAACTCTACATAGTGCCCCTCGTCCTGTTGCCAGTCGGCCTTCCAATGCCAGATATTTACCGGGATGTCTTCGCCCGTCCTCTTCTTCGAATTACCCATACCGATAAACGGGAACTCACCATTAGGCGAGAACTGAATGGCACAGGCATCCCTGAAAGTCTCGCTTTTTTGGTTAATCAAATTCTCGTCATTATCGTCCCACTCCAACAATATTGCGAGCTCATTGTCCGTCTCCAGCGCCCTCACCCTCACGTGCACGGGGGTTATCTCCGGCTGGTACAGCTCGTTCAAGGGTATCGCATGCACCTTGGCATCATCCCAGACCTTGTCATAAGGATTATCTGCCGGGATAGCCTTGCCGGTATGGTCAGCAGCAATGGTTGAGTCTGCTGGAAGGGATACCACCGTTACGTCAGGGTCTTTCAGGGAAAGCACATATTGCACCACCGACCATCTGTCTT